>ENA-OQAJ01000684-OQAJ01000684.1-human-gut-metagenome-genome-assembly--contig:-NODE-684-length-10452-cov-6.492203_pt1 | contig 10452 bp, 8 predicted proteins | sample MGYA00242736_ERZ504529 | MGnify/ENA primary metagenome ERZ504529 (study PRJEB26092, sample SAMD00036275) | human gut metagenome | host: Homo sapiens | study: EMG produced TPA metagenomics assembly of...
TTTCTATCCACGCTCTCCTTGCGGAGAGCGACCTTGATAATAAGCCAACACAGCAACCGGATGGCGGCAATTTTCTATCCACGCTCTCCTTGCGGAGAGCGACTGACCCTGATAAGGATACCTTAACAGATGATGTATATTTCTATCCACGCTCTCCTTGCGGAGAGCGACAGCAAAAGTGCACAAAACAGTGGGGCGCTTTTGCGCATATGAAACAAATTTTATGGAGATTGCATCTTCATGCTGACAGGCAAGGCTGTATTTTACCCTATCTGCCCCTGTTTTTTCCATATTTTCTGGTGCGAAGGAACCGGGAATTTTATGATTGCCTTCCCCTCGCACTAAGCAAACAAGATTCCATCCTGATCAAAATCCGGGTGCAGACCCACATGCTCGACTTTGCTTTTGTAATGGTTTCCCAGTTGATAAAAGCGCAGGCTGTCCGATTCCGAATCGATCAGTTCGGTCAATTTTGCTTTGAACATCGTGTATTGCGCGGCATCCAGCAGGCACTCAAATACGGAGTTTTGCACCCGCTGGCCGTAGTCTACACAGACTTTTGCTACTTTGCGCAGCCTGCGACGACCGGCGGCTGTTTCGGTGTTGACATCATAGGTTACAAGCACCAACATAACGGCACCTCACTTCCAGAAAAACGGTGGGTACACTTCCAGGTCGCCGCGCAGAGCACGGGCCAGCAAAAGCGCCTGAACATAGGGCACCAGCCCCCAGGGCAGTTTTTCTTTCAAAAACGGATGGGTGATCTCTTCCTTCTTTTTGTTCTGCCATGCGGTCAGGAAAGCTTTGCGGCCATCATCCGTCAGCAGTACGGCACCATTTTCCTGTTTTTGCAGGTGTTTTGCCGTGATGATCTTTTGATTGATGCAGCTGATGACCAGCCGGTCTGCATAAACCGCTCGCAGTTCTTCCATCAGGTCAAGTGCCAGACTTTTGCGACCGGGGCGCGGGCGGTGCATAAAGCCAACATAAGGGTCCAGGCCCACAGCGGTCAAGGCGGATGCACACTCCCGCGCCAGCATGCTGTAGGCAAACGAAAGCAGCGCATTCACATTGTCCAGCGGTGGACGGCGGCTGCGGCCCTCAAACACAAAATCCTGCTTTTGCTGCAGAATCAGGTCATCCAGGCAGTCAAAGTAGCGCTGGGCTGCCTCGCCTTCCAGGCCGCGCAGCTGTTCCGGATCATCGCTGGGCTGTATCAGCGGCAGCGCGGCGGCCAGCTGGGTGGAGGTGCGTTTCAGTTTTTCGACCGGGACACGCTGGGGATGATCGCGGGTTGCGCGTTCCAGCACCCAGCGTGCGTTATACACTTTACCAAGGATAAAGCTCCGGGCATAGCGACAGCTCTGGGCCGGATCATCCGACACGCGGTACTGCGTCTGACGCAGCAGCACATTGCCGCGTTCTTCCCCCACGGTGCGGGCCTGAAATCTGCCATACGGGTCAAAAAAGCAAAGGTCAATGCCCCGCCGGGCACAAGTTCCCATCAAAGCGGGGCTGGCACCCGCGTAAGTAAAGCAGACGATGCCTTCCAGCGTATGCAGGGCATAGCGGTGGGTTTCCTGCTTATTGCGGGTAACAACAAGGTTTTCGCCATCCAATGTCAGGTAAGCGTCCTCATTGATGACAAACAGGGTGTTGAGCAGCTTTCTCATGGCGCGCCCTCCTCAATATGCTCCCGCAGATACGCCGCCGGGTCTGCCTGCTGATACAGCGCCGGCAGGCAAAGCTCTTTCAGTGAGCAGGCATTGCAATGCTTGCCGGGTTTGCTTTTGGGGGTATAGCCGCGCGCAAACAGGCGGTTCATCTCATCCGCCATGGTCTGCGCGGTGCTGCGCAGTTCCGGTGTCAGGGAAACATGTTCCCGCTGCCGGGTTTCTTCATAAAAGATTTCCCCTTCCGGCACCTCGCACACCAGCATTTCTTCCAGCGCCATGGCCTGTGCGCAGAGCTGCAAACGGTCGGCATCGTTTACCTTGCTGCGGCCATGCTTATATTCCACGGGCATGGGCTGCCACAGGCCGCGGCGGCCCTGCAATGACACGCCGTTTGGATCCTTGTGAAACTCTACCACATCGCAGTCGCCGGTCAGTTTTAAGCGGTGACTGACGACCCTCATACCGCGGGCGATCAGCAAATCGCCGCGTTTTTCCGTCAGGGTAACATCATGGCAGCGGGTATGCTGCAGGCGGCCTTCGGCGGTGCGTTGGTTTTCGGACCATTGTTGTTCCAGGTGTATGAGTGCCCACTGACGGCGGCAAAAGCTGAAATGCTGGATACCGGACATCAGCAGGTAATCATCTGGGGAAGCCATTACGACAGCCTCTCGCACGTTACCCCTGCGGGAAGATTTTCATCCACCGTTACCACATAGTCATGGTAGCTGCGCGGGAAAGTGATTTTCTCTGCGTGTGTGACATGAACTGCGTCAAAAAGTTTATAAGACGGCGCATTGCCCAGTTCCGAATCATGCTTGAACACGATCAGTTCCCGAACTGCCATTTTGCCGCGGGCTGCGCTGTGGTCATTTTCAAACATATTCAGAATTGCCTGCCACAGCAGCTGCAGGTCATCCTCTGAGAATCCTGTAGTTTTGCGGGCCAAGTTGGCCGAAACATAACCCTCTGCACGGTACAAACCATACGGGATCACATACTTGCGGCCCATCTCAGTGCCTTTTCGCTCTGCATCCGCTTCGGTCGTAATGGCAATACGGGTAATGGTCACTTCCTGCGGGAGAACAGGGTCTACCGAGCGTGCAAAGCTCAACTGAACAGGGCCACGCACCTGCCCACAGTTCAGTGCGCCTTTTACAAAGGTTGTCATAACGGCGCCAAAGGTACGGATATCATAAAAGTTCTGGCACATAAAGTCCCGGATTTTACGGTCCAACTCCGGGTCATCTTTCTTGGCGACTTTCAGGGCATCCTTGGCATCAGCATTAATGCCCAAGTATTCGAGTGCTTTTTTATCGCTGCGGTTCAGGGGAACCTGATCTTTAATGTAAATCTGGTATCCCGCTTCATCTTCTTTGGCCACTTCGACATAGTTGCGAATCTTACGCTTTAAGCAGACATCTGTAACAATGCCATATCCCGTTTCCGGGTCAACGCGCGGCATGTTGCCTGCATCCGGATCGCCGTTCGGATTTCCATTTTCAACGTCAAACAGAATTACAAAATCATACCGGTTTTTGATTGTCTGTGCCATTGTTATTCCTCCACTTTCTTTGTATAGCGTTCCTGTGTTTGATGATAATAGCCGAGAATAAAAGAGCCCTGTTCCGGCAGAGTCAGCCGTGCGGGAAAGCTTCCTTCCAGTTTTCCGCCCGCCAGCGCAGCGATCTGCTTATCGTAATAAATCTTTTGTGGCTTGCTCATTTTTTGCATATGCTTTTGCGCCAGCATCAGAATTGTTGGGAACACAGTGGCCGGCGTGGAAGCCGCTGCATTAAAATACCTGTCCTTGATGGTTGTATTGACATCCGGGTTTACCGCCATCTGGATTGCTTCCAGCACAGCAAAAAGCTGACCCATAACATACGGTTGATAATTTGTTTCCTTGTTATTTTCCACAGTTAATACCTCCTTTGGGCAACGGGGATCTTCATTACGCAGGTAGTATGCTTTTATAATAGCGGCACGGCCGCGTGTTACTTTTTGCTCTGCGCGGATACGCATCATAACGCCATCCAGCAGGGTTGCCGGGTACCTTGTATTATTCAGGATTGCACGCAGAACATCGCCCGCCAGCTGCGGTGCTGCCGATGGGCTGCGGGAATTGGTGTTGACAGTTTCCTGCAGTAGCCAGTACAGCCCCAGCCGCGGGAATTTATCATAAGCGGGGCGCACAATCTCTAAGCGGTCATAATGCTTCTGCACATTATCAAGCAGCGTTTGAAATGTATCCTGCCAGAAAAAGCGAACCGAGAGGCGCGCCGCATTAGGGGCCAAGCCAAGCACATAAAAGTGCCTTTGTGGGTCAAGTGTCACGTTCTGCCACTCTACACTCTGTCCATGGACCAGCTTGTCCACTGCATTTCGCACATCGCTTTCGCTGACAGGCGCATCCATGGCAAACAATGCATCCATTGCTAACTGCTGGTAGGCGGTCTCACCGCCTGCTGCCCAGCAGACAATGGTGGTATCGCCCACGCGCTGAACATGTTCCCTGTCTGCCAGCAGATAGTTTAATGCCTGTGCATAGGCAAAGGCCGCATAACTGCCAACCGGCGCATTGCCCCCCTGTTCATGTCCGTATGAGCAAAAAGCGTCCGCATTAAAAGAAACAATCGATGCGCCGGAAGACTGTGCCCCGGTCACGCCTTTAATCGCCGGGTGCAGGCGGGCAAGCGGTGCCTTTTGCCCTGTAACCAGGCATCGGATTTCCGGTGCATCCGTGTTCTTATCACACTGCCGCTGCCAGGCTTCCTGTATTTCCGGATCGTTCTGAACATAGTTTCCCGAATCAGAAATACCAGATTGCCACCCTTGTAAAGTTCCTTGAGACTTTGTTCCAGCGCTGATTCTGCTCCGCCGCCTTGGGGTCCCAGTTTATAAAAAAGTTCCGCACTGCCTGTGCCGCCTGACCGGGAACATTTTGTAAAATGGCAAGATGCAGCTCCTTTGCAGCGGCAAAGCACTGCATTGCACGCTCCGGTTTGCCTTTTCCGTCAATGCCAAGCATGTAAGCACTGTTATCACACAAAAAATTGGCTGCCACACCACTAGAGCGTTTAACCTGTTCCGGAACTTGCAGCTGACATGGAGCAAGCACTGTTTTTTTACCGCGCTTTTCCTCTTGCTGCAAGGGGTGCAATACCATCAGTTGGCCGTTTTCATCCAGTTCCAAAGCCCAACTGACTTTTGCACTTGTCCAACCGGGGCGCGTGATTTTGCCATTGGCCAGCAAATCTTCATAGTATTGTACCAAAGCCTGTAAAATCATCGGTACACCTCGCAGTCTGCCACATTCAACACACCATGTTCCAATTTTGCATGGAAATACATCGGGGTTATGTTCTGCGGGTCAGTGTAGTCAAAGTCATATATCATGAATCCCAAATCCCGTGTTTCCTCAATGGTCGGGATTGGCCCGCCGGGCCATGCGCGGAATGCGGCAGGAAATTCACGGCACCCAAAATAAGGGGTATGAAAACACTGGCCCCTGGACATGCGCCGGGTAACAATATCCTGGAACTTTCCCGGATTGTCGCTCGGTGCCGCACGGTCAGTCATCTCAAATTCTGCCTCAATCACATAATGAACGTCCTGCAACACCATGGCTGCACGCTGAACGATCTGCTGGGGCGTGGCAAGGTAAAGCTCTTTCCCTGTTCCCTGCATCGCGCTGCGTACATCGGAACAAAGAATTTTGCTTTTTACTTCGTTCCGACGGATGTTGGTAAAGCGGATTGGGTTCATAACATAGATTTTCCGGATTTTCCACCGTAAGCCGGGGTGGTAATAGATTGCTTCTACTATGCCGCGTGCCGCGGAAGGGGTGAGGACTTCATATGAAACCCTTTCGACTTTTAGCTCAGGCCTTGAGAGCAAAGCATAATTCCCCCATACTTCCAGCTGGATCATCTGCATCAACTCCTTTGCATTTCTATTTTCAGTTGTTTTTAATTTATATTTTGCTATAGTTTCAATATACGCTACTTGGCACCAAATGTCAATCCTTTTATCATGTATACTTTTTGTTTGCTTTTCATTCGGTTTTCTTTTATAATAAGTTGTGTCGGCAGCTTATGCCGTGGATAGAAATAGTTGATTTTACTTTATCGCACAAGAACGGCAGGGCAGGCTCCCTGCCGCTTTTGCTTTATGCAAACCAGGCTGCTCCCGTTTCAGCTTCCATAGCAAGGCCCGTGTTGTTATCGTAAAGGCTTCCGTCCGTTAATTCCCATATGCCTTCACTGATTTGGCAAACCGCCCCGGCATTCTCCAGCGTTTTCAGATGATCCGGGTAAACCGGAACACCATATTGCCCCAGTTGACGGAACAAAGTTTTGCTTACCTCTCCTGCACGCAATCGTGCAAGCAAATGTTCCCCTTTCCCTTGGGGAATGTATACGGTCACGGCAGGTGTTTCAATTAAGCGGAACCTCTCTGCCGCTGTTGCAAAGGGGAAAATGCGCCCTTCCATATCCTGCTCGAACCCTTGCAGAATTTGCTGTTCATCCAGTCTTTTATCTCCTTTTAAGGTACGGTAAAACAGAAAGTATGTTTCGATTGCTTCCAGAGATGCCAGATCTGCATATTTTTTCAGGACGCTTTGCGTTGCGGATACATTCTGTTCCAGCATGCGCGGTACATGCTGCCCTTCCAATGTGAAAATCTGTACCAAGCTCTGCTCCGCCGGGCGTCTTCCCTCTCGATTGCAGCGCCCCGCCGCCTGCAAAATGGAATCCAAACCTGCTTCCTCGCGGTACACAGCCGGGAAATCCACATCAACACCCGCTTCGATCAAAGAAGTTGATATCACACGGCAGGGCAGCCATCTTTTAAGCGTTCCCGGATTTCCTGCAATAACTGTTTGCGATGGGCTGGGTATAGCAATGTTGTCAGGCAGTAGCTGCCCTCTTTGGGCAGGTTATTGTATAATTCCTGTGCTGTTTTTCTCCGGTTTACAATACACAGCACTTGTTCCTGTGCTGCCAGTTCTGCGCCAAGCTGGCTTTGTTCCAACTCTCCGCGCATTTTTAGCGTTGTACGCCGGAATGCCTGATATTGCTCTTTGGGATGTGGGCAAAGTTCCGTCATCTGCAGCCCAGGCGCCAGTTCATCAAACAAGGGCTGCAAAGCTGGTTGTGTGGCCGTGCAAAGCACCGCTGCTGCGCGGTAATGCTGTACCAGCTGCGCGATTGCCGCAACGCAGGGGCGCAAATAAGGAACCGGCAGGTTTTGTGCTTCATCAAAAATGACCACGCTATTTGCAATGTTATGTAATTTACGGCATTGTGACGCATGGTTGCCGTAAAGTGATTCAAAGAATTGCACGGATGTGGTAACCACCACCGGAGCATCCCAGTTTTCCGCCGCCAATGCTTTGCGGTAGGCTGCCGGCTCATCATCTTCCTTGGCAGAGTAGTCCACCCCTGAATGGTGTTCCAAAACATTTTCTGCTCCTAATATTTCCGAAAACACATCCGCGGTCTGGTCAATAATGGATGTATAAGGGATCACATAAATAACCCGGTCCATATGGTTCTTTACAGCTAGCGAAAGCGCAAATGCCAATGACGCTACCGTTTTTCCCCCGCCTGTAGGAACGGTCAGGGAATAAAGGCCGCGCCGCCCTGTTTGCCCTGCCGTTGTACAGGCACTCAAAATTGAACTGCGGCGCTGATTCAAGGTTCCCTGGGGATGGCTCCATTTTGCGGTATATTGGTTCAACCTTTTCAGCAGTTCATCCATTGTCTGGCCTTGTCCGCGCGGTTTAGGGCTGCTCATAAAGTTTTCCGTATCCAGATAGTCCGCATCGACCAGGCAGGAATACAACATCCGGGTATAAAATGCCTGTGTAAAACGATTTTCCTTCATCATTTCCGGCTGGGGCGGTATGGACGGCAGTTTAATCTCATTCGTCCATTGGGTATAGGGTTCAACGCTCTTTTTCAATCGTCCAAACATTGTCGCATCCTGCGCGGTATCGCTTCGGCCTCCTCCATCCGGCAGGCCGCTATGGTGTCCCGCAATAGCAAAAGCCAGTGGGATTTGACCATATCGGGCAGCCACCTGTGCACCAGCCGTTGAGTGATCCACTTTTTCTCCACCTTGCAGGCGCTTTTGAAACTTTGTACTATATTTACCAATATCATGCAGTAATCCAAGCCAAGTTCCCTGTTGCTGGGCATCAAAGGCTGCTGCAAATTGCCCACATAGGACTGCCGTTCCCTGCAAATGGTCCGCTACCGTTTGGACGCGGGTTCCGTCTTCACTGATATGAGCCAGCATCTTTTTCTCCTGGTGCATAATCAAACTCCCTTCTGTTTTGCTTTTCTCTATTATAGCAAATCACTCATCCCATAATTCGGACTTTCACTCCAGTTCTGCAATCTTTGTCATACTATCCAAATTTATCCATGTAGAATTGTTAGCTATTCCTATTAGCAGATATTTTTGATAAAATAAGATATTATAGGGTTTATGAATTCACTTTCTTATATTACTTCTTCATCTTACCGAAAAATCATTTACGCAAGGATTGAAAAGCCATGAAAAGGAAGTTATTCTCATTTTCAGCCAGTGTTATCACCGCAATAATGCTTACCGCTTGTGCTGCAGCGCCAGAAAATAAACCTGCTTCCTCCGCTGCTCTTTCCCCGACCAGTGAAGCTGTTGCCACAGCTATACCATCCACTAGCAATGCCAACTGGAAGTTACCGCCGCAATATGATTTTGACGAGATGATTCCTCTCTTCTCCCGCGAAACCCACACTGCCGGTTACGCCGCTGCCCGAAATCTGTACGCTGTGCGCAAGGGCGAACGCTGGAGCCTGTTTAATGCTGCCAACTGTAATGCTTTTCTGGAAGATTTGTCAGAAAGCATCCCGTACCTGTATGGTGAGCAGGAGCTCTCCATTGGGGTAGATGATACATACGATTACCAGAAGCTGAATGCCCTGGAAGAACAGATTAACCAGGAGCTGGTTGCCCAACAAATGCCTTTTACAACCATGCTGGGCGGGCACGGCGGGTATGGCATCCAGTGGATTTTAGGTGACAGCCAGATTTACCGTTCTGCTATTGGTGTCTATACATTTAGTGGCACGCCCATCGAACAGGTGTATGCTCCTGATTTGGTTGGCATCCAGCAAGGCATTTGGGATGATGAATATGCCGGTTATCTTGTTGACAATTCTGCACCTTTTGCCGTTGCGGATAAAAACGGTACAATTTTAACCGATTTCGACTACCAGGATGCCTGCATGGCCGGTGAATCTTTAATCGCGGTAAAGGATGCAGCCGGTAACTGGGGATATTGCGACCAAAGCGGTGCTTTAGTAATCCCCTGCATTTATCAGCCGCAGATGAGTTTGTCCATCATGAACGAAACTGTTGAATATCCTTACGCAGACTTATCTGGCATGGTAGTTGTGAAAAATCAATCCGGACAAAAGCTAGTTCTGGATGTTTACGGCAATGAGATAATTTCCGCTGGGCAATATGAAGATTTAGCCCCCGCGCGCGATGGCTGCGTATGGGCAAAACAGAATGGCCTTTGGGGCTTGCTGCAAGTACAGGATTATACCGAAAACAATGCCAACGTTATTCTGCCGGATGGATGCGTTGCACCAGATGTAACGCTTAGCCGAATTGATAGCCTTTGTACCTACACCACTGCTGATCATGGGCTGGTTATGCGTAAAGGTCCCGGTACAAATTATGAAAAAATGGATAATATCCCCTACGGTATCATCGTATGGGAATGCGGCTATAGCAGCAATGTGCCTGACTGGGTTGTTGTATATTACAATGGGATTTATGGTTGGGTCAGTGATGAATACTTGGCTACCACTATTTATTCCAGCAGTAAATAATAAATAAAAAAGCAGGTGTTCATGTAGAAACGATATCGTCCTCCACGTGAATACCTGCTTTTTATAGCTTCTTTTATTATATCTGTTCTGTGCCGCTATTTGTCTCTGCATGAAATGAATAGCCGCTATATGCATTTGAATGAAGTGTTCTGTTTGTTTGCTTTTTTACCTAAAAGAATCGCGTAGGAGGCTCTCTTAACTAAAGATCCGACCTCTCACACCACCGTGCGTACCGACCGGTACACGGCGGTTCAACCGCATAAGTCCAAGGACTCGTAGTAGCGCCTGAGGATACTAAAAATATCCTGCTTCTGCGAGTCTTTTCGTTTGCAATGGAACCTTTTAATACAGGACTACCGGCGAAACGCCAATAACCCAGTCTGGAATTGCCCCACTGGTACTATTCCAAAATTCTTCGTTTGAGTTTCATTACTCATCGATATAATCTTTATCGAACCACTCGCCTAGCGAGTGGTTTTAGACATACAAAAAAGCACCTTAGCTTACGCATGGTGCTCTTCCTGGTGACCCGTGCGGGAATCGAACCCACGTTAACGGCGTGAGAGGCCGCTGTCTTAACCGCTTGACCAACGGGCCATAAAAAAAGAGAAGCCGGCATCTACCTATTTTCACAGGCCGTTTCCAGCCAACTATCTTCGGCACAAGTGAGCTTAACTTCTGTGTTCGGAATGGGAACAGGTGGTTCCTCACCGTCATCGACACCGGCCATACCCTGACCAACGTCAGCTTCTCTTTTTCTGAAGGCATATACCTTCAAAACTGAATATCGAACTGCTTTCAGCAAATGAAGTATCAATCGAAAATGGGGTCAAGCCCTCGACCTATTAGTACACGCTTGCTCAATGACTCACGCCACTTACACATTG
>ENA-OQAJ01000685-OQAJ01000685.1-human-gut-metagenome-genome-assembly--contig:-NODE-685-length-10450-cov-2.431948_pt1 | contig 10450 bp, 13 predicted proteins | sample MGYA00242736_ERZ504529 | MGnify/ENA primary metagenome ERZ504529 (study PRJEB26092, sample SAMD00036275) | human gut metagenome | host: Homo sapiens | study: EMG produced TPA metagenomics assembly of...
TACCTCGGAAAAACTCCGGGCCCTGCGGGCGTCCAAGTCACGCGGCGCGAGCGAGCGCCGTCGTCCGACTGCTCGCAGGGCGGGGACACCGGCTCGACCATCTCCTGAGGATAGCCGGGCTGCCGAAATCCACGTACTACCACCACCTGTCGCGCCCGGCGCACGTGTCCAGGCCGGACGTGGAGCCGATGGTACGGGAGATATGGGATGGCAGTACCAGCACCAATGGTGGCGGGACGAGCTCGAACGCCTCGGCATCCGCCAGTCCATGAGCCGCAAGGGCAACTGCCTGGACAACGCGGCGGCCGAGCAGGTCTTCGGCCACTTGAAGGACGAGTTCTACCGCGGCCGAGAGTTCGACTCGTTCGAGCGGTTCAAGGCCGAGCTGGACGCGTACATTGTGCATTGGAACACCAGACGACGCCAGATACGACTCGAGGGACGCACCCCGGAGGAGTTCCGGAGCATGTCCCTCGCGGTCTAGGGCTGTATCCTAATTAACAACGTCCAACAAACGGGGCGCAGTTCAATAACCGCCGGGGCCTTCACATAGATGGATGTATTCAGTTTGTCGCCAAAAGAATCGTCAGACGCGTGCTCCATCATCGAATTCGTCGGTACGCGTTTTCACGATGCCCTTTATGCTGCACGATGAGGCCAGCGGCGCCGACCAGCGCACACAAACCGAAAATCGAACCAAGAATCGAAGCCAACGCCGGAACGAACACGGAAGCGATAATGCCGATGACGCCGGCCACCAGCAATATCCAGAACACCAGTTTTGACAGTTTCACATGGCCGATTTCAGGATTCGGTGGCACGAAGTCGTCACCGTAACGGTCCATGACCCGATCCGTGTCAAGCCAGCTCGAACCAGTGAAATCGCGCGGCCCACGACCATTCGCCGGCGCATCATTGGTGAACGTGCCCTGATCCAAGTCATCGATGGACAGCAAAGCCTCTTTTTCCCGACGTTGCGCATGCTTCTCGAAACGTTTCGCACTACGCGAACGTTCCACGGCCTTCAAATCGTCAGCATGCGAATCCGCAAACTCGGCCCAAGCCGCATCCAAGTCGTCCATTGGAGAGCCGCCACCATGCGACGCGTCATTTGGGCGTTCTTCATCGTCATTGCTATTGTTGAGGTCAGTCATACTTATACTCTAATCGGGCGGAGGCCAATCCGCGGGAGGATCGTGAAGAATGCTCTATTGGTTTTTCGTCAAAGGCTTGGGACCAATCGCCATCCACCGTTTGGGACCGACCGCGCAAGGACTTGAGAACATTCCGCACGAAGGTGGCGCCATCATCGCAGCCAACCATCTTGCCGTCATCGACGATGCGTTGCTGCCGTTGACCTGCCCGCGCATGATTCATTTCATGGGCAAGGCCGAATATTTCGAAGGCAAAGGCATCAAAGGCAAATTCAAGAAATGGTGGTTCACGTCAGTCGGCGTGTTCCCCGTGGACCGTTCCGGCGGTTCCAAATCACTTGGCGCACTGAACCACGCCCGTGAGATCATCGAGGACGGACATCTGTTCGGCATTCACATCGAAGGTACTCGCAGCCCCGATGGACGTCTTTACAAAGGACACACCGGCGCGGCGCGTCTGGCATTCGAAACCGGTTGCCCCATTATTCCGGCCGCCATCATCGGTTCGCGTGAACTGCAGAAGCCAGGACAGGTCATTCCGAACAAAGGCAAGTCCAAGGTGATTTACGGCAAGCCGATTGAAGTCGAGAAGAAATCCGCCGACCAGATTACCCACGATGATTTGCGTTCGCTTACCGACCGCGTGACCCGTGAGATCCAGAAGATGAGCGGACAGGAATACGTCGACGAATACGCGCAGAAGGTCAAGGCCGAGCTCAAAGCCCAGCAGGAGGCCGAAGCGCAGGCACAAGCCGAATCCGCTGCCAAGAAGGCATAAGTTTTCAGCGAGGTTCATTCCAAACCAATCAGGGGTGTCTGTTCCGAAGAATGTTTTCGGAACAGACACCCCTGATTTCTATTTTGTAATCAGGATAATCAGTCGAACAGCGACGAATACATTTTCAAGGTGACGGTATTCGGCGTGCCATCCTCCTGACGCAGTCGCACCTCGGTGCCTCCTACCGGATCCTGCGAAGCGACCTTCTTGTCTTGACTGGAGTCAAGTGTCAGTTGCGAGCTGATCTTCACACTGAATCCCAGCTTCTCCAATGCGGCTTTGGCAGCGGCGGCTTTCTGTCCGACATAATTCGGCAGCGTTACGGTTTCCGGTCCCTTCGACACCACCGCATTGACGCTATCGCCCCAGTGCAACTCGTCTCCGGTCTTCGCGGAAGCGGAAATCACCTGTCCTTGCGGAATCTTGTCATCGAATTGCTCGGTCCAGTTGACGGTGAGCTTGAGCGCATCAAGCGTCTGCTGCGCCTCATCCTTCGATTTGCCCACGACGTCCGGCATGGTAACCGGTTTCGGTCCTTGGGACAGCGTGACGGTAATCTTCGCGTTATGGGGCAGAGTCGCGCCGGGATCCACGCTTAAATCAAGCAACGCGCCCTGAGGTACGTCCATGGAATACGCGTCATCATTGGCCGGAGTCTGTTCGATGTTGTCGAAGCCGGCACGCTTCAACGCGTTGATCGGATCCTTGCCGTTCGCACTGGTGGCATCGAGAATGTCTGTGGGAACAGTGCCCTGCTTAATACCCTTGGACACTACCACCTTGACCTTCTGATGATGACGTTTGCTCACATGCGAACCGACATTCTCCGGGTCGGTGGAGATGACATTGCCAGCCTTGACGGAATCACTGAACGCCTCGGTCTCTTCGTACTCGATGTTGGAGAATTTCAGCAGTTCCTCATAGGCGTTCCATTTGATGTTGGAAATACGGCAGGGCTCCGAATCGGAACATGTGAGATCTGCCGGCTGAGGCATGGTCCAGTAGCTGCCCGGTCCTCGGAAATACCACCAGGCATAGCCTCCACCGCCTGCGCAGGCAAGCACGATGGCTGCTACGACGGCGATGATGACAGGTGCACGCTTGCCACTGCGTTTCGGCTGTCCACCACTGACCGGACCGTTCGAGGGGGAAGCTGGAACGTTGTTGGCGGGGACGTCGTTCTTTTCCAAAGCCAAGCGGGTGGTTGCCTCCGGATCTGCCTGCTGCGCCGGCATGACGGTGGTTTTGTTCGGGTTTTCCGGATTGAACTGTCGTGTACGATCGTCGTTCTGACGCACAGGCGGTGCTGGGGGAGCGGGCGGTAGCGGCATCTGCCGGGTGCCATCGCCGGGCATGGTGTCGGCGGCATCGTTTGCGGCCGGGGAAACGGCTGACAGACGGTATTGCCAGTCGTCGATGGTGAGGTTCGATTGCAACTGCTGCAATTCGTCGAATGCCACGGACGCATCCTGGGGACGGTCCTCGACCGCGCGCGCCGTAAGACGGGCGAGGAATGCGGCCACGCCTGCATTGATGCCCGGACAAGCGGTCGTGATATCCGGCACATCCTCATGCACGTGCTTGAACACCAGCGTCACCGGATTGTCCGCGGTGAACGGCACCTTGCCGGCCAGCATCTCCCAAGCCATGATGCCTACGGAATACAGGTCTCCCTGCGGCGTTGCCTGATTGTGCTGAATCATTTCTGGCGCCAGATAGGCGGCCGTGCCCAGCAGCATGCCGGTGGAGGACAGCGTGGCCTGCGACACCGCCTTGGCCAGGCCGAAATCGGTGATCTGCACATGTCCTCGGTCATTGAGCAGAATATTCTCCGGTTTGATATCGCGGTGCACCACGCCTGCGCGATGCGCCGAAGCCAAGCCGTCCAACGTCTCACCGACTATGCGTAGCGTCTCACGAACGCTGAACGTGACTTGCTGGTTCATTTCGTACCGCAGGTTCACGCCATGCACGTACTCCATGACAAGAAAATCCAGTCCATCGAACTCACCGGTGTCATACACCTGCACGATATGGGGATTGGCTATTGCTGCTGCGGAACGGGCCTCGCGATGGAAACGTTCCACGAACTGGTCGCGTTGTGGGCCCTGTGCCAGCTGCGTGTGCATGATCTTAATGGCGACGGTGCGTCCCAGACGCTCGTCAACAGCTTGATACACCGTGGCCATGCCGCCATCGGCGATTCTGCTGACGACTCGGTACCGGCCTTCGATGACCTGGCCTTCGGGGGCATGCTGGGCTTCACTCATGGCTAATCGGTACGATTCCTTCTTCAAAAAAAACGTTTCGCGACAAAGATGTGTTCACTTGTAGTCTACAAGGAATGGTTTGCGGAAGATGCGATGAACACGGGTCTTTCACAGTGCGGCGGCATCAGCCCTGTTCCCGCACAATCGGTACGAAACGTGCGCATGCTTCGGTAAGCATGTCTTTGCGATCCTGCGATAGTTCAAGCGTCTCGATGGCGGCCTTCGACTCGAGCCACAGACCGGCGATCCGTTCCTTGGAACGTGCGATGGCACCAGTGGACTCGAACAATGCGATGGCACGCCTAACATGTGCCTCGTCACGTGATTCGGCTTCCCACATGTCGATGAGTTCACGTCGTTCGACATCACCGGCAGCCTCAATCGCATCGGCCAGCAACACCGTGCGTTTGCCTTCACGGATATCACCGCCCACCGGTTTGCCGGTATTGCGGCTCGACCCGATGACGTCCAGAAGATCATCCGCGAGCTGGAACGCCAAACCAAGAGGCAATCCAATCGCCAGTGCGAGCCTGCGCGCGTCCGCAGGGGCGAGGCCGGCGGCAAGCATACCGAATTCCAAAGGTGCGATAGTGGTATAACTGGCGGTCTTCCAACGGAAGACATTCAAAGAGGCCGACGCAGCTCTTCAGGATCGTCTAACGTATTGAGTTCCACGGCCAAATCGAGTACTTGGCCGATTTCCACTTCACGGTGCATATTCAGGAAGGCCGACACCACGGAAGATCCGGAGCCAAGCCGGCAAGCCGCTTTATTGGCGATATCCACGCTCGCGGTGGCCAGCATATCACCCAACATGATGCCCAAACCATGGCCGATGGCATCACTATGGGTATCCGTGGCAAGCGCACGATGAGCGGACGGCTTGCCACGGCGCAGATCGGAATCGTCGATGATGTCGTCATGCACCACGCGCCGGTCTGAAACACTTCGATCGCGCATGCCAGATCCAACACCGCATCCATATCACGTTCCGCCACATCCTGCGGCGCGAACGCACGGAACGCATCCAACGTCAGCAACGCCCGCAGACGTTTGCCGCCCTCACTTGACGTGACCGCCTGCTGCGCCACCGCATCAGCGACGGCTTTGCAGGAATTCGCCACCGGATCGTCCGCATGCAGGAACGAAAAATCCTTTACCAGCGAGAGCGTGCGCGTTTCAATCTGTTCCAAATCGGAAGAGCTAGTCATGGGTCAAGGTTATCCACACACATTCGACAAGAGGAAAACATAATGATTGCAGCGGGTGAGACGGTGCCGGACGTTCGTGACACGCCGAGCTTCACGTTCTCCGACCACAGGGGTGCCGAAACGCCTCATTGCATTGCCGGATGATGCATAGTTCCAACAAAGCGGCCTGCATCAAGCGACCGCTCCGATACGCCAAGGAGGACGAGACATGAAGACGATCGACGAGCCCATGCCGATATGCGAAGCGAGATGGAACGGCTTGAAGACCAATTGGTGGAGGATTGCAAATCGCTGGGCATGGCGGAGAGCATACGCGATTTCCTGCAGGAGCCATTCTCGGAATGGATGGATGAGCTGGCCGATGAATCGTCGGGAGATGACGATTCATCGCCAGAATGCAGACTGTCTAGAAACGGTGCGGGAGCACTTGCCATCGCCATGCAGCAGACCATGGCGGTGCGTGACGCGCTGCTGGTCTCCATCATCGTGGATGAACGACGTTCGTCACGTGACTTTCTCATGGGATTCATGGCCAATCCGACACTTCCCGGCAACACGCGTCATCTGGAGGAATCCCTCAACGGATCGTTCCGTGACGCATCAAGAAAACCCGACACGAAACGTTGCGACAACGGCGTCAACATGATGTTCGACATCATCGGGATGGTCCCCGAACGGTATCATGTGCAGCCATTGGCCATCATCAGTTATGTGCTGTGGTGGATGGGCGATGAGCGCGCCATGCTGTGCGCGATGCGTGCGCTCGCGTTGGATGAGAATTGTTCGCTCGCGGCGATCATCTGCTCCGCGGCACATCGTCATATCGGACCGGTATGGGCCGAAGAGACATAGAGCAACACTCCGAAAGGAAGCGGTACTTGCGCATGGTGAGCTCAACACGCGGGAATAATCGTCCTTGCAAGATGGTTAACTCACATAGTTGACGATTTGCCCTTGCCAGAAGTGGGTCCATATGGTATACGCTTCCGGCGGGATCAATAGGAGGATAAGTTTGGCCACCAAGGAAACGACGGTAAATACGGAACAGACTGATCTGACCGAAAAGACCACCTCCGGAAAAAAGGCCTCCACGCGCAAGCCTGCTGCCAAGAAGAGTGAGTCCTCAAAGACCGCTACGAAGACGCGCGCAAGACGCCGCGAAGAAGACCTCCGCCGCCAAGAAAAGCAAGAAAGCGGAAGAAGAAGAGAACCTGATCGAGCAGGACGCCCCTGAAGACGATCCCGTCGAGGATGCCGATCTTGATGATTTCGACGATGACCTTGATGACGTGGACGACGAAGGGGAGGATGACGACCTCGACGAGGACAATATCGACGAGGATGACGATTCCGAACTGGAAGACGATGACGAAGACAAGCGCAAAAAGCCGGAAGAGCCTAAGGAAAAGGGCGCTTTCGTGGTGCGTGACGATGATGACGACGACAATCTGACGCCGTCCGGCAATCCGAAGCGTCGTGTGATCGCAGCCGGCGCCACCGCAGATCCGGTCAAGGATTACCTGAAGCAGATCGGCAGAGTGAACCTGCTGAACGCCGAACAGGAAGTCGACCTGTCCGAGCGCATCGAGGCCGGCCTGTACGCCCAACATCTGCTGGACACGGAATCCGACAAGATGGATTTCAAGCGCCGGCGTGAACTGAAGTGGGCCGCGAACGACGGCAAGCGCGCCAAGGACCATCTGCTGGAAGCCAACCTCCGACTCGTGGTCTCTCTTGCCAAGCGCTATACGGGCCGTGGCATGCTGTTCCTCGATTTGATTCAGGAAGGCAATCTTGGTCTGATTCGTGCCGTAGAGAAGTTCGACTGGAAGAAGGGCTTCAAGTTCTCCACGTACGCCACATGGTGGATTCGCCAGGCCATCACCCGTGCCATGGCTGATCAGGCCCGCACCATTCGTGTGCCTGTGCATATGGTGGAAGTCATCAACAAGCTGTCCCGCGTGCAGCGCCAGATGCTTCAGGACCTCGGCCGCGAACCTACGCCGGACGAACTGGCCCGTGAGCTCGACATGCCGGTCGAGAAGGTGCAGGAAGTGCAGAAGTACGGGCGTGAGCCGATTTCCCTGCACACGCCGCTGGGCGAGGATGGCGATTCCGAGTTCGGTGATCTGATCGAAGACACCGACGCCATCGCACCGTCCGATGCCGTCGCCTTCTCGCTGTTGCAGGAGCAGTTCAAGCAGGTGCTTGAAACGCTGTCTCCGCGTGAAGCTGGCGTCATCAAGATGCGCTACGGTTTGGAGGACGGCCAGCCGAAGACGCTGGATGATATCGGACGTGTGTATGGCGTGACGCGCGAACGTATCCGCCAAATCGAATCGAAGACCATGTCCAAGCTGCGCCATCCGTCCCGTTCGCAGACGCTGCGCGACTTCCTGGACCAGTGATAGTAATCAGACGCGAGTAAATGAAGTCGAGAAACCGGCATGAACGCAGGGTTTCTCGACTTCATGTCTTGTAAGGCGACAATTGAAAGGGAACATGGCTAAGGATAATTACGGTGCTGAGAGTCTTACCGTGCTCGAAGGCTTGGATGCGGTGCGCAAACGTCCGGGCATGTACATCGGCACGACCGACAGCCAGGGCCTGATGCACTGCCTGTGGGAGATCATCGACAATGCCGTCGATGAGGCTCTTGCGGGAGCCTGCAACCACATCATCGTGACCTTGCATGACGATGGTTCCGTTGAAGTGGCGGACAATGGCCGAGGCATTCCGGTGGACGTGGAGCCGAAAACCAAGCTCACCGGCGTGGAAGTGGTGCTGACCAAGCTGCATGCCGGCGCCAAATTCGGCAATTCCTCGTATGGCGCTTCCGGCGGTCTGCATGGTGTCGGCTCATCCGTGGTGAACGCATTGAGCTCCCGTCTCGACGTGGAAGTGGATCGTGACGGCAAAACCCACCACATGGCTTTCCATCAGGCCACCCCGGAGTGTATTCCGACGTTGATCCGGAACACCCGTCTCCCGATTCGCCATTCAAGAAGACGCGCAAGAATCGTCCCACCGAACTTGAGATCATCGGCAAAGTCAGTCCGAAGACCACGGGTACCCGCATCCGCTATTGGGCGGATCCGGAGATTTTCAACGACACCGCTGAATTCAGCTATGACCAGCTCATCGACCGTGTACGGCAGACCAGTTTCCTGGTGCCAGGGCTGAAAATCACCGTCATCGACGAGAACATTCCCGAAACCGGCGACGAGTCCATTGACGAAATGCTGGAAGTCGATGACAATGTCATCGAACAGGTGACGGAAGAGAACACGTCCGCTGAAACGGATGATATCGGAACCTCTGCCGACATACTGCAGGAGGATTCAGCCGAAGCTGATGAATCAGCCGAATCGCAAGAAAACGATGCTGCCACGCAATCGCAGGAAACCGTTTCCCAACCCGTGCAGCCGAAATATCCGCATGCGCGCGCGAAGAATTCTGCCATACCGGAGGCGTGAAGGATTTCGTCGACTTCCTGTCCAAAGGCGAAGCGGTCTCCGATATTTGGCGCATCGCCGGCGAGGACACGTATGTTGAAGAAACGCAGGCGGTCGGAGACGATGGTGAACTGCATGCGCAGAAGGTGACGCGTGATTGCGCAGTCGATATCGCCATGCGATGGACCAACGGCTACGACACCACCATGCGCAGCTTCGTCAACGTGGTGGAGACGCCCGGCGGCGGCATGCACGTGGACGGCTTCCTCCAAGGCATCACCAAGCAGGTGCGCAAGGCCATCGAGGACAACGCGCGCAAACTCAAGGTGAATCTCAAGGATTCCCATATGAAGGTGGAACGTGACGACATTCTCGCCGGTCTGGTGGCCGTCGTCACCGTCCGCATCGCCGAACCGCAGTTCCAAGGCCAGACCAAGGACGTGCTCGGCACCGCGCAAGTCAAGCCGATCGTCTCCAGAATGACCGATAAGCAGTTCGGTGAGATGATTACCGGCTCCAAACGCGGTTACAAGGAACAGTCCGGCCGCGTGCTGGAGAAAATCGTCGGCGAAATGCATGCCCGCGTGCAGGCGCGCAAGACCAAGGAAGTCACACGCCGTAAGAACGCGCTTGAATCCGCGTCCATGCCGCCGAAACTGTCCGACTGCCAGCCCGGCAATGACGATGTAGCCGAACTGTTCATCGTCGAGGGTGATTCCGCATTGGGCACAGCCAAGGCGCCCGTAATTCCGGTTTCCAAGCGTTGCTGCCGATTCGAGGCAAAATCCTCAACGTGCAGAAGGCATCGCTCGCGCAGATGCTGTCCAACAAGGAATGCGCAGCCATCATCCAGGTGGTCGGCGCAGGATCCGGCGCAAGCTTCGACATCGAACAGGCCCGATACAACAAGATCATCATGATGACCGATGCCGATGTCGACGGCGCGCACATCCGCATCCTGCTGCTGACGCTGTTCTACCGGTACATGCGGCCGCTTATCGAATACGGTCATGTGTATGCCGCCGTGCCGCCGCTGCATCGTATCGCGTTGACGGGTACGCATAAGGGCGAGTACATCTACACGTATTCCGATGATGAGTTGGCAGGCAAACTCGCCGAGCTTGATAAAAAGCACATCGGCTACAACGAGGACATCCAGCGTTACAAGGGTTTGGGTGAGATGGACGCCGACCAGCTGGCCGATACCACCATGGATCCGCGCACCCGCATGCTGCGCCGTATCCGCATGGAGGACGCCGAACAGGCCAGCCACATCTTCAGCCTGCTCATGGGTGATGACGTGCCGCCGCGCAAGGCGTTCATCGTGGAGAACGCCGACGATTTCGACCGTTCCAAGATCGACACCTGATCTTGATTGCATGGGAGGTAGGTTCCGTTCCGTCGAAACCCGCCTTCCGCATTTTTTGCCGGAACCAACGCCTGCTCGCTTCTTGGAACAGGACCGAAAACAAGACCGAATCATGCTTCGACCGGAATCAGACGTTGAATCGGTACCGCAAATCGCTAGTTACCGTTTGGTAGGTAACTGCGGGTAAACTGTATGACGAAATTCGGACCATCG
>ENA-OQAJ01000686-OQAJ01000686.1-human-gut-metagenome-genome-assembly--contig:-NODE-686-length-10436-cov-3.888544_pt1 | contig 10436 bp, 13 predicted proteins | sample MGYA00242736_ERZ504529 | MGnify/ENA primary metagenome ERZ504529 (study PRJEB26092, sample SAMD00036275) | human gut metagenome | host: Homo sapiens | study: EMG produced TPA metagenomics assembly of...
GAGACTGGCCCGGATCAAGGCCGGACTGAGCCAAGCGGAGCTCGCACGCAGAAGCGGCGTGGCGCGCACCCGGATCATCGACTACGAGAAGGGGCGTATTGACCTCGCAAACGCGACCGTACGAACGGCAGGCAGACTCGCCAAGGCGTTGGACACGACCATCGACCGGCTGGCAGGAGACGATTCGAAATGAGCAAACAGGAACGGCACGCATTCCTCGAATCATTGACCGACTTCACTCTCTACGAAACATTCTATGAACAGGGCACCATGCTCGGCGGGACCTTGTCGCATTGGAACGAGACGCTCTCTCCCGAAGGCACGGGAAAGTTCCACCGCTACCGCAAGGAACGATTCGCCATGGGAGCGACCGGGACCGGACGGAGAAGGCCGACCGCATCCGACAGATCAGACTCATCGAGCAATGGGAGGGCCGTCGCGAGAGGCTGGAACATGAGCTTGAACATCGATGAGCAAGAGGCGCGGCTCATCTGGCTGAACGACATCATGCCGTTCGTGTTCCGGCATGCGAAAACGCAGGAAAAGCCGGTCACCGTTTTCCTCGGTGGACAACCAGCGGCCGGAAAGACCAGTGGCCAGGATCTGGCCAAACGATTACATCCGGGCATCATCCCGATAGTCGGCGACGACTACCGCCAATATCATCCCGACTACAGGCGTCTCCTCAAGGAGGATCCGCTCCGTATGCCCGACGAGACCGCCGGACTCGCAGGGCGCTGGACGGGCATGTGCGTGGACAACGCCGACGAATGGGGTTATCCGATCATAATCGAAGGCACCTGGCGTAATGTCGCGACAGTGCTGGACGAGGCACGGCGATGCAAGGCGTTGAGGCGTGCAACGCATGCGATCGTCGTGGCAACACCCCCTTTGGTGAGCCGCGCCGGCATCATAGACAGGTTCTGCTCGGGCCTACTTGCCGGGAACACGGCCCGCTGGACCCCACTCGAAGCGCACGACCGGACGGTTAGGGCTCTGCGTTCCAACGTGCCTCTGATAGCCGGCAGCGGCCTCATTGACAGGTTCACCGTCACCGACCGCAGCGGTGGGATCATCGCTGACGGCACGCCGTCCGAAGTTACCGCCAAGGCATGGATGAGCCGTTTCGACGCGCCGCTGACATCAGACGAACAGCGTGACGTCGGTCACGCCATCGACCTGGCCCGCCGATGCCAGACACTGATGACGCCGGAGGATTACGAACGGGTCATGGAAATCGTAAACAAGCTGGATGCCGAAACGTTCGACCTGACCGTCCGGGAATACATGGAATCTGGACGGGCGCATGGCAGATGGGTGCAGAACCGGAATCGGGACGGCTCCTACGCTCCCGGCGGGCATTGGAGGCGATGAGATTATGTTTGATTCGGTTCGTTACCGCATGTATGCGGCCGTGGATGATGCCGTCATCCCGTCCGGCCTTCTCGCGCGCATCATTCTTGAGAAACGGGACGGCGACATCGCCTATCATATCGACTTGCCTGAACCGTTCGATTTGCGACTCGTCGAGGATGAGGCCGGCTGTTTTGACCCAGCCAAACCTGTCGGGACGCCGCCGGTCTGGCTGTTGGTGCGCGGTGACGAGGCGCCACGGCCAAGCATGCCATGCCTGACGTTGGCAGTCACCGCATTGGACGGGGTAAACGAGTCGGGGGAGGTGCATGCGGCCGTCGAGACCGGATGGCCGAAGGATCTGCCCGAAGGCGCGTTGAACGGCGCCCGGTTCGCATTATGGACGTTGTGTGACCTATTGGAGCCGGGACGCATGAACCGGACGGAAGGGAGCCGACCTTGAACCATGGACCTGACGGGTGGTGGCCGTGGATGGCCGAACCAGTGCGCGAGGGCGTGGAAGACGGTATCCAGTGGCGGATCATGGCCAACGACGTGCTCTTCTTATGGCAAGGATACGCGCATCATCCGGACGCACGTGCGGCGACATCTGACGCCGATGGCATAGAACCGTTGGTCGACGTGTACGGCGGCGTCGCCTACGGGCGACCGGCAGGGCCGGATCGGATTCGACACGCTGCAGGGCAATTCGAGCGTGATCGGCCTGGACGGCGAGAATCTAGACGCATTACGCCGCCAACTGTGCGAGAGAATGGGATGGCCATGGGTGGAGCCCACAAGTGGACGTGCGACAAGGTCGAGAAGGAGACGAAACGCATGGCCGCCCGCATCGCCGCCAACGACACGAGACCGCGAAAGGAGGGACACGAGTGGGCAGGCCGTTGCTGTTCATCGATTTCGACGGGGTGATCAACCAGTTCCCCGACCCGAAGGTCATGCGCCGGCAGGGGACCACCGACTGGATGAGACCCGACGATCCGCGACGCCCCTTGTACGCCGCCGACAATTGGTTCAGACCCGACCGCAGGGAACGGCTCCTGGTCCATGATCTGGGCCGACGGTTGTGTTTTGTCAAGTTGGAGTAGGCCGTTTCGGCGTTTCTTTTAGTCCATGTGAGCGGCGGGTTTCAGGCCGTTTCGGCGTTGGCCGGTCCTGCTGGTTGTTGGTTATTGCATTGGTTATTGCATGAGGGCGTGGGTCTTGCGCCAGGATTCGCCCTCGAAGCGGATCATCCGTCCGTGGTGGACGGTGCGGTCGATGATCGCGGCGGCCATGTTGGGGTCGCCGAAGATCCTGCCCCATCCGCTGAACTCGATGTTGGTGGTGTAGATGATGCTCTGGGTCTCGTACGCGTTGGTGACGACCTGGAACAGGAGCCTGCTGCCGTCCTCGTCGATGGGCACGTAGCCGAGTTCGTCGATGACGAGCAGCGGGGTCCTGCCGATCGCGGCGAGTTCCCGGTCGAGCCGGTTGTCCGATTGGGCCCTGAGGAGCCGCATGACCAGGCCTGCGGCGGTGAAGTAGCGTGCGGGTATGCCCTTGCGGCATGCGTTCCTGCCGAGCGCGATGGCGAGGTGGGTCTTGCCGGTGCCGGGAGGGCCGAACAGGACGAGGTCGTCGTGGCCGGCGATGAAGTCGAGGGTCGTGATCTGCCCGCGCCCGTAGTCGACGGGGAAGCGGATCGGGGTCCAGTCGTAGCCGCCGAGCTCCTTGTCGGCGGGGAATCCGGCGGCCTTGAGCAGGCGTGAGCGTTTGGAGCGTTCCCTGGATTCGATCTCGGCGTTCATCCACGATTCCATGAATTCCATCTGGCTGGGGGTCGCGTCCGCGAGCTGGTCGGCGAGGACCTGGCGGGTCAGAGGCAGCCGTCTGGCCAGGGTCATGATCGTTGCGATTCTTTCGCCGGTGGACGCGCGCCTGCGTTTCATGTCGGGCATGACGACCGGCGGACGGTGGGTTCCCATGGTCAGGCCTCCTTCCTTTCCCATGGCTGTCGGGGTTTCATGAACACGTCGTATCCGGTCAGGTCGGGTACCGACTGCTCGTACGGCTTCTCGCCGGCGGCGATGCGCCGGGCCATGGTGGTCACACTGGCCTCGTCGATCGCGTGCCCCTGTTCGACCAGGTGCTCTCCGGCCCGGACGGCGGCTCGAAGCCGGACGCGGCGCTGGCCTTGGCGATGACGCGGAACGTGGTCCTGCGTGTCTTGGCGTCCATGCGGTCGATGGCGATCCTGAGTTTGTCGGGGAAATCGTCACGGATGGTGGAATCGGTCCATGCGTGGGTCTTGCGGCTCACGCGGGCAGGAGCGTGGCGGGGTTGCGCACCGTGGCCGGCGAATCCCCGTACACGCGCGGCAGTCTGGCACAGGTGCGTCCGTCCTGGGTGCGGATCGTCACGTCGAACGCGCGCAGACCCACGTCGAGAGTCCAGCCGCGCCACGAGGGGCCGGCGAGGTAGTAGTTGCCGTCGATCTGCACACGCCCGTCCTTGTCGGCCTTCCTCACCTCCCAACGGATCGCGTCGTACGGCTTGGCGGGAAGCGGCTGCATATCCATCTTCTCACCGGCGAACAGGCCGCCGATCGGCGCGCCCTTGCGGTAATGCGTCTCCTTGGCCATCGCGTCGCAACGCTCCAGCATGTACCGGGTCAGTTGGCCGTGGGACTCTGCGTTGAGCATGGGCACCATGATGTTGCGGCGCAGGAACCCGACCGCGTTCTCCACGCTGCCCTTCTCGTTGCCCGAGTTCGGGTTGCAGAACCTGGTCTCCAGCCGGTAATGCTCCACGAACAGTTCGAACACGTGCACGACGGTGACCTTGTCCCACGCGATCCGATGGCCGGCGCCGGTGGCGTTGTCAAGCACCAGCGTCAGGGGGACCGCGCCTATGTGCTCGAACACCGTGCGCAGCCCCGCGCACACGCATTCGGCGTTCTCCCCGGGCAGGGCCACGCAGTAGCGCATGTTCGAATACGGGAACGTGACGACCAGGCAATGCACGTCGACCCGGTCCCCGCCGACCACGGCCTGCGCCATGCCGAAATCGACCTGCGCCTCGCCCGGATGCCACTTGAGCTCCAGATACCCGTCCGACGGGAGGCGATGCTCCTCGCGCCACCGTTTCACGTACCGCTGCACCGGCGAATACGAGCCTCGTAGCCCTTCTCCGACACGAGTCTGTCGTACACGCGCTTGGCGGTGTGCCGCTGCTTGCGGGGCATGAACCGGTCCGCCTGCAGCCACCCGTCCACCGTCGCCCTGAACGGATCGAGCTTCGACGGCCGCGATACGGAGCGCTCCGGTCCGGGAGAGCAATCCTCCCTCCCGGCGTACTTCGCGACCGTGTCGCGGGCCACGCCCACCTCTTTCGCGATGCTCCTCCATGACATGCCATGCGCGTCAAGCACCCTGATACGTTGTTGTACGGACACCGGTACCGTCATTCCTTTCCTTTCCCGAGAAAACCGAACGGTTTGACTTTCAACTCGGGAAACTAGTCCAGGCAGGACGGGCCGGTGTTCGTTTCTCACCACACGCTGAAGTGGACCAGAACCTGCCGCTCACATGGAAGACATCCACACGCTCACACGGCCCACTTTCTATTGAACAGACACACCTGCGCGTCGATCCATTCGCGAAGCGGGTCGGGCATCGCGTCGCGCACCCGGCTGTTGCGCCAGGCCGCCGGCCGGTCGCACAACAGCCCGAGCTGGCTCGACGGGTCGCCGCTGTCGGTCGGCTTGTCCCCGTAGGACCTCGGATGCGTGATCACGCGTTTGCCTTCGGCATCGAGGATCTCCACCTCCAGGGCCCTCAGGCCGACGATCATCTCATGGCCGGCGTGTTCGGGTCCGGCCGCGTACCGGTGGCGGCCCTGGACGGTGATGTTGCCGTATTTGTCGGCCTTCATCCTCGTCCACGTGACCACGTCGAACGGCTTGGCGGGCAGGGGCAGCAGCGCCTTTCGGTCCTCGTCGAACAGGCCGGTCTGGCTCTCGCCCTTCCTGTAGTGGTCCTTGTCCCCAGTTCGAGGCAGCGGCCGGGCAGGCGCAGGTTGAAGCTGTCGAGGTTCCATACGCCGGGCACCGGCACGAACAGCCTGCGGCGCACGGCCCCGACCCGGGCCTCGACGCCGCCCCTCTCGTGTCCCGAGTACGGGTTGCAGAACGTGTACTCGAACCCGTAGTGCGCCTGGAACGCCTGGAACAGGCGGGTCAGGCGGATCCCGTCGAACCATTTGCGTCCGACGCCGGCGGCGTTTGTTTTGCTTCAATGTTTGTTCGACAGGTTCGGCAGTGTTTTTCCGCAGTGTGGGCTGATGGTTTTCCCCGGTGTCGTCATCGTTTCCCGGTGATGTGATAGGCATCGGTGCCGCCGCCTGTATATTCCCGAGTTGCCAATCGGTTTTGATTCGGCCGGTTGCCGCCGGCGGCGCTCGGGAAGGAAAGGAACATGGCGATACCGATGCCCATTGTGCAAGATATCAGGAGACTCGACCGGCAGGGAATGTCGCGCGCGCAGATAGCGCGGCGTCTTCACGTGGATCGCGGGACGGTCGCGAAGTACGCGGATATGGAGGATTGCTCGCCCAAGCCGAAGGCGGATCGCAGGTACGGGTCGAAGATCGACCCGTACGCGCATCTGGTGGACGAGTGGCTGGAGGCCGATCGTCTGCTGCCCAGGAAGCAGCGTCACACGATCAGGCGCGTGCACGACCGTCTGCTGGCGGAGACGGATTACGACGGCGAGTATTCGACCACGATGCGTTACGTGCACCGGTGGCGCGAGGCGAACCGCGGCGTGCCGGATCGCGAGGGGTACGTGCGGCTCGAGTGGGCGGCGGGCAGCATGCAGGTCGATTTCGGCGTGGCCCGGGCCCGGATCGCTGGCGAGATGGCGGACGTGCATTGCCTGGTGGTCTCGTTGCCGTATTCGAACATGCGGTTGTGCGTGGCGTTGCCGGGCGAGAACGCGGAGTGTCTGTGCCATGGCCTGATGCTCGTGTTCGAGCATATCGGGGGTGTTCCTCCCGTGATCGTGATGGACAACGCGACCGGTGCCGGCCGGCGCAACGCGAAGGGCGAGGTCGCGTTGACCGGGGTGTTCTCCGCGTTCGTGGCGCATTACCGGCTCGAGGTCCGGTTCTGCAACCCGTATTCGGGCAACGAGAAGGGCAGCGTGGAGAACGCGGTCGGGTTTTTGCGGCGCAATCTCATGGTGCCGCCCATGCGCGCGGAATCGTATGGGCAGTTGAGCCGTCTCCTGCTGGAGCGGTGCGACGGGCTCGCCAGGGACTCGTATTGCCCGAGGTTGCTGGACGTGCCCGTGGCCGAGGTGTTCGACGAGGAGAGGGCCGCGTTGATGCCGTTGCCGTCCACGGCGTTCGACCCGGTTCGCTGGGAAAGCCGGACGGCCGACAAGTACGGGCTGGTCGACATCGACTCGAACCGGTACCTCGCCGGCCCCGATTCGGCGCGTTCCAGGGTATTGGCCGCGATCCGGTGGGACACGGTCACGCTCACCTCGCCCGCCACCGGCGAGCTCTTCGCGGAGTATCCCAGACAGTACGGACGGTCGCGCAATGTGGAGGATCCCGCGCTCGTGCTTCCCCGGCTCGCGGTCAAACCCCGCGCGTGGCGGGAAAGCTCGATCCGCCCGGACGTGCCCGACGATATACGCGCGTGGCTTGATTCCATGGACGAAAAAGACGTTGAGGGAGAGCCTCAAAGCGATCGGGGACGCGTGCCGGGCGGCCGGGTTCGATCCCGCGATGCAGGCGTGCGGCGAGATCCTGCGCTCGAACAGGGACATGGGCCTGCACGCGGACTCGCTCACCCCGATCGCGTTGCGCATGCGCGACGGCGAGTGGGAATACCCCGGCGGGATCGAGGAGCCCGACCTGAGCGGCTACGACCGGTTCATCACCGGCACGGACGACGGAGGGGAAGAACGGTGAGCGTCAGACCCGATCCGGTGATCCCGGAGACCCGACGCAGGCGCGCGTCCACGACCGAGAAAAGCGAACGCATCCTGAAGATGAGCCGCAGCCTGACCCTGACACGCAGCGTGCTCGCCGGCACGCTCGCCGAGGCCACGCCCAACCAGCTCGACTTCATCGAACGATGGTTCACGGCCGAACTCGACTCGCGCGAGCGATCCAACGCCTGCGCCTGCTCAAACAGGCCGGCTTCCCCGCCGACAAGACCCTCGACGGCTATGACTGGACCAACCTGAAGATGCCCGCCGACTGGGGGCGCGCGCAGCTCGAGAACCTCGACTTCGTCGCCGGATGCGAGGACCTCGTGCTCTACGGGCCCGTCGGCACCGGCAAGAGCCACCTGGCCATCGCGATCGGACGGCTCGCCTGCGAGCGGGGCGTCCCGGTGCGCTTCTTCACCGCGACCGGACTGCTCATGCGTCTGCGCCGCGCCCAGCAGGAGAACCGGCTCGACCGGGAACTCGCGAGCATCGGCAAGGCCCGACTTCTCATCATCGACGAGTTCGGCTACCTGCCCATAGACGAGGAGGGCAGCAGGCTCCTCTTCCAGATCATTTCCGATTCCTACGAGACAAGGAGCATCATCTACACCACCAACATCGAATTCAGCGGATGGGGACGCGTGCTCGGCGACAAGAACATGGCCGCCGCCCTCATCGACCGCACCGTCCACCACGGACGGCTCATCAGATTCGAGGGCCGCTCCTACCGAAGCGAACACGCCCTCATGACCAAATAACCAACACAACGCAGACAGGCAGCGGCCGATACCGCACACCCTGCGGAAAACCCGCTGCCTACACTGCGGAAAAACACCGCTCACAAAGCGGACGCCAACTTGCTAAAACACAGGCATGTCGGCGACCGGTTCGACCTCCAGCAGCCGAATCCTGATGACGCTAACGACGACGGCCGCCGCCACGGTCGTAACCGCGGCGCTTCCTGCCGCAGCGGGAGCATCGGAGCATGCCCCCGCGTGGACGCACGCGGATCTCGAGCACGGGTCCGGAACGCAGCGGCGAATCCGTGATCCGCACATCCTCGACCACCGTGCCTTTTGACGTTGAGAAGCTGTTTTGAATATGCCGTTCATCAGGCGCCTGCCGCCGGGTAGTACGTTTTTCTTGGTCGATGAACATCACCCAACCAAAAACGCCCCCCCAACGACTCAACGACGAACCGCCACCCACGAAAACAGCAATAGGGCCCAAAAAATCGGACGTTATCTTATTGCTACGGTACATAAACGCACGCATATTCGCGAGGAATGCTCACTGGAATATATGAGGGAATGCTCACAACACTTGAGAAGGGACGTTGTTATGCAAATCATGTATGTATGCACCGGCAATCAATGCCGTTCCGTGATGGCCGAATACTACACCCGAGCCAAGCTTGTCGACCGAGGAATTGGCTTGCAGAGCGGCAATATCACCGTGCGCAGCGCGGGTACTCTGCACTATCCCCTCATCCCGCTGATCCGATGGTTATCGATTTGCTGAAGAACGACGGCATTGACGCGAATTCCCATTCTTCCACCCCTCTCACCACCGATATCAGCCGGCAAGCCGACCTGATTCTGTGTTTTGAGCGTGAGCAAATTTCCGATTTGCTTGAGCAGAATCCACTGGCTATTCGCAAAGTATTTCTGTTCAATGACTTCGTGAACGCTTGCAAACATATGCATGCTGAGGGTCCGATTGCGGCGATACCGCCGCAGACAAGCTCATCGAAATCATGGATTGCGTACCTATGCTGCGGCCGTTTTTTGCCTACGGCACTCGAAACCGAAGACCCTCATCGTCAATCACGCGAGGTGTTTGAACGCGTGTATGCGGAAATCAAGCACGGCGTCGATATTATGCTCGGTGCTGTGGCCTGAATGCAATATCGGCGAATAGAGCCAGCAAAAAAAGGCCGTCAGTTATTGCGATGTTGAAATTGCATATTTCTATATTCAATACGGCTGATATTGCGGGCTCTTGTTTTCCTCTTTTCTTGGTTATTGGTTAAATCGGTACTATTCGGGGAGCGGAATACGTAGGTCAAATGTTCTTCAATCATGCATGCATATGATTTGTATAATGCGAAATTAGCTGGTTACAATTAGTGACGTAAATAAAAACACGTAACCAATGCAATAAGGAGAGCAATTATGGCTTCATTGCTTCAGGGATTCGAAGAGGTTCAGCTGGTCAAGCCGGTGGGCAAGACCGTTCTGACCGTTACCGATTCCGCCATTCGTTTCAACAAAGCCACCGCTGAAGTGCTCGGATTCCCGGCGTACGTCAAGGTGCTGATTAACGACAAGACCAAGCAGATCGCCGTGACCCCGACCACCGCCAAGGCCGACAACGCCATTAAGTTCAGCAAGCCCGAAGGCAAGCAGGCCGCTTCGGTAAGCGTCAAGGAAGCCACGCTCATTGAAGCAGTGAAGGCATACTTCACTCTGCCCGAGACTCCGGAAGGTGAAATCGCCTACCAGTCCGTCAACGGTACCGCCTACCCCGAAAGCAAGACCGTGATTTTCGATGTGGCCAATGCCACCGCTGGCACCATGAAGCGCCGCGGTCGCAAAAAGGCCGCCTGATTCGACACATCGAACTGGATGCATTCTTGCCGGTAGGGCCAAGGGGACGTCAACCGTGAAGGTTGGCGTCCTTTTGTTTGCACAGTCCATGCTCGGTATTTCATCGTCAGACAAGGCGTGATATAACCTGAGAACAACGGATTTTCAGGGAGGACAGTGGTTCGGATGCCTGCATACGCACCATGACCAGTAACGAACGCGGACGGCATGTTATGGCCGAGACCGGAGACGGACAAGTCATCTGCTGCATCCAGCGTCGAAAAGGGCAGCAGCGGAAAGCCACACTCCATCATCACTATGGCATTCAACATCGCGATCACGACGGCGAATCCCGACGAGAACATTTTGGATCGCCGACCCAAGCGGGCCGCCCGTTGGATTTCGCCGAAATCATCGCCGCAAACCAATTGGCAGCCAGTACAAGTAGACGATACATGTGCAGCAGCTTCTGCACACGCACAACCAACCATGG
>ENA-OQAJ01000687-OQAJ01000687.1-human-gut-metagenome-genome-assembly--contig:-NODE-687-length-10415-cov-1.867516_pt1 | contig 10415 bp, 13 predicted proteins | sample MGYA00242736_ERZ504529 | MGnify/ENA primary metagenome ERZ504529 (study PRJEB26092, sample SAMD00036275) | human gut metagenome | host: Homo sapiens | study: EMG produced TPA metagenomics assembly of...
ATGATAGTGCATTCGGTAACTTCTTGGTGTTGACTGCACTTCCCGGTACACAGGGACTGTATGGTTTTGCCGGTTATTTCATGTTCCAGAGTATTTTCGGTGTTCTGACTCCGGCTATTACAGGTATTCAAGCTGCTGCCGTGTTGGGTTCCGGTATTGCTTTGGGACTTGTAGCTCTTTTCTCCGCTATCCGTCAGGGGCAGGTTTGTGCTAATGGTATTGCTGCCATTGGCCAAGGACATAATGTATTTGGTAATACATTGATTTTGGCCGTTTTTCCTGAATTGTATGCTATTGTTGCTTTGGCTGCAACCTTCTTGATGGGATCTGCATTGGTGCGTAATCAGATTAGTTTTTTTATATGGGCGGTTATTTCCTGTTTTTATGGAAATAGCCGCTTTTCTTATTCTAATGTAAGGCAGAACCTTAAAAATATTTATTATTGTAGCCGATATCAGTATTTTTTTGTGAAGATTGTTAGAGTAAAATAATTGAATGCTAATTCAGAAACTATCTGAATAACATAAAGTTGCAAAAAACTTTTATTATCTCATTGAAAATATGTAACTTTGCGCTCGAATTAAGATTAGTTAATAGATGGCAAAAGAATTGTTAGCCCCTGATTATATATTCGAAGCAAGTTGGGAGGTATGTAATAAAGTAGGGGGAATTTATACGGTGTTGTCCACCAGGGCCAAAACACTGCAGGAAGCATTCAAAGACAAAGTCTTTTTCATAGGACCCGATTTTTGGGCAGGAAAGGAAAATCCTTTGTTCAGTGAAAATGAAAATCTTTGTGCGGCATGGCGTGAACATGCTTTGAAGAAAGATGGACTGAAGTTCGTGTGGGGCGCTGGAATATTCCGGGAGAGCCTATCGTTATATTGGTGGATTTTTTATCCTTTCTTCTCTAAAAGAAATGAAATATATGGCCGGATGTGGGAGAATTTCAAAGTCGATTCACTTCATGCTTATGGAGATTACGACGAAGCGTCTATGTTTTCTTATGCAGCCGGAAAAGTGGTTGAAAGCTTTTTATCGTTTCAATTTTGACCGAAAATGATAGAGTCATTTATCAGGCACATGAATGGATGACAGGTATGGGGGCCCTTTATTTGCAGAAAGCGGTACCCGAAATAGCTACCATTTTTACTACTCACGCTACTTCTATAGGCCGGTCTATCGCCGGAAACAATAAACCCCTTTACGATTACTTATTTGCTTATAATGGCGACCAAATGGCGCGTGAACTCAATATGGAGGCAAAGCATTCTATTGAGAAGCAGACTGCGCATCATGTGGATTGCTTTACTACGGTCAGTGAGATTACCAACAACGAATGCAAGGAGTTGTTGGACAAGCCGGCAGATGTGGTGTTGATGAATGGGTTTGAGGATGACTTTGTTCCGCAAGGTCGTACATTTGCCGCCAAGCGTAAGAAAGCTCGTGCTGCGATGTTGAATTTGGCTAATAAATTGCTTGGCTTGACGATGAGCGATGATACTCTTATTGTGGGTACAAGCGGTCGTTATGAGTTTAAAAATAAAGGTATCAATGTCTATTTGGAGTCCTTGAACCGATTGACCCGTGATAAAAAATTTGAAAAAAGAGGTGCTGGCATTTATTAATGTACCAGGTTGGGTAGGGGATCCTCGTGAGGATTTGGTGGAACGTTTGAAAAGCAAAGAGAATTTCACAACTCCGTTGGAGTGTCCGTTTATCACACATTGGTTGCATAATATGAGTCATGATCAGGTACTTGATATGATGAAGTATTTGGGAATGTCCAATTCGGCGGAATCTAAGGTAAAAGTAATATTTGTACCTTGTTATCTGGATGGAAAGGATGGCATCTTGAATTTGGAATATTATGATTTGGTGTTGGGGAATGACTTGAGTGTTTATCCTTCCTATTATGAACCTTGGGGGTATACACCATTGGAAAGTGTAGCATTCCATGTACCTACTATAACAACTGATTTGGCCGGATTTGGTTTGTGGGTAAATTCGTTGAAGGGTAGATACTGTGAGTTGAAAGATGGTGTGAAAGTTATCCATCGCTCGGATTACAACTATTCTGAAGTAGCGGATGTTATAAAGGACACCATATCGGAATTTCGGGATTGCCGGAAAATGTAATCAGACTATGCGTAAAAATGCGGCGGACATTGCGGAAAAGGCATTGTGGAAGCATTTTATCAAGTATTATTATGAAGCTTATGATGTGGCATTGCATAATGCACAGAAAAGGCTTATTATGAATAGCTAATTAATTATTAATAAATAATTTGAGAGACATGAAAATCAAAGTAAGTAATGCGAATACTCCTAATTGGAAGGAAGTTACAGTAAAATCACACATTCCCGAAGAACTGAAGAAGTTGGAGGAAATGGCTCGTAACATCTGGTGGGCATGGAATTACGAAGCAACAGACCTGTTTAGAGATTTAGATCCTGTGACTTGGAAAGAAGTGGGGCAGAATCCCGTTGCTTTATTGGAACGTTTGAGCTATGAAAAGCTGGAGGCATTAACTCAGGATAAGGTGATTGTAAAGCGCATGAATGATGTATATGCTAAATTCAAAGCTTATGTAGATGCTAAGCCGGATAGCAAACGTCCTTCTGTTGCTTATTTCTGTATGGAGTATGGTTTGACACATGTTTTGAAAATCTATTCCGGTGGGCTGGGTATTTTGGCCGGTGACTACTTGAAAGAAGCATCAGACAGTAATGTAGATATGTGTGGTGTTGGCTTCTTGTATCGTTATGGGTATTTTAGCCAAAGCCTTTCAATGGATGGTCAGCAGATTGCTAACTATGAATCACAGAATTTCGGTAGCCTGCCTATTGAACGTGTAATGGATGAAAACGGACAGCCGATGGTAGTTGATGTTCCTTATTTGAACTATTTCGTTCATGCATACGTATGGAAGGTAAATGTAGGACGTGTTCCTTTGTATCTGCTAGATACGGATAATGAAATGAACAGCGAATTTGATCGTCCTATCACTTATCAGTTGTATGGTGGAGATTGGGAGAACCGTTTGAAACAAGAAATCTTGTTAGGTATCGGTGGTGTGTTGCTGCTGAAGAAATTGGGCATTAAGAAAGATGTCTATCATTGTAATGAAGGACATGCTGCTTTGTGTAATGTGCAGCGTTTGTGTGATTATGTAGAAAGCGGGCTGACATTTGACCAGGCTTTGGAAGTAGTTTCGTTCTTCTTCTTTATATACGGTTCATACTCCGGTTCCTGCGGGGCATGACTATTTTGATGAAGGCTTGTTTGGAAAATATATGGGTGGTTATCCACAGCGTATGGGGATTTCTTGGCAGGATTTGATGGACTTGGGTCGTATTAATCCGGGTGATGCAGGCGAACGTTTTTGTATGTCTACATTTGCTTGTAACACTTGTCAGGAAGTAAACGGTGTGAGCTGGTTGCATGGCAAGGTTTCTCAGGAGATGTTCTCTGGAATTTGGAAAGGCTATTTCCCTGAAGAAAGTCATGTAGGTTATGTAACTAATGGTGTTCATTTCCCAACGTGGAGTGCTACTGAATGGAAGAAGCTATATGCTAAGCATTTTGCTCCTAATTTCCTGGAAGATCAGTCTAATGAGAAAATTTGGGAAGCTATTTATAATGTAGCCGATGAAGAAATTTGGGAAACCCGTATGGCTTTGAAGTACAAATTGGTTGACCATATTCGTAAGCAGTTCAGTGAAAGCTGGTTGAAGAACCAAGGTGATCCTTCACGTATCGTTTCTCTGATGGAAAAGATTAATCCGAATGCCTTGTTGATTGGTTTTGCCCGTCGTTTTTGCTACTTACAAACGTGCGCATCTGCTGTTTACTGATTTGGAACGTTTGTCTAAGATTGTGAACAATCCTGATTATCCGGTACAGTTCTTATTTGCAGGTAAGGCTCATCCACACGATGGTGCAGGTCAGGGGTTGATCAAGAAGATTGTGGAAATTTCCCGTCGTCCGGAATTCTTGGGCAAAATCATCTTCCTGGAAAATTATGATATGCAGTTGGCACGGCGTCTGGTCTCAGGTGTTGATATTTGGATGAATACTCCTACCCGCCTTTGGAAGCTTCTGGAACATCAGGCGAGAAGGCTTTGATGAATGGTGTTGTTAACTTCTCTGTGCTTGACGGTTGGTGGCTGGAAGGTTACCGTGAAGGAGCAGGATGGGCGTTAACTGAAAAACGTACTTATCAGAATCAAGATCATCAAGATCAATTGGATGCTGCAACTATTTATAGTATTTTGGAAAATGAGATTCTTCCATTGTATTATGCACGTAACCGTAAGGGATATTCTGAGGGTTGGGTGAAGACTATCAAGAATTCTATTGCTCAGGTGGCTCCTCATTATACAATGAAACGTCAGTTAGACGATTATTATGCTAAGTTCTATACTAAAGAAGCAAAAACGTTTTTAAAGAATTGGTAGCCAATGATTATGCAAAGGCTAAGGAACTGGCTGCTTGGAAAGAAAGAGTTGCAGAACTTTGGGATTCCATTGAAATCGTTTCATGTGAAAAGACGGAAGAGCTGGCTAGCGGTAATATTGAAAGCGGAAAAGAATATATCATTACTTATGTCATAGATGAAAAGGGATTGGATGATGCAGTAGGTATTGAACTGGTTACCACTTTCACGAATGCGGAAGGTAAAGAGCATATCTATTCTGTAGAACCAATGGAAGTAATTAAGAAAGAAGGTAACTTGTATACATTCCAGGTTAAACACAGTTTGTCTAACTCAGGCAGCTTCAAGGTGGCATACCGTATGTTCCCGAAGAATGTTGATTTGCCTCATCGTCAGGACTTCTGCTATGTTCGTTGGTTTAACTAATCATTGAATTAAGATAATATTTCTATTTAAAGAACTGTTTCCTTGGAAAAGAGAGGAAGCAGTTCTTTTTTATTAGTATGTTCGCCCAAAGTTTCATTGATATTATCATTCCAGTTAAGATTGTTATGGAAAGTGCGCATTATTGGGAAGGATAGGACGAGTATAAAAAATGGAGGTGTGTCGTAATGCACGATGCACCTCTTTTTTTGTTCATCACTATACAAATCTGTTCATTTTCTTTAAGCTGCGATCTTTTGAAGATTTCTTTGATTTATGTGTTCCCAGCATCTAAAAACAGCAGTTGTAAGCTTATAAAACAGTCTAATCAGCCAATCCATACCTTCTTTAGTCAGTTTTGCACACATCTTTTTTATATTGAAGGCAATGGCTAGGAAGGCAAAGTCCATGAAGACCTTGTCCTTTCCAAAATGTCGGAAACGTTTTGTAGTTCATATTGTTTTTAATTTGTCCGAACACGGCTTCCGGTTCTATGCATCTCTGCCCTCTGTGTTTCAGTCCTTTCTCAGAGCAGAGCAGTTCTTTGGCTCTCCGCTTGTATTGTCTAAGCCTATGATTCAGTTCTATCGTCCTGTTTCCTTTTGCTTTAAAACAGCGGCATCGCAGGGGACAGCCTTCACACCTGACAGCTCTGTACCGTGCATTTTCGCTGACATATCCGGATGCGGTTTTCACATTCCTGGTGCCTATCCTCCGCATCCTTTGCCCCATAGGGCAGATGCAGAAGTCATGTTCTTCATTGTAGTAGAAGTTTTCGGCCTTGAACGGGTCCGGTTTGAATCTCGGCCGCTGCTCCATGTGGAAATAGTTGTACTTTACGTAGGCTTCCATGCCGTTTTCGGACATGAAGCGGTAATTCTCTTCGGAGCCATAGCCGGAATCAGCAACCACCGTATGGGCCATCCGGTCATACCTGTTTGAAAAAGATTGCAGGAAAGGAATCAGGGTCAGTGTATCCGTAGGGTTCGGGAAGAGTGCAAAATCGGTGATGAACTGATTTTCGGTGCCGATTTGAAGGTTGTAACCGGGCTTCGTCTGTCCGTTGCGCATGGCATCCTCCTTCATTCTCATAAAAGTAGCGTCCTTGTCCGTCTTGGAATAGGAATTCCTCTCTTGCAGTGTTTCCAGATGGCAGTCGTATTCCTGCAGTTTGTCCCTGTGTTCTTCCAGTTCCTTCAGCTGTTTGCGTTTCTTTTTCAGTTCAGTCTTTTCCTCTTTTCGCGGATGGCTCGGAAACCTGTTCCAGTGCATGACGCAATTCTCCTGCCATTTCAGTCAGCATGGCCGGAGTGAACCCAACCTCCTCATTGTTCTCTGATGACTTCTCCCGGGCAATGACATCGTCTATCTGCCCTAACAGGACATGTATCTTCTTCATCAGGCGTTCACGGTTCCGCTCAACCGTTTTTCGCCAGACGAAAGTGTACTTGTTGGCTTTGGATTCGATCTTTGTCCCGTCAATGTATTCCACATTCAGGCTGATGAAGCCTTTGGAAGAGAGAAGAACTACGGTTTGCGTAAACACCTCGTTGATTTCCTTCTTCACCCGGTTGCGGAAACGGTTGATGGTAATGAAATCTGGTTTCTCATATCCGGCCAGCCAGATATAATGGATGTCACGGTGAAGGAGCTTTTCAATTTTCCGGCAGGAGTAGATGTTGTTCATATAGGCATACAGAATGACCTTGAGCATCATTCTGGGGTGGTAAGGGCTGCGCCCGCATTCCTTATACAGCTTTCTGAAACTTTCAAGATTCAAGCCCTCAACCAGGGCGTCAACCATGCGCACCGGATCGTTTTCTGCAATATCCTCATCAATTCTTTGAGGAAAAAGAACGGTTTGGTTGGGAATGTAAGGACGAAAATGTATCTTTGTCATAGTGAAATTCTTATGCCTAAAGATACAGAATCTTTAGGTAATAACAAAGCCCCAGCTTGTGAAAGTCGGGGCTTTGTGCGTAAAATAATGAAGGTGTGCATTTTGACACACCTTCTTTCAATGAAACAAAGAGGTAAAAAGAACCTGGCTTATTGAAGCCAATGTTTGTTTTTCCACCAATAAATAATGAATCGGATACCTGTACCGATTAGTGCGAGGGAAAGTCCTGTATAGAATACGGCAATGAAAGATTCGGGCAACAGATGAAACAGGCGTGACAATATGCCGATTGTAATCATAAACGCCATCACTATCCATCCTTGGACATCAAAGAAAGAAAAGGACAATTCTTTTTTTCTTTTGACTGATGCGATGTGTGTGCTTTCTGTATAGTTTCCGAAAAATGAAACCAAAGAACAGGAGAAAAACCAGAGTAGCTTCGCATGCTTTAAACAGCCAATAATGCGAATCGTTTATCCAGCATTCCACGCCGATTCGCAATATATTGATGCCGGCTGTCAACCAAATTATGCCGGCAGTAATGAGCAATGTATTTTTACTGACTCCGTACTTCATCCTTATTGCTTTTCTTTTTGATGCACGTATGCCAATGCTGCACCCAAAGCAGTTCTGTATTGGGCATATTCCGGTATCAGGAAATGGCATTGGTACATGTCTTCCATGATGGGAAAAACTTCTTTGCATTGTGGCAGCTTTGCCAGGTTGCCTATTAAAACGAAGTCTTTGATGGAACTGTTCAATGCTGCGAGTATCACGGATTGCCCAATGGATTGCAGTACCATGTGAATAATTCCTGCCGCTACATCTTCTAAAGATGAATTACTGTCTGCTTTTCCGAAAGTAGATGCAGTAGCATTCAATGGAAGTCCCGGCAGGGCAGCATTGCAGATATCCTTTATCTGTAAATCTATGTTTTCCACTATTCCTTTTGTGCCATTTCTACCACTTGGTGGATGTCGTGTGTTTTTAGCAATAATCTGGATAGTCCCTGAATGGTTCCTCCACCGATACCGATGCCGCCGATATGTTGACTCTTTCCGTCCTCCACTTTGACGAAAGAAGTTCCTGTGCCCATACTTACAACAATCAGATTTTTCAGCTGCGAACCATAATGCGCACCTAATCCATTGGCTAGAAACTCATCGGTATGTTCGGTAGGCAATCCGTAAAGCGGTTGGTTGACATAAGCACTTCCCACTCCTGTGAGCATTACTTTTTCTATTCCGCTCAAACTAATGTTGTTGTCATATATATATTTCCCGAAAGCTCCAAATAGAGAGGTGATGGGGTCTGTTGCTTTGACAATCATCGGATGTTTGATTCCTTCTCCGTCCACACCGATAATTTTGGTAGTACTCCCACCCACGTCTATACCTATAACCATTCCCATAGCTATGTGTTTTTTAGTTTTTTTTGAAAAATAGAGTGCAAAATATAGATATATTCATTATAACAAAAAAGATCCTTTTTCATAGAAAAAATAGAGATAAACCGGGGTTTTTATTACCAATTGTCTGTACGGAAAGGGGGCTGTCGGCAAAACCGGATAGTCCGTATAAATTCCCATCGGGATTGTCAGCCCAATTGTATCTGACAGCTACCGGATGGGGAACATCGGGTGATTCTACTATTATTTCTTTTTTCTGGATAGTTACTGTAGCCGGATAGAATATATGGTCTGCACCTGCATGATAAACCTTTGATGGTGTCTGGTTTCATAAAGCCTTTTCCCGGATTATCAAAACCGATGCGTATTGTGTTTCCTTCTATACGATAGCTTTTGAAAAGAGGTGATTGTGGCATCCTTTTCTTTTTATATGTTTGTTTCAGGGCAAGTTGGGACAAGCGCAGTCCTACTTCCTGCTTGTTTTTGGGATGGATATTATTGCTTCGCCCAAGTCGGTGGTCACGGCCATGCCGGTGTTATTTAGATAAGGGCTTTTGATTGTGCTTCTCTTAATGCAGCCCATTCCGAGTCGGGTTGTATCTCCTCCTTCTTCAGAAAATTAGCCAGTTGTACGAAGTAGAAAGGCATGTCAGGCTGTTTCCATTTATCACGCCAATCAGATATCAATGACATAAACAGGTCGGCATATTCATCAGCCCGGCCTACATTGGCTTCTCCCTGATACCAAATGACTCCCCGGATAGGAATTTTGGTAATGGGGTGTACCATTGCATTGAAGAGGGTAGTGGGGTATTGAGGATTGGTCTTGGGCGAAGGAGGAAGAGGTTCTATACCAGCCAATGAAAAGCCGGATAAATACTTCCAATTTCCAGCTAATGCGACAGGATCTTTACCCTTGACTGTCATTGTCATATTTTCCGGTTTCCCGATGAGTCCCCCTTCTCCGGCATAGTTTGTCACACGTACGGTGAGAACAGCTTTTCCCCGTTTTACTAACTTTTTGGGGACAGTGTACCGGCGCACGGCGTCACGGTTGCTTCCTCGTCCAATTTCCACGCCGTTATAATAGACTATGTCTTCATCGCTTATCTTGCCTAAATTGATTGTTATCGGTTTTCTGTACCAAGTGCGAGGAATATCTACAGTCTTTCTGAACCACATTACACCATCAAAATCTTTTATTCCATTACTTTCCCAACTTCCCGGTAGATTCATTTCTTTCCAATTCTCGTCTGAATAATCAGGTTCAGCCCATACTTGATGGTCATCACACCATCCCATATCATGCTCATACAAAGATTGATACCATGCTTCTCTCTTCTTGGCATACTCTGCATCAATCTTTTCGGGTTGAATCCCAAAGATTCCAGCATATCCATTTCGTGCTCAAACTCTTGTAAGTGCTTCAATCCGTTATAACTAGTCCATGCTTCAGCAGGAGTTCCTCCCCATGAACAGTCTATAACACCAATTGGAGTTTTTAACTTCTGTTGTAACTGGCGGGCAAAGAAGTATCCCACAGCTGAAAAGCTATTTACACTTTGAGGAGTGCATTCCTGCCATTCTCTTTGTGTGGGACTTAAGTCCTCCTTCGGTGTCAGTGATGTCTCTTTTTTTACTTTAAATAACCGTATGTCAGGATAAGTCGCTTCTCTTATTTCATTTTCATAGTTCAATACTTTTCCCCAGTCGCCGACCGGCATTTCCATATTGGATTGTCCCGAACAGAGCCAAAGTTCACCTATCATGATGTTGTGTAGGGTGAGTTCTTCTCCATCACAAAAACTGATTTCGTAGGGTCCGCCGGCAGAGGGGGTAGAGATTTCTGTTTTCCAATTCCCTTGCTTGTCTGTTTGGGCCATATAGATATGCTTGTCCCAACCGGTTATCACCATAACCTCTTTTCGGTTCGTCGAGTGCCCGCGAAGGGTTATATCTGACTTTTGTTGTAGTACCATGTTATCTGTAAATAGAGCGGGTAATGTCACTTTTGCCTCTGTTGTACAAAATGTTGCAAACATCCCAAGTGTTATCATTAGTTTTTTCATGTATTTTCAATTATTGTTGCGTTATTTCTATAATTAATACATCAGTGATTATAGTCTGTGTTAATGAGTTCTCTGTCTTTAAATATTGTTTTTACCAGCCTATATGCCATTTCTGTCAATAGAATGCCCAATGCAGCTCCTACTATCACATCTATGATCCAATGGCGATTATTGAG
>ENA-OQAJ01000688-OQAJ01000688.1-human-gut-metagenome-genome-assembly--contig:-NODE-688-length-10414-cov-3.381258_pt1 | contig 10414 bp, 17 predicted proteins | sample MGYA00242736_ERZ504529 | MGnify/ENA primary metagenome ERZ504529 (study PRJEB26092, sample SAMD00036275) | human gut metagenome | host: Homo sapiens | study: EMG produced TPA metagenomics assembly of...
TAACAATTTTCATTAAGTAATTAACTGAGATTTTTTCAGATGAACAGATTATGTACTTTTTATTTAAAAAATTTTTCTATAAACTTGAAAAAAGAGAGATGGGATACGTGATATTTCAATATTCTAATTGAAGTCATATATGCAAAGCATAGTATTTAAAAACATACAATATATTGTGCATGAAGATTGACATATACTATATCATGTGCTACTATACTGCTATAGTTAATTTTATGCGTACCCATAGGGGGAGTTTTGGATTTGTATAAATCCGAAGACTCAAGGAGAGCAGTAAGGCTGCTTATTCCGCATAAGTTGTTTATGATTGTATAAAGTGTCACTATCTGTCCTTATGGGGCAATAGCGGCACTTTTGTTTTTTCGGTAATATTATCAGGGATATGAGAATGGATAGCGAAGGAATACTTCACTTTTCATTCTTTTTTTATGCCCTAATGAAAGGCAGGATTGCCACAATCAGCTTTGGCTGTTTATGGATAAATAAATTTAAGAAAGGTGGTACACACATGAAAGAAACAAAGATTTATGCAGATGAGTTTTGCACTACATTTGCAAGTACAACGGAGATGCTGGAATTTCTGGCTGAGAGGGCAAAGCAGTCCAAGTGGATTCGTAAGCCTACCAGGATGCTAAAACTGGTTCCATTGGAAAAGGAGGCAGAAACCATTGAAGAAGCCTGTGAAAAAAGAACTGGAAGGAATAGTAGAGGATACAGAAAAGAATACCCAGTTGGTATTAAAAGTGAACAAGGATTTTTATCCGGTTCGTGACTGTGCTATCCATACAATTCTGAAAAGAGCCGGCATTAATGGAACAGGATTAAAGAAACTGGAGAAAGCTACTTATGCAAAGGTAGTAAACTACTGTCTTCAGGTAGCGAAAGGAGATGCCTTAATCAAGGTGGCAGATGGAAAAGTATCTGCAGTACATGGCGGTGATGATCATGATTACTGTGTACTGGATATGCAGACAATCTTCAATATGACAAGTGATTATCTGAAAGCACATTTTAAGGGAAGTACTTATCTGGAGGGTTCTGGAAGTTTTGACCATTCCATTGTGTCTGCTATGTGGACTTTAGGAGGAAATCAGGAACTTTTGGATACTTATCACCAGGCTTTGGAAGATCATGGAATTGAGGATAAGAGCCTAGCTCCTGCACTGCGCCTGACTACTTCTGATGTAGCAGTAAGTGGTGTGAATCTGTATCCCATGATGCTCTCGCAAACCAGTAACCGTGTCATTAACCTGGGAAGTCCTATCAAACTGTCCCATGATAGAGGGGCGACCTTACAGGATTTCCGGAATAATCTGGACAAAATTTTTTCCCGTTATCAGGAAGCAGTTAAAGGAATTGTTGGTTTGATGGATATAGATATCCAAAACCCTGTAAACTGCCTGCATCTGATTATGAAGGAACTTAAAATCAATCAGAAAATCCGAAATGAAGTAGTAGATCTTTTTGTGGGACAATATGGAGAAGAACCATGTACCGCTCATGACCTTTATTTTGCCATGCACGAAGCTGCTTTCTTTGCTGCTTGTGAAGGGTTTTCTGCACCACGGATTTTAAAATTGGAAGAAGACATTGCAAAAACACTGGTCTTTGACTGGAAAGGGTTTGATGTATATGGAACGATTAAATTATAAGGAGGAAATGAGATGAATACAGCATTAAATTATCAGCCGGAAGTTCTTGTTGATACAGCAGATTTGAGCCGAGAAGAGTGGTTGGATTACCGGCGCCTTGGCATTGGAGGAAGCGATGCAGCGGCAATCATGGGCTTATCCCCATTTGCGACAATCAGGGATTTGTATTTCGATAAAAATTGGTGTTACGCCAGTAATCGAAGAAGAGGAAGAAAACTGGGTAGCGAAAGAAGTGGGACACCGCCTGGAAGATTTGGTTGCCATGATTTTTGCAAAGAAGACGGGGCTTGAAGTTTTCCCTGTACGAAAAAATGTTCCGGCATCCGCTATATCCGTTTATGTTGGCGGATGTGGATTACTTTATCCGTTTCCCAGATGGAAGCATTGGAATTTTGGAATGTAAGACCTGCAATTACAATGCAAAAGACAAATGGGCAGATGATGGGATTCCTGAAAACTATGTTTTGCAGGTTCGTCATTATCTTGCAGTCATGAATATGAATAAAGCATATATTGCCTGCCTTTATGGAAACAATGAAAATGAATTTGTTTATCGGTGTCTGGAACGGGATAGAATGGAGGAAGAAGAACTTATTGAACAGGAGAAATACTTCTGGGAAGAATATGTGGAGAAGAAAATAGAACCACCGTATTCCGGGAAGCCAGATCTCATTTTGGCTAGTATCCGGAAATATAAGGGTTACGCAGACAAATCAATTCCTGAAATCAGCATATCTAGCTTGGAATCACGCAGTCTTGAAAAATATCTTAAATTATCTGAAGAAAAATCCCAATTGGAAAAAAGAAAAAAGGAGATTGAAGCGGAACAACGTGCATTGAGCGTACCGTTTGTCGAGCTTCTTGGACAAGGGTGTAAGGCAGTGATCGAGGATGGGAGTTTCCGTTACCGGATTACTTATAATCCTACGATACGCACCCAGATTGGAAAAGAAAATATGGAGAAACTGAAAAATCAGCATCCGGATATCTACGAAGAATACACAAGTACTACAGAAAGCAGGATTTTCCGGATTAAAAAGGAGGTTGCATAATGTTACAAGGAAAAAAGGCATATATCTGTTCTCCGCTGTCTGCCCCGAATCCAGAGGGAGTGCAGCATAATATGGAACTGGCAAAATACTATCTCATGCAGATGAAAAGGCTGTATCATTGCCGTACTTTTGCTTCACATGCTCATCTTCCATTAATGTTAGATGACCGTATCCCGGAAGAACGGGAAACTGCAATGCAGATTGCAGTTTTGATGTTGGATTTATGTGAAGTATTGATCATTTGTGGTTCACATATCAGCGAGGGAATGAGAAGCGAGATTCAGACAGCATTTGTAAAAGGAAAGGATATTTATTGGTATGACTCCAAGATGAAACCAGGGGAATTGATGAAAGTAGAGAACTGGAGGGACATAGACGATGAGGTGCAAATATATACGTAAGATTTTTCAAAATGAGGAAAACGGATATACGGTTGCATTATTTTCCACACTGAATCAGGAAGTTCCTCTTTCTGCCAGGGATAAGTTTTGGGCAGAGAAAAAAATCATTGCGTTTACTGCCAAAGGATATGACCTTCCGCTTACGGATGAGATCGAAATTGAGATGGAAGGCGAGTGGGAAACAAGTTCCTATGGGACACAATACAAGGTGGAAACTTTTTTAGAGGTTGTACCTAGAACAAGGGAAGGTATCTTAGGATACCTTTCTTGTGGTTCTTTAAAAGGAATTGGTCCCAAAACGGCAGAAAGGATTGTCAATCGTTTTGGTCTGGATACCTTAGAGGTGATGGAAAAATATCCACAGGAATTATTAAAAATTCAGGGGATATCTCAGCAAAAACTGGACCGTATTGTGGATCCTTTGGAAAAATAAAGTATTCCGGGAATTGATGACCTTTTTATCACCATTCATGTTACTCCTAAAAAAGCAAATATGATTCTTCAGAAGTTTCGGGATCAATCCGTAGAAATCATTCGGAAGCAGCCTTATATCCTTTGTGCTGTTAAGGGGTTTGGTTTTCTCACTGTGGATGCCATTGCAAGGCAGTGTTGTGCTGCAACGAATGATCCTATGCGCATTTCCGGCTGTGTCAGTTATGTGTTGCGGGAAGCCATGAAGCAAAACGGACATTTGTATCTGGAGCAGGAAATTCTGGTAAAAGATGCCTTGAAAGTTCTAAATAAGAACCGGATCTTCAGCCGGTGACAGAAACAGAAATTTTAAAAGTGATCTATCGTCTGGTTATGCAAGACAGTATCGTGGTAGAAGAAAATAGGATTTACATTACCAAACAGTATCAGGAAGAAGATGACACTGCTTCTATGATTGCAAGAAAATTGTATGAGCGAATTCCAGTTCTTACGATTGAAAAGGAACTGGAGGAAGCACAGAAAGATTTAAACATAACATTATCCGAACAGCAGAAAGAAGCAGTACGTATGGTTTTTGCAAACCCGATCAGCATTATTACTGGAGGACCTGGAACCGGTAAAACAACGGTTTTAAAGGTCATTTTGTATATCTATCAGAAAAAATGCGGGAATAAAGTCCAACTGATGGCACCAACTGGTCGTGCCGCAAGGCGAATGGCAGAGAGTACCGGAAGTGGGGATGCAACTACGATGCACATGGCACTGGGGCTTTTTGGTGACGGAGATTATGAAGCACTTATAGATGAATTGTCCGCAGATTTTATTAATGTGGATGAGGTATCTATGGTAGATATGCACCTTGCCTATGAATTTTTTACAAGGTAAAAGCAGGAGCCAGAGTGCTTTTGGTCGGAGATGTCCACCAGCTTCCTTCTGTAGGAGCAGGAGATGTGTTCCGTCAGCTTATTTTGTGTGGGAAAATACCGGTTACTGTTTTAAATCTGGTCTATCGTCAGGGGAAGGACAGCAATATCCCCATAAATGCCCAGCTTATCAACGAAGGAAAAACAAATCTGCAATGGGGAGATGATTTCCAGATGATTGAATGTTCAGGAGCAGATGCAGCAGCACAAATTGTTAAGAATATTTATCTCAAGGAAATTCAGGTGTATGGTATGGAGCAGGTACAGATACTTTCTCCATACAAAGTGCGAAGTGCAGCCGGTGTCTTGGAACTGAACCGCAGTCTGCAGGATGATGTAAATCCTCCTGTATCCGGGAAACAAGAGCTTCATCTTGGCGGTGAGATATTCCGAGAAGGTGACCGAATCCTTCAAAACAAAAATACAGAAGTTGCCAGTAATGGAGATTTAGGTACTTTGGTACAGATTTCTGAGGATGAGGATAACAACCCAATAGTTCAAATCGTATTTACAGACGGACGCAGGGTGAAGTATGAGGCAGAGCAGGTGGAGATGATGGAACATGCAAATGCCATAACCATACACAAAAGCCAGGGAAGTGAGTGCCACGTGGTTATCATTCCGTGGCTAAAAGCTTTTTATCCCATGCTGAAGCGGAATATTTTTTATACAGGGATTACCAGGGCGAAGCTGCGCGTTTATATTGTTGGGGAATGGAAAGCTGTTTGTCAGGCAATTCATACAGATGATACAGGTACCAGAAAGACGATGCTGGCGGCAAAAATACAACAGTATTGTGAACGGTATCAGCCACAGAGTAATAGACAGATCCCGACAACAATTTGCGAACCGGGCTGTGTAAAAAAATAGCAAAATAGTTCAATGTTGAGAATTGGCAGGTTATTACTTTATAAAGGGATGTCCTGCCGGTTCCAAAGAAAGGAGCAGGCAATGAGCGAATTATTATATAACAAGTCAAAAGCAGTAGAAGAACTGAATAAAGTGGAAGGATTTTATCCTCTGGAACTTGCCAGAGTTATTTCTAATGAAGGGCAGGAGGAACAACGGTATCTGGATGTGAAATATCGGAAGCTGTGGTTCCGTCTGGTAAATCCTACAGGCAAGATTATCAGCCGGATTGTTCATTTTACAGAAAATATGGCAGTTGTAGAAGCCAGGATTTATCTGGATAAGTGTGATCAGGAGAATAATTATATTGCCAATTCCTTTTCGCAGAAATTTCGTACAACAGATACACAGTTTGGAGATAAATTTCTTGAAATGGCAGAAACCGCAGCGATTGGGCGAGCTTTGGCAGATGCGGGATATGGTCTGCAATTTGCTGATGTAGGGGAAGGTAATGATCCCATGCAGGTAGATGCAGGAATTCCTGTAAACCAGGGAACTTCGATGCAGGCTGCGATGCCGGCACAAAATCCGGCACCTGCAATGCAACAGACACCGAATCAGCCGGCAGGGGCGATGCCAGCATTTCAGACGCAAGCAATGCCAGGACAGCAGATGATGGAGCAGTTTTACCAGGAAGCACAAGCGAATGGAAATACAATTAGCAGGGCAACGGGGGAGTGGACAGATGACTAATCCGGTAATGAGTTCGGCAAGTGGTGGTGTTGCACCAACTATGCAGCAGATACCTCACCAGCAGCAGATGCCATCTAAGCCGCAATCTCTGGCTCCCAATATGCCGGTGGAAGAACTGGTGAAATGGATGAGTTATGAGCAGGCAATCCAAGTTGCCATAACAGGAAAAGGAAAATTTAGCGGAAAAACTATGGGGCAGGTTGCGATGGAAAGTCCTTCCAGCTTGCAATGGTTCGCAGAGCAGTATCATGGACAGAACCATTTTATACCGGCAGCAGCCAGAGTAATTCTTGCAAAAGCATAACAAATAGCCGGTGATCATCATTCTTTCCACAGCCTTTATTGGCTGTGGAAGAAAGGAGGAGCCATAGAGTGTATGATATGTCAGGCTTTAACTACGATATCACAGATGTTGTACATTTACTGCAGCTTAGAGTACGGCATAAGAATTCTTCATCGATGGATGTGAATTGTCCATTTTGTGGAGAAACAAAAGGAAAAATGAATGTTAATCTTCAGAAAAATGTGTTTCGGTGTAATCGGTGTGATGCTTCCGGCGGAATGCTGGAATTATACGGAAGACTGCATGGTGTTTCCAGCGCAGAGGCAAATCGGCAAATCCGGGAAGCTCTGGGAAAGGGAGAGTACAGAACAAATTATCAGGTAGCTCCTAAAAAAGAGCCTGTAGTAATTTTCAATGCCGAGTTGGCAGATGCAGATGTCATTGACCGAACATATCAGGAGATGTTGTCCTTATTGACATTAAATGATAAACACCAGGAGGATCTTAAAAAAAGAGGGCTGACGGAAGAACAGATCGAGATACAGAGGTATCGTAGTGTACCGTTGTTTGGAATTAAAAATATGGTACAGAAACTGTTGGAATCCGGACAGACAGTAAAAGGTGTGCCTGGATTTTATGAAGATCAAGATGGGAAATGGACAATTAATTTTAGTTCTAAAAATTCCGGGATTTTAATACCAATTCAATCCCCGGAAGGAAAAATACAAGGATTTCAGATTCGGTTGGATCAGGTAATGGAGGGACGGAAGTATATCTGGCTTTCCAGTGTGAAATTTAAAAATGGAGTATCATCAGGAAGTCCGGTACATGTCATAGGAAACCTGGACGCAGAACAGATCTATTTAACAGAAGGCGCATTAAAAGGCACGATAGCTCACTATTTATCAGGGGATACGTTCATTTGTGTTGCAGGTGTGAATCAATACAGAATTTAAAGCCAGTTTGGAAATGTTGAAAAGCAGGCATCTGCAGCACCTATATGAAGCGTATGATATGGATAAAAAAATGAAGGTATATTGTGACGGGGATTCCGAAAAATGTGATGCCTGTCAACGTAAATCAGCCACTTTTTTATTGTCCGCATAAGATGCAGAAACGGCAGATTCTACAGAACGCTTGTAGAAAGGTGTATGAAATCTGTAGTGGATTGTCTATTTCCATGAGCCGTATGGTTTGGGACATGGATCCTTATGGTGAGTGGAATGGACAGATCAAAGGAATTGATGATTATTACTATGTATTGAAAAATACAGGGTGAATATGGACCGGGCAAGTTGTCCGGTCTTATGGAAGAGGAGGATTCGATGAAACGAAAGAAAATTTACGGTATATTTATGCTTGTAGCCATTGCTGTTTTTTTATTTGCAGGAGGAAGGATACTGCAAATTTATTTGAATTATCAGGAAAGTCAAAAAGTCTATGAGCAGATGGAAGGGTTTACACAAAAGATAGAGGATCAAGACCTGTCACCAGAAGCGGTTCCAGGGGAAACACCAGAGGAGGTCGCAGAGCAGGGAGTCCTACAGGTGGATTTTAACAAGCTGGAAGAAATCAATCCAGATGTCATTGCATGGATTGAGATTCCTGGTTTGGAAATTAGTTATCCGGTAGTCCAGGGGAGGGATAATGACTATTATCTGCATCACCTGATTACGGGAGAAAATCATAAAAAGTGGCAGTATTTTTATGGACTTTCACAACCAGGAGAATTTATCAGACAGAAATTCCATTATCTATGGGCATAATATGAAGGATGGGAGCATGTTTGGAACCCTGGATCAGTATCAGTCACAGGCACTTTATCGAAACTATCCCTGTTTTTTATATGTATGTGCCAGGATATATTTATGAGTATCAGATTTTTTCCTGTTATGCAGCACCGACGGATCATCCAGCATATACTTATGATTTTCCTACTTCTGAGGACTATGAAGTTTTTCTGGAAACACTACAAAGAAGTGCTGAGTATAACACAGGGATGACAGTTACCGAGGAGGATCAGGTAGTGACCTTATCAACTTGTGTAAATACCCGAAAGGATTATCGCTATTTAGTACATGGAAAACTGAAACAGAAAATAAAAATGGAGGAATAACAGATGTTAGATTTTGAATATGCAAAGGCATTGGCAGAGGTTGTGCTGGATACAACTTGCAGCGAAAAAGAAAGAGAAGTACGGCTGGAGTGTTTAACCCAAATATTTGGCAGAGCAAATGCTTATTTAAAGAAAGGCTTCTTACCCGATGTGGTAGAGGCTTTTTTTGTGCGAAAAATGGAAGGTTTGCCACTGGTATCGACAAAGCAGGATATGCAGGATTTTTTGAAAGTCAGTACACCCCATTATTTTGGCGGGAAATTTACAGTTAGTAATATTCCGTATTATTCAGAGGAAGAAGAACTGCTACTTTGGTCAGAAACATCACTTCGTGGTCCATTGATTACAGCCGGATACGAACGCTATATGGAACTGTTTAAAAAGATTTTGCCTCAAAAGGCAGAACAGATTAATTTTTTTATAAAGAGAAATAATTCGAATGAGGACTGGAAATATATGGTGGTTTAAAGATAAATGTTAAAAATTATTATATAGGAAGAAAGCATCTGTCTGTAGCAAAATGCTGCAGACAGGATATTTTTTTGAAAAAAAGTTGCTTTGTACGGAAGCTCTGCGTACAAGAGAAGTATAAAGAAAAAAGGAGAGATGATTTATTGATAAAAAAGTTACGGATTGCGGTGAGACCATGGCAATAGAAAATATGAAAACCTGTTCCCAGGTATTTACGACAGGGCTTACCATTCAGGATAAAAAGCCTGCCAGAGGGGAAAAGTTCCTGTTCTATGAGGGAAAGTATTATGTGCTGAGTGAAAATAGGATTCCTTATCAAAGAGATAAAACGCAGGATGATCGATTTTTTATCCTACTCTATTTGCAATCGTAAAAGAGCTGGAGGAAAACCCTCAAATTCAGCCGGAGGATGTCATTCAGGTGGATCTTCCGATTGGGCTGCCACCCAAGCATTATGCAGAACTTTGTGAACGGTATGAAGCATATTTTAAAAGACAAGGGAAAATCCATGATATCAATTACTGTGGTAGGACATATCATATCACCATTGGAGAGGTAATGGCATTTCCACAGGACTATGCGGCTATGATGACTATGATTGAAAAGCTGCAGCAGATTCCCAAAGTAGTAGGAATTGATATAGGAGGATTTACTACAGACTATCTGCTGATGCGGAAAGGTAATCCGGATATGGAAGCCTGTGATTCTATGGAAAAAGGTGTGATTACCATGTATAACAAGATTATTTCCGGGATTAACAGTGAATATGATATTTTGTTAGAGGAAAGTGATATTGACAGTATCCTTCAGGGAAACACAGAGTTTTATGAAGAGGCTGTAGTCCGTATGACAGAAGGTATGGTGCAGGATTTTGTAAAGGATCTGCTGAACAGTATTCGAGAAAGAGGCATAGATACCAAAGCAGCATATACGGTATTTATTGGAGGCGGGGCAAAGCTATTGAGCCATTTTCTGGAACAATCGGACCGTCTGGGGAAATATACCTTTATTGAGGATATTTCTGCCAATGCCAAAGGATATGACAGACTGTTTCAGATTATGTAGAGGAGTGTGATAAAATGTGGAGAAAAAGAATCCCTATAAATTCACACTTGGATTTGATAAAACAAAGCCGACACATGTATGTGCGGCAGAGATTTTAAATTCCGTAAGGGATAAAGCCGACTTAATCGCATCAGCAGTGGTTGCTCATATAGATGGCGGCAGTACAGAAAAAGGGGCTGTATTGAACCAAGAGCTTTGCAGATTATGATGTTGGAATTGGTAAAGCAAGAAGTGGAAAAAGCAATGCAGAATTATTTTTCAAAACAGGAGAATGTTCAAGTGGAAGAAGAAACAGAGGAAGATGTAATAGAGAAACAGAAGATATCTGAATTGTCCTTGCACCTGAAGTTGCCAAAAGCGTTAGAGATGCAATGAGTGCATTTAGAAATAGATAGAAAA
>ENA-OQAJ01000689-OQAJ01000689.1-human-gut-metagenome-genome-assembly--contig:-NODE-689-length-10407-cov-1.722957_pt1 | contig 10407 bp, 20 predicted proteins | sample MGYA00242736_ERZ504529 | MGnify/ENA primary metagenome ERZ504529 (study PRJEB26092, sample SAMD00036275) | human gut metagenome | host: Homo sapiens | study: EMG produced TPA metagenomics assembly of...
GTAATATTCATGCTTTTAGTAATTGGAAAAAATGAAGATTGTGTTGGGAGTATAGGCGGAATTATCTGTGGTGTTCAACTTATTCCTTTAAATTGGATCTATTCTCCCAACAGAAATAGCATTAAAAAAGAATTTTGATAAGAATGGAACAAGACGATAACTTCAAGTTGTACAGTGAAAAATTTAATATGGAGGCAGAGCATGTGGGAAAATACCCTATATGCTCTATTTAGTACCATAAAAGTGTAGTTGTTAGAGAGTAATTAACTCTGACAGCTGCACTTATTTTATTATAATATAGGGGAGTAATTGGTCTGACGTAGCTCTATTTGGATCATTGCATCCGTCAAAAAAACCGTTAACCAACCCCTTATTATAAGCATTCGATTAAGCAGGTAGGGATTCGCTCCCGCGTAACTAACTAAACTGGATGGTAATAAGTGCGGCTGGAACAACTACTAATACAGTTTAAGGAGATTAAAAAATGATAAGCGTAGGTGTAGATGTATCGAAAGGAAAAAGCACAGTCTGCATACTTAAACCTTACGGAGAAGTAGTGAGCAGTCCTTTTGAGATACATCATGTAGAAAAGGACATGGAAGATCTTGATAATTTACTGAGCAAGCTGGATGGAGAGGTAAGGATAGTGATGGAGGCCACTGGTATTTACCATCTGCCCGTAGTGACATTTCTTCATGACAAAGGATATTTCGTATCTGTTGTTAATCCGTTCGCAATGAAAAAATATGCGAAAGACAACAGCATCAGGGGAGCAAAGACCGACAGACTTGATTCAATAATGATCGCAAACTACGGAATTGAGAAATGGTTTAAGTTGCAACGATATGAAGGCACTGAAGAAACCTATGCTGAACTCAAACTTTTGGGACGCCGTTATCGGTACTATATGGAGTTACATGTGAAAGCTTTACAGGAGCTGACACATGTTCTGGATTATGTGCTGCCGGGAATAAAGAAGATGTTTAACAGTTGGAATGAAGCTAATGGAAAAGATAAACTCAGCGACTTTGTAGAGAGATTTCTGGCACTTTGATTTGATCACATCTATGAGTCTCGAAAAGTTCACTGAGGAATATATTGCTTGGGCAAGAGAAAAGAAATACCACAGAAGCAGATCTAAGGCTGAGGCAGTCTATGAATTAGCTTCAAGTGGTATTCCTACACTGTCTTCCAGCACCCCATCGACCAAAAATGTTAGTACAGGAAGCAGTATCAGTATTGAGGGCTGTAGACAGCTCTCTGTCTCTTATTTTAACACGAATGCAAGAACTTGCGAAGTCCTTACCTGAATATTCGGTTGTCAGGGAAATGGGAGGAGTTGGTAATGTCCTTGCAGTGAAACTTATTGCGGAGATTGGAGATGTAAGAAAGCTGCACAATGCAAAAGCACTCATAGCATGGGCTGGGATTGATCCACCACCATATGAATCAGGACAGTTCATTGGTTCAAAACGCAGGATAACAAAGAGGGGCTCATCAACGCTCAGAAAAGTCGGATATGAAGTGATGAGAGTGCTGAAAAGTCACTCTGCTCCGAAAGATGATGCCGTATACAATTATATTTTGAAAAAGGAAAGTGAAGGTAAAAGTAAAAAAGCATGCAAAAATTGCCGGATTGAATAAATTCCTGCGTATTTATTATGCAAGGGTGATGGAAGTTTACCAGTAAAGAAGACAAAAATCATCTGATGTAATTATACAGACTGGAAATAACGCCAGTCTTCTTGTTGTACACAAAAATAGATTAAGGAAATAATTAAAAAAACCTGCTTAAAAGTACTTGACTTTTGTTAGCAGGTTTTTTGCCCATTTTCGGGAAAGGTGATTAAAAAACGATTGACATTTTTGTTACTGGAGGAGCGCAAACATTCCTTCTGAATAACTGTGTAGCGAAGTGGATGATCTTATCCACTTGGCTTCAGTTAAAAAGATGGAATATAGTATATTGTCGCACATTGACACTTTACCATGATAAGGTTAAAATAGAGATAAATTATGCACTGCAAGAGAAATTGGACAGTTGCAATATTATTCTGAATTTCGGTGGTTTGCCACCGGGATTATTTGGACAGGAGCGAATATGTTATGATAGCAGAAAAAAATGAAACCTTATGTAAAAAATAAATTCAGCCATCCGTATGATGTTTGAGGAGGGAAACCGTCTCAGAGCCATTTACGGTGCGGATAAAGTTTATGATTTCAGTCTTGGGAATCCCAGTGTTCCGGCACCGGAGTGTGTGAAGGAGGCTATTATTGATCTGGTGAACGAAGTGGAGCGACAGTGCTTCATGGTTATATGAGTAATGCAGGATTTGAGGATGTGCGCCAGACGATTGCGGAATCTCTGAACCACCGCTTTGGAACTAAAATTTGCAGCGAAGAATCTGATTATGACAGTTGGAGCAGCCAGTGGTCTGAATGTGATTTTTAAGACAATCCTGAATCCTGAGGAAGAAGTGATTGTTTTTGCACCGTACTTTCTGGAATATGGTGCATATGTGCGCAATTTTGATGGCAAGCTTGTGGAAATCTCTCCGGATACAACCACATTCCAACCGAATCTTGAGGAGTTTGAGCAGAAGATTACAGCAAAGACAAGAGCAGTGATCGTAAATACACCTCACAATCCCACTGGTGTTGTATATTCCGAAGAAACCATTAAGAAGCTGGCTGCAATTCTTGAGAAAAAGCAGCAGGAATTCGGCAGTGTGATTTATCTGATCTCTGATGAGCCATATAGAGAGCTGGCTTATGACGGTGTAGAGGTTCCGTATTTGACAAAATATTATGACAATACTATTGTTGGTTATTCTTACAGTAAATCTCTGTCCCTTCCGGGAGAGCGTATTGGTTATCTGGTAATTCCGGATGAGGCAGATGGCAGCGAAGAACTTATTACTGCAGCGGCTATTGCCAACCGTACTATCGGATGTGTCAATGCCCCATCCCTGATGCAGAAGGTGATTGCCAAATGTGTAGATGCAGAAGTGGATGTAGCTGCATATGATAAGAACCGTCTGGCGTTATATAACGGATTGAAAGAATGCGGATTCGAGTGCATCAAACCCCAGGGTGCATTCTACCTTTTTGTGAAATCACCGGTAGTAGATGAAAAAGCGTTCTGCGAAGCTGGAAAGAAATATAATATTCTCATGGTTCCGGGAAGTTCTTTCGCCTGCCCGGGTTATGTGAGACTGGCTTATTGTGTATCTTATGATACTATTATTAATTCCCTGCCGGAGTTTAAGAAACTGGCAGAAGAGTTTGGACTGTGAAAACGGCGGGGATTGACATTGGGACAACAACGATAAGCGGTGTTGTTCTGGAAAAAGAGGAAAACGGACAGGCAAAGATTCTGGAGGCAAAAACTGTAGAGAACGGTTGCTTTATCGAAACCGGAAATGAATGGGAAAGAATACAGTATGCAAAAGAAATTGTAGAAAGAGCAGTGAATCTGCTGGATTATTTCCTGGAGAAGTATCCGCATGTTGAGCGGATTGGGCTCACAGGCAGATGCATGGAATTGTCTATGTTGACAAAGAGGGAAATTGTGTCAGTCCGTTATATACATGGCAGGATGCCAGAGGAAGTATCTGCGATGGGGATCAGATTCCTTTAACAGAAGAATCCGGGAAGATGTCAAATCCATGCTGCTTCAGGATATGGGCTTGTCACACACATTTATAATATCAGACATAATCTGGTTCCGGATTCGGCTTTGAGCTTCTGTACGATCATGGATTATTTTGGAATATATTTGACAGGGCGTAAAAAACCATTGGTACATGTGAGCAATGCGGCAGGTTTTGGATTCTTTGACAGCCATAAGATGTGCTTTGAAAAAGAAAAACTGGCTGAAATGGGAGTGGACGTAAATTGGCTGCCTGATGTCTGTACGGGAATAGAAAAATTGGGTACATACAGAGGACGGACAGTTACAACAGCAATCGGAGACAACCAGGCAAGCTTCCTTGGAGCAGCAGGTGATGAGGAGAATATATTACTGGTCAATATGGGAACCGGCGGACAGATTTCTGTTCTTTCCAGTCAGTATTTTTCGGGAGATGGAATTGAGGCAAGACCTTTCCTAAATAGGAAAGTATCTGCTTGCAGGAGCATCTCTGTGTGGCGGCAAGGCATATGCGCTTCTGGAACAAGTTTTTCCGAAAAATTGTAAAAGAAGCGACCGGACAGGAGCAGCCATTATACAAAGTAATGGAAAAGATGGCAAGAACAGGGAGAGACCAGAATAGTGAAAGAACTGAAGTCGAAAGATTAAAGTTGAAACAACATTTGACGGTACGCGGGTGAATCCAGAAAAAAGCGGCAGTATTACTCAGATGTGGTCCGAAAACTTTACGCCTGAAGATTTCTGCTATGGTGTTCTGAAGGGAATGAGTACAGAATTGTATCAGATGTATATGACTATTCAGAAAGGAACCGGAATAAAGATCAGGCACATGATTGGTTCCGGGAATGGACTGAGAAAAAATCCGGTACTGTGCGAAATTATTGAGGATATGTTTAAGGCAGAACTTGTTCTGGCAGAATGTGAAGAGGAAGCAGCGACAGGAGCGGCAATGAGCAGTAGTATGTATAACTCTAGCAACTCCCCCAGATAATAAAATGAAGCAGTGAAGTGGATTGTGAATATCCAATTGATTTTATAGCAATCCTCTAAAATAATGCATCTTAATCCAGCCCATCAGAGTGTGAAATCCTGCGTCAGATATCCTTGTCGTGCGTCAGCACGCCTGCAGATATCTTCCTTGTCTTTCGCACGCTGCTGAACTGTCTTAAATGCATTATTTACGAGGATTGCTATAGATTCTTTTTTCTGCCACATGCGATAACCGAGCGGAACGGAAAGATAAGATACCTTATCCCCATTCCAAACGGGCACGCAGAGCATGACACTCACAAAGCAGTGACCATTCAGATAGTTGGAGCCGTTGTGTGCGGTATGGTCAAACAATTTTGAAACATTTTTCAAATTTTGTGCCAAATTTGGATACCATCGTATCATCAACACACAGAAATACCGGCTGTGTCTGCAAGAAATCCGGTATCAGTTTCAAGGCAATCCGGGCAGTGATATTCATAAATCTGGAATAATCAATCTTTGCATAGGAACATGCATAGTTAAAATGCATTCAGTGATTTTTCTGTTATTCTGGATAAAAAATGATGATACAGAAACCGGATGGAATGTGCGGATTACAATGTCAATATGGATAGTATCAGCAGAAACAGGGTCACTTTCCTTTGTAATGTTTTGGTCAAACTCATTATACATCAGAAAGCCCTGTACGATATTTTTTTATGAAAAAGTTGTAAAGTGGTGAACAACAATGTAACCATTGAAATTACATATGTTTTTTGATATGATTACTGTCAAAGAGAGGTGTTTATAATGCAGATTTCAAGCAGATTTACAATGGCAATCCATATGTTTGCCTGTATAGATACATTTTCGGATCAGAAGATGACTAGTGATTTTATGGCAGCAAGCATTGGAACTAATCCGGTGATTGTTCGTAAAATATTGCAACAATTAAAGGCTGCTGGTCTTATTGAAGTTGCAAGAGGGACAGGCGGTGTAACAATTACCAGACCATTGGAGCAGATTACATTCCTTGATGTGTATAAAGCAGTGGAATGTGCACCAGATGAAGAACTGTTTCATTTTCATGAAAATCCCAATCAGAAATGTCCGGTAGGAAAGAATATTCACCATGTTCTTGATAAGAGACTGTTAGAAGTACAGAGGGCCATGGAGGAAAAACTTTCAGAAATGACACTTGCTGATGTGAAAAAAGATATTGCAGTGTATACAGAGGAAGAGTAGCCTACAGAAGGCTTCGGATGAGTGATTATATCATCACAATTTCCGAAGCCTTTTTCATTGTTGTAATCAATGTAAAACCGTTAAAGGAAGTTGTAACAAAAAAAAGTTACAAAAAAAATGATGTAACTATTGACATTACATCAAACAAATGATATAGTACAAACATGAGATGTAACAAGCAATGTTACAACAAATTAAGGAGGTAATTTAAAATGCAGAAAGTAGTAGAATTTTTACAGAAAAATCCAGTTCAGTATTTAGCAACAGTCGGAAGAGATGGAAAGGCAAAATGCCGTCCATTCATGTTCTGCTTTGAGCAGGATGGAAAGCTTTGGTTCTGTACAAACAACACAAAGGATGTTTACAAGGATATGTTAGCAAATCCTGAAGTAGAAGTTTCTGTTTCTTCGCCAGAATATGCATGGATTCGTATTCATGGTAAAGCAGTATTTGAGGACAACAAGAGTGTAAAGGAAGGATGCATGAATAACCCTATCGTTAAGGGACAGTACCAGACAGCAGATAATCCTATTTTTGAGGTATTCTATCTTGAAAATCCTCATGGTGTAATCGCAGATTTCTCTGGAAATCCACCTTATGAATTTTTAATAATAGGTAATCAACAGAAAAAAATTACAGTCTTCGGGGCAAGGTGTAATTCCTGACCGGCAGTATAGTCTGCGAGCAAAAGCTGATATGGTGCAATTCCATAACCGACGGTAAAGTCCGGATGAGAGAAGATATGATAAAACAAGTCCCGCAGGAAATCCCGTCCTGCGGGCTGTTTTAAATTCAGGCATATCTCACAAAAAGGAGATTTATGAGTAACAATACAGCAACTATTAAAACAAGAAAAAAATTTATAGCAATTCCATAAAATAATGCAATCAAGACAGTTCAGCAGAGTGCGAAGGACAAGGATATCTGACGCAGGATTTCACACTCTGATGGGCTGAATTAAGATGCATTATTTTAAAGGATTGCTCTAGGAAAATGGCGATGTGGGCATGTGTTATTTCAAGTGTAGTTATGGGAATAGCAGCAGCGATTGTAAATTATTTTATACTACTTCCACTGTTTGAAACATTTATGCCGCTGGATCAGCTGATTGCATCATTTGGCGAATTTCTGCCATTTATTAAGACCAAGCTGGACGTGTGCTATTCAATGCATTGCCGTTTAATATCTTAAAAAGGCTTGGTGATTGGAGCAATTGCCATGATGATATATAAAAAACTTACACCGATACTGAAAGGAGAGACTTTGAAATGACAAAAAATGGATTATCTTAAACTTCTGGTGGATGAAATTCATTCAACAACAGTTGCAACGATAGGTTCAGATGGACATCCTCAGACAAGAATCATAGATATGATGTACTATGATGAAGAAGGTGTGTATTTCCTCACAGCAAAGGGAAAGCATTTTATGACCAGTTAATGGAGCAGCAGTATGTGGCAATATCCGCAACAAAAGACAAATTGCGGTGTCTCTGCGTGGAAAAATAAATAACATCGGAAAAAAGAATCTTGATATTATGTTTGAAAAAAATCCATATATGAAGAAAATCTATCCGGGAGATACGAAAGACGCAATCGAAGTGTTTTGGCTGTATGAGGCACAGGAAGAGTATTTTGATATCAGCAATCCATCAAATATTGTGAGGGATACTATAACAATTGGAAAAACCGAGGCAGTTCAGACAGGGTATTTTATTGGAAAAGAATGTATTGGATGCAAACTGTGTTACTCTGTATGTCCGCAAAAATGCATTGATATATCTTCAGTTCCGGTTACTATCAACCATAATCATTGTCTGCATTGCGGAAGATGTGCAGAAATTTTGTCCGAAGCAGTGTATTGAGAAAAGAGGTTCATTATGATTTTTAAGAAAATCAGAAAAGGGCATGCTGACTGGAGAAAATTTTTTATGTAGTACTCCGGAAAGGGATTATGTATTCCAAAAGGATGCATATGAAGACCAGATTGACAGGGCAGCAAAGAATATAAGAAATACAGACTGTATTATAATCGGGGCAGGAGCCGGGGCATCGACAGCTGCGGGAATCCAATATGGTGGTAAAAGGTTTACAGACAATTTTGCAGAATTTATAAAAAAATACGGTGAGCACTACATGACAGATATGTATGCAGCCGGATTTTATCCATATCCGTCTGAGGAGGCAAAGTGGGGATACTGGTCAAAACATGCATTGATGAACCGCTTTGATCCTCCGGCATTGCCGCTTTATACAGAGCTTTATGATATTGTAAAGAACAAAGAATATTTTGTACTTACAACCAATGTGGATCATCAGTTTATAAAGCGGGATTCGATGCACAAAAGAATATTTGCAACACAGGGAGATTATGGGAAAATCCAGTGCCAGAAAGCCTGTCATCCAAAAGACTTACGATGCAAAAGACCTGTTTCGTAAAAATGGATAAAGCAAGAAGAGACTGCCTGATTCCATCAGAACTTGTACCAAAATGTCCGGTGTGTGGCGGCAATATGGCTATGAATCTCCGTTGTGATAATTATTTTGTGGAAGATGAAGCGTGGCATGAGGCAGCCGACAGGTATGCGGGTTTCTGGAACAGAATAAAGATAAAAAGGTTGTTCTTTTGGAACTTGGAGTTGGATTTAATACGCCGATTATTATACGTTTCCCTTTTGAAAAGATGGTGAGGGAGAACTCGTCTTATAGTTTGATACGCCTGAATATGGATGAAGCGGTAGTTCCGGAAAGCTTCGGGGAACGTGCAATCGGTATTGACGGTGATATGGCAAAGGCAATTACTGATATAAGGGGGCTGGTATTATGACACAGGATGAGCGAAGAGAATATCTGATTCAGTATCTTTTAAAAGAAGAAATACCGTTTGGCAGACAGAACATTCCTACGGATAGGCAGGGGCAGGAAAATCTGCTCCGCTCACTTATGAATGTCAGACCGCCAAGACCAATCAGTAATGATTTTTTGAAAATACAGGATGAGTATCTTACAGAAAGAAATATAGAGCGTGGAATCACAGATGTTGACACGCTTGCACCTGTAAAATCCGATTCGAGATTATATATCTGGCAGGGGGATATTACCACTTTGAAATGTGATGCGATCGTGAATGCGTGTAACTCACAGATGCTTGGTTGTTTTTCACCGATGCATGCCTGTATTGATAACTTTATTCATACTTATGCTGGAATGGAACTTCGTCTGAAAATGCATGAAATTATGGCAAAGCAGGGGCATGAAGAAGAGACCGGCAAAGCAAAGATAACATCGGGATACAATCTTCCGACAAAATATATTCTTCATACGGTAGGACCTATTATACAATGGAAAGTCACAAAAGAAGATGAAGACCTGTTGGCAAGCTGCTACACAGAGTGCCTAAAGCTTGCAGCTGATACTGGTGTGGAATCTATTGCATTCTGTTGTTTGTCTACAGGTGTATTCCGTTTTCCACAGCAACGAGCTGCCGAGATTGCAACGAATACTGTAAAGCAGTATCTTAACAAAGACAGCAGAATAAAAAGAGGTAATCTTTAATGTGTTTAAGGATGAAGATTTAAAAAATATACAGTGGATTGTTATAAGCGTCTGTTGAAATATCCTATATACCCTAATAAGCAAAAGGTACAGAATAAAATTTATGATTGAAACAATCTCAAAACCCCCCAGCAGAGCTGGGGGAGACTCGTGGACGCAAGGGGCGATAAATGTAGTATCAAATTAAAAAACTCCGTTGTACAATGAATGTGGGTCTAGCAAACCACATAAAAGACAACGGAGGTATCCATGGATAATCAAAGTTTAGCACATAGTAGATATAATTGCACGTACCATATTGTATTTATTCCAAAATACAGAAGAAAAAGTGATGTTTGGAAAGTTACGAAAAGATGTAGGAGAGATATTAGGAAAAGTATGTAAAATGGAAGGAGTAACAATATTAAAAGCAGCAACTCTTCCAGAACATGTACATATGTATGTATCGATGCCGCCGAAGTTAAATGTGTCAAAAACAATAGGTCGAATCAAAGGAAAGAGTGCATTAATGATATTCGACAGACATCCAGAATATAGAGACAGAAATAATCGTCACTTTTGGGCAAGAGGATACTATTGTGAAACGGTAGGTAACGTTAATGAAGAAACAATAAAACAATATATACAAGAACAATATGAAAGAGATCGCTTAGAAGGGGACTCAGAAAAGTAAAAAAGAGCCGCTTTAAGCGGCCACCAGTAACTAAAGGAATGGTTTGTTAGACCGCCTTCAGGCGGAAATGCAATGTGCCCTGGAAGGGCAAACACAAACCACCAGCAGAGCTGGTGGTACTGACTTTTGTGATCATGGTAAAGGGGATGAGTGAATCTGTCAGGCGGATGATCCTGGAAAACAAAGGAGAATTTGAGAACATTCGTAAATACAATATACGGAAGTACAAGACATTTAGAAAGACAATAAAGAAAAAACTCTATATATCAGATGAAAAAGAAAGATATTTTCATATTTATTATTCAGACCAG
>ENA-OQAJ01000690-OQAJ01000690.1-human-gut-metagenome-genome-assembly--contig:-NODE-690-length-10390-cov-2.203449_pt1 | contig 10390 bp, 13 predicted proteins | sample MGYA00242736_ERZ504529 | MGnify/ENA primary metagenome ERZ504529 (study PRJEB26092, sample SAMD00036275) | human gut metagenome | host: Homo sapiens | study: EMG produced TPA metagenomics assembly of...
CCGCGAGTCGGGAAGGAAGAGATTTATCAGGGACTTGTAGAAGGACATTTTGATATTTGCCGGGAGCGCGACGATTGAAAAAACTGTACGGAGAATAAAAAATGGAAATAATTGATTTTGTCATTCCCTGGGTAGATGGATCAGATCCGGCCTGGAGAGAAGAATTTCAGCGTTACAGTCCGACAAAGGGGACGGATGCAGGAGAGAACAGATATCGGGACTGGAATAATCTGAGGTACTGGTTCCGCGGAGTAGAAAAGTTTGCGCCCTGGGTAAATACAGTATGGTTTGTTACCTGGGGACATGTTCCGCAATGGCTTGACAGAAATGCGCCGAAGCTTCGGATCGTTCGCCATGAAGATTATATTCCGTCAAAATATCTGCCGACTTTTAACTGCAATCCGATTGAATTGAATTTTCACAGGATTCCCGGTCTGGCAGAGAAATTTGTGTATTTCAATGATGATATGTTTCTCCTGAGGCCTGTAGAGCCTGAGATCTTTTTTAAAAATGGTCTCCCAAGAGATTGCTGTATTGAAACCGCAATTGCACAGGATGATATCCGAAATCCTTTTGCGCATATTCTTCTTAATGATATGGCACTTGTAAACATGCACTATAAGAAACGAAAAGTTATCAAAAAAATTTCAGAAAGTGGTTTCATCCTTCTTATGGAAACATGCTGTTGAGAAACATTCTTATGATTCCTTATCAGGAGTTTTCCGGGTTTAAGTATACCCATGTTCCAAGTGCGTTTTTAAAATCTACATTTGAAGAGGTCTGGAAGCGGGAGGGGGAAGTACTGGATGAGGTATGCAGGAACCGTTTTCGCAGTGTATTTGACGTTAATCAGTATCTGATGAAGTACTGGCAGTATATGGAAGGAACTTATGAACCGCAGTCTCCGAAAATTGGCCGTTTTTTATAAGACAGGACTGGAAGACCAGAAGATCCTGGAAACGATCGCGGGGCAAAAGGCGGCTATGCTGTGCATCAATGATGAAGGAGGCAGCCAGGAAGAGTTTTTGAAAATGAGGGAGGCTGTAATAGAAGCCTTTCAGAAAATCCTTCCGGAGAGATCGTCCTTTGAACAAAAATAAGTATTTTCATGCTTGAAGATGGTATCAGGAAATTTATCTGGTATCATCTTTTTTATATGCACATATTGTTATTTTAATGACAATGCGTGCATCTTTAACACAATTATATCTGTTTTATATAAGATAATGGATATTGCACTTGAATTATAGAAATAATATAGAAGATAATTCAAATCCGTATCTAATATGTAAAAAATAAATTTTCAGAAGAAAGCGAAAAAATCAAATAAGTGTCGTATTATATATGAGGATATTTTTCTAAAAAAGAAAATGTGCAAAACGGAGGGAAGATGTATGAAAAGAATATATGGACTGATCAGAAAACTTGGAGCGACTTCAAAATATAAGGGGTATTTCTTTGTAGCAGAAGCTGTAAAGATTTCCATGCGGCATCAGTATAAACCTATGCATATCACAAAAGATATTTATCCATGTCTGGCAACAAAATATAAATCGACTCCTACGAATATAGAACACGATATCCGAACATTGATCAATGTCTGCTGGGAAGGAAATAAAAGTTTTCTGGATGAGATCGCGGGATATCCTCTGGAATACAAGCCTACCAATAGTCAGTTTATTGATATGCTTGCATATTATTTGAGAGAAATGGAAGAAGAGAACTGATCACAGTTTTTCAAAAAGTATCTGATTCTGGTTCAGAAAATGGAGAATCATATCATCCCAGAACTGTTCCGGCTGTTTGGTCATTAAAAAATGTTTTGAGAGAGGTTCCGGTAGTACAAAGAAGCGCGTTATTTTTAAAATTGGAGATTTAAGTAGAATCCGTCAATCTGCTCGGAAGAAATTCCCAAATCTGTATTTCTCATAGCAGCCTCAATTCCATTACGGCTTAAGTGCAACACAATCTTAAAGCTTAAGGGAGTGCGTTTTCCACGTATTACGGACCAGCAGAAAGGTCTGATTTCTTTCCACAGAGAATGGGTCCGTCCATGTTCCGTAAGTTTATTCAGGCTGTCTGTGTCAAAAAAGTCTCTTTGAAGTCTGCCGTCGATCGTAAATGTGTTGAAGGTTGTTATCGATGCTTCAGACAGGCAGAATTTATCAAATACTTCTCCTATAAAAAGCTTGTTTGTAAAAATCCCGGATATCTGTGATTTTTAATGCCAGCATGTTACACTTCCTTTCTTGCTTGATTATGTGTAGACATTATAGCGCAGATAACGAAAAAAGGACAGACTTTTTTAAAAAACTCTTTTCAAATACGTATTTATGTGATACCATAGATGTGGTATTGAATACTACATATAATGGAAAAGAGGACGATATAATTGAGTTATAAGATTGCGATAGATAGCTGCGGAGAACTGCTGAATGAATGGAAAGATGATGAGAGAATTGAAGCTGTTCCGTTAACACTGATGGTTGGTGGCGAGAGCATTATAGATGATGAAACTTTTGATCAGAAAGATTTTCTGAAAAAGGTTGCTGCATGCCCGGAATGCCCGAAATCTGCATGCCCGTCTCCGGAACGCTACATGAAAGCTTACGAATGTGAAGCAGACCATATTTATGCAGTTACACTTTCTTCTGAACTGAGTGGCTCCTACAACAGTGCGGTTCTTGGAAAGAGTCTGTTTCTGGAGGATAACCCCGGGAAAAAAATCCATGTATTTAATTCCAGGTCTGCATCCGGTGGAGAAAGCCTGATTGCCATGAAGATCGTGGAATGCGAAGAAAAGGGACTTTCTTTTGAGAAAATTATAGAGACTGTAGATAAGTATATTGAAGAAATGAGTACATTTTTCGTACTGGAGAATCTGGAAACTCTGCGTAAGAATGGACGTCTGAGCAGAGTAAAGGCTCTGGTGGCCAGTGCACTGAAGATCAAACCGGTTATGGGATCTACTCCGGAGGGAAGTATCTGTCAGCTTGATCAGGCCAGAGGAATGAACAAGGCAATTGTGAAGATGGTGGAACATGTTGGAGAAAAAGGAATCAATATCCATGAAAAGACGGTTGCCATCACACACTGTAACTGTCCGGAAAGAGCGAAGATGCTGGAAGAAGCTATCCGGGAGAGACTGAATCCTGCGAAGATCGTTGTTATGGATACTGCAGGGGTCAGCAGCATGTATGCAAACGATGGAGGCGTTATTGTGGCTGTCTGATCTTATGACAGCAGAAGCTTTTGGTCTGCAGTTCAGAAAATTATCACATTTCTTTCTGGAGTTGCTGCTTTCCTTTTGAAAACAGATGTGCTATAATAAACGAAGTATTTGAATCGGCAAAGGAGAACAACAATGAGCCAGAAGAAAGTTGACAAATATAAAAACAAACAAATTTGGACGAAGCAGTGCTCAGAAGAAAGAACGGGTGGAATTTGTTCTTGAGATGGCGGCGTGGATTCTGATCGCAGCACTGTTTGTAGGCTGGATCGGCTATTCCGCTTACGCGAAGATCCAGCGAAAAGAGGCCAGTGTGAAAGTAGATAACAGTAATGGATACATCAGCACTGACAGATTATATTTCAGGATTATCATCAGACAGCGCCGAGTAAGGGATTATTTGACCGGATCAGGCAGCGAAGGCAGATTACAGATATTTGTTTGACGACAGTGACAGAAATAGCTAAAAATGAAGAGATCTCCAGGATGTATAAATGAGCATCCCGGAGATTTTTTTGTATAGAATAATATAATAAAAAAACAGGTCTGCTCTGGAGCAAACCTGTTTTGACTTATACGTTTCTTATGGTTATAGATTTATCTGGTAAATTATAACTTTGTAACGTTAGCAGCCTGCATTCCGCGAGCGCCTTCTGTTAAGTCGTAGGATACAGCCTGTCCCTCTTCAAGAGATTTGAAGCCTTCACCGTTGATTGCGGAGAAATGTACGAATACATCCTGTCCGTCCTCACCTGTGATAAAACCATAACCTTTTTCTGCGTTGAACCACTTTACAGTTCCCTTGTTCATTTTGTGTTACCTCCATAGAAATAAAAAAGTTAAAATAGCCTTCTGATGATAATAAAAAATCACCAGATTTTACAGACTATATTCATGTAAATATAATCTCTAAAAACTAGTGATTTTACATTAAATATCTTGCCATGTTCTGATTATATAACCCGTGTTTTGAAATGTCAAGGAGAAAATTCCGGCAATTTCAGTACATAAAACAGGACTGAATGGCTTTGTAAAAAAATTCTTTATAAAAGAGAATTTTCGTGTATGATATAATAGAATGTAAGCGGATTGAAATATCCACTTGATAAAACCAGGATGAGAGGAGAACATAAATGGGGATTCTGATTCGAGGAGGCCGGATCGTGGATGCGGCCACAGATACGGATAAAACAGGCGACATTTATCTGGAAGACGGGATCATCACGGAAATAGGGCAGAAGCTGAAAAAGAAAGATGGAGACCGTGTGATTGATGCAAAAGGAAAGCTGGTCATGCCGGGAATCATCGACCTTCATGTCCATTTTCGTGATCCGGGACAGACACATAAGGAAGACATTATGAGCGGTGCGGCGGCAGCTGCCCATGGAGGTGTGACAACAGTAGTTGCCATGCCAAATACAACTCCTACCATTGATAATCCGGACAGAGTAAATTATGTACATAATAAAGCGGCCCAGGTTTCCGGCATTCATGTGCTTCAGGCAGGTGCTGCCACGAAGGGTGAGAAGGGAACGGAGCTTTCGGATATCGCAGGATGGTAAAGGCCGGTATCCCGGCAGTTTCCGAAGATGGTAAATCAGTGATGAATACAGCACTCTGTAAAGAAGCAATGAAAAATTGCAGCAGAATGCGGAGTTCCGTTCTTTGATCACTGCGAAGATATTGATCTGCGTGGGGGACGGCTGTATGAACGATGACGAAAAATGCCAGAAGACTGGGGCTTCCGGGGAATCTGCAATGCGGTGGAGGATACCATCACGGCCAGAGATATCATTCTGGCGCTGGAAACAGGTGTGCATCTTCACCTCTGCCATTGTTCCACTTATGGTGATGCCGAGATGATGAAGTTCGTAAAAGAAAAAGGATATGATAATATCACGGCAGAAGTGTGCCCTCACCATTTTATCCTTTCATCTGATGATATAAAAACCGATGATCCGAATTACAAGATGAATCCGCCTCTTCGTACACCGAAGGATGTGGAAGCGCTGAAACAGGGGTTGAAAGATGGCACCATTGAGGTAATCAGTACAGATCACGCACCACACAGTGCAGAGGAAAAAACAGGTTCCATGAAGAATACGCCATTTGGAATCGTAGGACTTGAGACAAGCCTTCCGCTTACCTACACAGAGCTGGTAGAAAAAGGTGTGATTACATTAAAACAGATGGTGGAGAAGATGTGCCTGAACCCTGCAAAGATTCTGGGACTCGAAAGCGGAACGTTGCAGGAAGGCCACCCGGCAGATGTGATTATTGTAGATACGGAGCAGGAGTATACTATCGATAAAAATAAATTTGTTTCCAAAGGTCACAATACGCCATTTGACGGATGGAAAGTAAAGGGAAAAGTTCTTTATACCATCTGTGACGGAAAAATTATATTTGAAAATCAGGAGGAGAAATAATCATGATTAACAAACTGATCAGCAACATTCGCAAAACAAATGCACCAATCGTTGTAGGACTGGACCCTATGCTGAATTATATTCCGGAACATATCCAGAAGAAGGCTTTTGCAGAGTTCGGGGAAACCTTGGAAGGTGCTGCAGAAGCTATCTGGCAGTATAACAAAGGAATTGTAGATGCAACATATGATCTGATCCCGGCAGTAAAACCACAGATCGCCATGTATGAGCAGTTTGGTATCCCGGGACTGATTGCATACAAGAAAACGGTTGATTACTGTAAATCCAAAGATCTGGTTGTGATCGGTGATATCAAGAGAGGTGATATCGGATCTACATCTGCAGCCTATGCAGTTGGACATCTGGGACAGGTTCAGGTAGGTTCCAGGAAATATGCAGGCTTTGACGAGGACTTTGCTACAGTAAATCCATACCTTGGTTCTGATGGTGTGAAACCGTTCATGGATATCTGCAAAGAGGAGAAAAAAGGTATTTTTGTTCTGGTAAAAACTTCCAACCCGTCAAGCGGTGAGTTCCAGGATCGTGTTATTGATGGCCGTCCGCTCTATGAGCTGGTAGGCGAGAAAGTTGCACAGTGGGGCGATGAGCTTGTGGGCGACGAATACAGTTATGTAGGCGCTGTTGTAGGTGCAACTTATCCGGAAATGGGAAAAGTATTAAGAAAAATCATGCCGAAGACATTTATCCTTGTTCCTGGATATGGGGCACAGGGTGGAAAAGGAGCAGATCTTGTCCATTTCTTTAATGAAGACGGACTTGGAGCTATTGTAAACTCTTCCAGAGGAATCATTGCTGCATACAAGCAGGAAAAATATAAAGAGTTTGGTGCTGAAAATTACGCAGATGCCTCCAGAGCGGCTGTAAAAGATATGATCGCGGACATCAGCGGCGCACTGGAGAACAGATAATACAGGAGGCATTTTATGAGCACATCAGAAAATAAGAAAACAAAAAAAAGTCCTGTAAGATTCTAAGCCAGGAATGTATAGGTACAGATATCTACAGCATGTGGCTGGATGCAGGGGAAATTGGGAAAAATGCAGTGCCGGGACAGTTCGTATCTCTTTACAGCCGTAACGGCAGCAAACTTCTTCCGAGGCCGATCAGTCTCTGTGAGATCAATAAAGAAGAGGGAAAACTGAGACTGGTATATCGTGTTACAGGCAAAGGTACCGGCACAGAAGAATTTTCCAGACTTCATGCAGGAGTACCTGTTGAGACACTGGGACCTCTTGGAAATGGCTTTCCGCTGGATGCGGTGAAAGGCAAAAAAAAGTATTTTCTCATGGGTGGTGGAATCGGAATCCCGCCGATGCTGGAAACTGCAAAACAGCTGGATGCAGAGAAGATCATGGTTCTCGGATACAGGGATGAGCTGTTTTTAAATAAGGAATTTGAGGCTTACGGAGATGTCTATATTGCAACAGAAGATGCTCTGCCGGAACAAAGGGAAATGTCATGGATGCCATCCGTGAGAATGGCCTTGAAGCAGATGCGATCTTTGCCTGCGGACCGGCACCGATGCTCCGTGCCATCAAGGCATATGCGCTTGAAAAGGGTATTCCCTGCTGGATTTCCATGGAAGAGCGCATGGCCTGTGGTGTAGGGGCGTGCCTTGCCTGTGTATGCAAATCCAAAGATGTAGATTCCCATTCCCATGTGCATAACAAGAGAGTATGTAAAGATGGACCGGTGTTCTTAAGTACGGAGGTAGAGTTATGAGCAGAATGAAGGTAAATCTTGCCGGCGTAGAGCTTAAGAATCCGGTAATGACAGCGTCCGGAACATTTGGTTCCGGAGCGGAATACAGTGAATTTGTGGACCTGAATAAACTTGGCGCGGTTGTGACAAAAGGTGTGGCCAATGTACCGTGGCCGGGAAATCCTACACCAAGGGTGACTGAAACAGCGTCCGGAATGCTCAATGCCATCGGCCTTCAGAATCCGGGAATCGATGTATTCTGTGAGAGAGATATTCCGTTCCTTAAGAAATATGACACAAAGATCATTGTCAATGTCTGCGGAAAATCCACGAAGGATTACTGTGAGGTTGTGGAACGCCTTGGAAATGAGCCTGTGGACATGCTGGAGATCAATGTTTCCTGTCCGAATGTCAAGGAAGGCGGGATTGCCTTTGGCCAGAATCCGAAAGCTCTTGAAGACATTACGAAAGAAGTTAAGAAATATGCAAAACAGCCGGTGATCATGAAGCTGAGCCCCAATGTTACCGATATTACCGAGATGGCGAAAGCAGCAGAAGCCGGTGGTGCAGATGTGCTTTCCCTGATCAATACTCTGACAGGAATGAAGATCGATATCAACCGTCGTACATTTGCGCTGGCAAATAAAACAGGCGGAATGTCCGGCCCTGCAGTAAAACCGGTCGCTGTCCGCATGGTATATCAGGTGGCAAATGCGGTATCCCTTCCGATCATCGGGATGGGTGGTATCGCAACCTGTGAGGATGCACTGGAGTTTATCATGGCAGGCGCTACTGCCGTATCTGTGGGAACCGCAAACTTTTTCAATCCTTATGCAACAGAAGAAATTGCGGAGGGAATCCAGGCATTTCTTGAAAAAGAGAAGTTGAAGATATCAATGAACTGATCGGTGTGGTGAAATAACGGGAATTTCCATAATTTGCAATTCTGTTATACATATGTTAGAATGAACGCGGATAAGCAAAGTGATTGCACACACGAATCACAGCAGAACAAAGAATGAATATCCGTTTTGCTGTGTACATGAAAAATATGGAGGATTAAATAAATGGAACAGTATAAGCAGGAATTTATTGAGTTTATGATCGACTGTAATGTCCTGAAATTTGGAGATTTTACTACGAAATCGGGAAGAAAACACCATTTTTGTAAATACAGGATTTTACCGCACCGGTGCACAGCTTCGTAAGCTGGGCCAGTATTACGCAAAAGCGATCGAGAGCAAATTCGGACTGGATTTTGATGTGCTGTTTGGACCGGCATATAAAGGAATTCCTCTTTCTGTGGCAACAACCATGGAAATCAGTGAAATGTACGGAAAGGATATCCGTTACTGTTCTAACCGTAAGGAAGTAAAAGACCACGGAGATAAGGGAATCCTTCTTGGCAGCCCGATCCAGGATGGGGATAAAGTAGTGATCATTGAGGACGTTACGACTGCCGGAACATCCATTAAGGAAACACTTCCGATTATCAAAGCACAGGGAGATGTAGATCCGATCGGTCTTGTGGTTTCTGTTGACCGTATGGAACGTGGTCAGGGAACCAAGAGCGCTCTGAAAGAGATTGAAGAGAATTATGGTCTTCAGACTACAGCAATTGTAACCATGGCGGAGGTGGTTGAGCACCTCTACAATAAAGAATACAAAGGCCGTGTTGTGATCGATGATAAGCTGAAAGCAGCCATCGATGCATATTATGAGCAGTACGGTGCAGAATAATACTGGTACAGAATATCATAATAAAAGAGCAGCGGATTCCGAATGTCCGCTTTTACTGGGAGGACACAGACTTATGAATGAAAAAAATTTATAAAACCATGGCGAGCAGCGGGGCGGGAAGTCTTGCACTCGGTATTGTCGTTCTGGTGACGGGACTTGTCACAGGGATTCTGATGATCGTGAACGGTGCGAGACTGCTCAAAAGAAAATCAGAGATTTTGATCTAGGAAAAATATAAACAAAAATTCCGGAAAGCCGCACTCTGTTTCGTGTGGCTTTTCGGGCATTTAAGCAGGGGAGAATATTGAAAAAGGGGACAAAACACAGAGTAAAAAAACTCGGGACAGCTTTTTTGTGCTGTATGTCCTGATACTTGTATACCTTCTTTTCTTTTCAGAAGGTTATGGCCGGGTAGCAGACGCAGAAAGAGAATTTCGATATAATTTTTGTTCCGTTTGTTGAAATCAGGCGTTTTTTTTTGGGTCTACAGGAAACAATTAGGGATGTTTGCACTTTTTACAAATATTTTCGGAAATGTGCTGGGATTTATGCCATATGGGTTTGTTCTTCCGGTGATAAACCGAAGAATGCGAAATGGCTTTTTTATTATATTATCCGGTTTTTCCATCAGTCTGACGGTGGAGGTGATCCAGCTGATCACCAGGGCCGGATGTTTTGATGTGGATGATATGATACTGAATACTCTGGGCGCGGCACTGGGATATGGAATTTACGCAGTCTGCGACAAAATTAGGAGAAAACATTAATGGCAAGAAGATATCGATATGCATTTGCAAAAAAAGAGAAGCTGCGAAAGGAAAGTGGTCCGTAGGACTGGCAGCAGCTTCCCTCGTGCTGTTTATTGTGGCAGTTGTGCTTGCACTTTTTTCTTGACGGAAAGCTCGGGGGCCTGATTGGCGGAACCGGGCTTTTTGCGATGCTGCTGTCAGCATACGGCTTTGCACTGGGCCTTTCCAGCTTTTCAGAGGAAACCGGAAACACCGGACAAGTATGATCGGATCGATCTTAAACGGTGTGATTCTGGTAATCTGGCTGGGACTTTTTTTATCAGGAGTATAAAGAATGGAAAGAAAAAGAACGATTAAAAAAACAGCTTGATTTTATCCTGGAAGTGGATAAAGTCAAAAATATTTTCCGTCAGACATATCTTGCAGACGGAAACAGGAAAGAAAATGATGCGGAACATTCCTGGCACCTGGCATTAATGGCAGTGCTTCTGAAGGAGTATTCCAATGAAGAAGTGGATCTG
>ENA-OQAJ01000691-OQAJ01000691.1-human-gut-metagenome-genome-assembly--contig:-NODE-691-length-10386-cov-2.709133_pt1 | contig 10386 bp, 14 predicted proteins | sample MGYA00242736_ERZ504529 | MGnify/ENA primary metagenome ERZ504529 (study PRJEB26092, sample SAMD00036275) | human gut metagenome | host: Homo sapiens | study: EMG produced TPA metagenomics assembly of...
ATCATGTGCGGTGATGAAGTTCACGGAAGCCACCGGACGGCGGCCGTTCATCTGATACAGGTCGGAGCTACCCATCAGACGGCTGGCGAATTCCGGTAGCGTCGATGGTTGCGAACGCCAGAAGTCACGCACGCAATCACGGTAGCGGCCGTTCCATTCGGACCAGCTGGACGGGAAGCCGCCCACCTGATAGCCGCCGGAACCCAAATCCCAAGGTTCGGCGATGAGCTTGACACGGGAGATGACCGGATCCTGTTCGACGATGTCGAAGAAGGCGGACAGCTTGTCGACTTCCTGGAACTGGCGGGCCAGCGTGGCCGCAAGATCGAATCGGAAACCATCGACATGCATTTCGGTGACCCAGTAGCGCAGGCTGTCCGTGATGAGCTGCAGCGCGTGCGGCGAGCGCATCAGCAGGGAGTTGCCGGTGCCGGTCGTGTCGAAGTAGTGGCGTCGGTCGTTGTCGACCAGACGGTAGTAGGCACCGTTGTCGATGCCTTTGAAGCTTAGGGTCGGGCCGAGGTTGTTGCCTTCGGCGGTGTGGTTGTACACCACGTCGAGGATCACTTCCATGCCGGCGCGATGGTAGGCCTTGACCATGGATTTGAATTCGTTGACCTGCTCGCCGCGTTGTCCGGAGCTTGAGTACGCGTTATGAGGCGCGAAGAAGCCGATGGTGTTGTAGCCCCAGTAGTTGCTCAGGCCTTTTTTCCTGCAGGAAGCTGTCGTTGACGAACTGGTGGATCGGCATAAGTTCGATGGCGGTGACGCCGAGCTTCCTCAGATATTCGATGACCGATGGATATGCGAGGCCCGCGTAGGTTCCACGGATGTCCGGCGGCACGTCCAGGTTGAGATTGGTCATGCCACGCACATGGGCTTCGTAGATTACCGAATCATGGTAGGAGATGTTCGGATGTTGGTCGTTGCCCCAGTCGAAATACGGATTGACCACGGCCGATTTCATGGTATGCGGCGCGGAATCCAGCGTATTCATGCTGGTGACGTCCTCAGGGCTTTTGAACCAATACGAATAGAGGCTTTCGTCACCGTCGATGTTTCCCTCGATGGCTTTGGCGTACGGGTCGAGCAGCAACTTGTTCGGGTTGCACCGCAGGCCCTTTGCTGGATCATACGGACCGTACACACGATAGCCGTACCGTTGCCCGGGTTGTATTCCCGGCAGATAGTTATGCCATACGTAGGAGTTCTGCTCCGTCATTTCCACTCGGGTCTCACGATCTTCCTCATCGAAAAGACAAAGCTCGACTTTCTGGGCCACTTGAGAGAAGAGGGCGAAATTCACGCCGGCGCCGTCGTAGCTCGCACCGAGTGGATACATCGATCCAGGTCTGATTTGCATAATTCAAGTATCGCACGTTTTGCGAGTTGAATTCGTTATTTCGTTTATTCCGGCGATTGTTTTACAATTCGAAACCTGCAGGCCGCTATTGTTGCCGCATTCTGCGAATTTGCTCATGCAAAATGGCGATCTCCGAATTGGAGGCCGTGATGTGCGTGTCTCGTAGCTGCTTCCACGGGATCCAAGCAGATTCGACATGCTCGTCGGCGTCGAAATGCCGTTCGACGGCCTGCCAGTGGCGCAGGTGCATCACCATGATGTTGGCCAGTTCGTCGGTCATGCCCTCGGATGAATAGAATTGCCCGACATGGTCGATATCGCAACTGTTTTCGTCGATTGGCTCGACGCCGGTCTCTTCGCGCAGCTCACGCAATGCGGCCGCATCGACGTCTTCCCCGTCATCGATGAGTCCTGCCGGCAGACCGTAGGCGAAGGCGTCGCAGCGACACGGTATTCTCGTTCGACCAAGTACAAATCCTGCGCGCAGTCATGCACCAGCATGCACCACACAGCGCGTGCCGCATCACCTGTCTGCGGATCACGGTTTGTCCGCCGTCTCGTGTCTGCAACGCGATACGCATGTCCTCCACGCCGAAAATCGCGCCTTGATACACGTGCTCCCTGCTGAGTACTGTGGCCGGTCTGGTCATGTCCACGCCATCGCTGGATTCGTTCAGCGACATATCCATGCTGGTCGTATCGGACATCGTCGTTCAGCGTTCCTGCCCGCAGGACGGCAGTACCAGATTCCAGGGATCGGTGTTCATGGAAAATCCAGCGGACGGTGGGGATGTCTCCGGTCGCCTCAGATACGGCACGAGGCACATCGCCCATGGCGTATTGGAACCATATGGATTCGATGGCGCTGTGTGGCGTGTTGACGAACATCGGACGAACAGTGGCGTCGCCTCGGCCGAGTTCGATGTCCGCGGCACGCATGGACGCCTCATAGCGCGCCTGCTCGATGGCATCGGTCACCGGATGATGGCGCAGATCGCTGGTCACATACACATCGACGCCTGCGGCACGCACTTCATCGAACAGGGAATCGCCCGAGCCCGGCAATACCGCCACCGTGCCGATCGTCGCGTCAAGGTCGCCGCACACCTGCACGCCAAGTTCGGTGTATGGCAGCGCGTCGGCCACACGACGGGCGAAATCACGCAATGCGATCGGCTCCTGCAACCGGCCGACACGGCCCAATCCGACCGGATGTTCGGCTTTCGGATCTTCGATGGGTACCAGCGGACGCTGTTCGATCAGGCCGAACGCGTCGGCGGCGGCCATGCCGACTCCTCGGTAGGAGGCATCGGCATTGGTGTGCCCAACCCACAGCGCGCAACCGGCGAGGTTGAGCTTCCGGACGATCTCACCACGGAATCCTAGTCCGGAGACCGCATGCACGGAACGGAAGAACAGCGGATGGTGGCAGATCAGCAGGTCGATGCCTCCGGCGATAGCCTGGTCGATCACCGCCATGGATGGGTCCGCCGCGAACGCGATGTTGCGCACGTCGTGGCGAAGGTCTCCCACGATGAGTCCCGGCTCATCCCATTGTTCCGCGTATCGCAGCGGATACAGCGTTTCAAGCACATCCACGACCTGCTTCAACGTTGCCACAATCTTCCTTCTTTCTTTTTTAATCAGCCTTCGATTATCCGACGGGAACGGATCAGTGGGCCGCCAATTGCCAATCGGAACCGATGCCCGTCGATACGTCCAACGGAACGGCCATGGTGACGGCATGCTCCATGGCGTCCTTCACCAGCGCGATGGCCTGCTTCTCCTCACCGGGCGCGATCTCCACCACAAGTTCATCATGAATCTGCAGTATGAGGCGACTTCCAAGGTTCGCTTCCTGCAGTGCGTCATACGCACGAATCATGGCGATTTTCATGATGTCCGCCGCCGAGCCTTGGATAGCGCGTTCAACGCGGCGCGTTCGGCCGCGTCCCTCACGGCACGGTTCGGCGATTTGAGACCGGGAAAATACCTGCGCCTTCCGAAAATGGTTTCGGTATATCCTTTTTCGCGTGCGGACGAGACAAGCGATTCAAGGTATTCATGGACTTTGCCAAAAGTGGCGAAATACTGGTTTTTCAGCGATTCGGCTTCTTTGGGCTTGATCTTGAGCTGCTGGGCAAGTCCATACGTGCTCAGACCGTAGGCAAGTCCATAGCTCATCGCCTTGACGTGGCTACGCTGATCGGACGTGATGTCGTCAACGGGAATGCCGTAGACCAAGCTGGCCACATACTTATGGAAGTCCTTGCCGGAGCGGAAGGCCTCTATCAACGCCTCATCACCGGAAAGGTCGGCCATGATGCGCAGTTCGACCTGCGAGTAGTCGGAGCTCAGCAACGATTCGAAGCCCTCTCCCGGCACGAACGCGGATCGAATCTCACGACCTGCGGGATCCCGGTTCGGAATGTTCTGCAGGTTTGGATCGACGGAGCTCAATCGTCCGGTGGCCGCCACCGTCTGTTCGAAAGTGGTGTGGATGCGACCGTCATGACGGTTTGTGGCGTCGATCAACGTCTGCACGATCTGCTTGAGCTTGTTCTTTTCACGATGCATCAGCAACGCGTCAAGGAACTGGCATGCGCGGTCGTTATCGTACGAGCGGTCACGCAAGGTCTGCAATGCCGCGGCATTGGTGGTGTATGAACCGGACTTGGTTTTTTTTCGTCGGTTTCAATCCCATGTCTTCGAACAGGATCTTCTGCAGCTGTTTGGGGCTTTGCAGGTTCACCTGCTCCCCCGCGAACTGCCACGCCGTTTCCTGTGCCTGGGCAGCGTCGGCGGCAAGTTGGTCGCGCATCTGCACCAGACGTGTCATATCCACTTGGGCGCCGACCTGTTCCATGCCATGCAGGACCTGAGAGACCGGAAGCTCAATGGATTTGAGGAGACCGAATTGTTCGCGCTTATCCAGCACACCGGCCAAATATTCGGCCAAAAGCCCCACGATTGCGGTGCGGGTGAGTATCAGCTCGTCGTTCTTGGAATCGGTTTCCTCAGGCTCGTCGAAGTCCAAGGTCCCTGTGTCGCGGCTTCGGCTTGTGCTTCGATGTGCAGATCAAGGAAATGGGCCGCAGCCTGTTCCAGCGTGTCCGCATGGAAATCCGGGTGGGCAAGATATCCGGCGAGCTTGGTGTCGAACAATGGTTCCGGAAGTTCCACGCCGATGCTGCCCAGCAGATGCGCATGTTCTTTGTAACCGTGCACGACCATGGAATGGTGATAGCGGTCGAACAGCCTTTGCAGGCATTGCACCATATCCGGACTGAATACGTCGATGCGAATGGCTTCGCCGTGCACGGCGATCATCAATGCCGAAAGAGAGGCTTCTCCGGGTTTGCTCGTGCCTTCGGCGTAAAGCGTCCAGGACTGTTTCACCTTGTCCGTGCAGCAGGTCGAAGAATCGATTTCGAAGCCGAATTCCGGAATGTCGTTGGAGGAGCGTTCATGGCGTTCGTGCAGATGTTCCTGCACCACGGGGAAATGGTTTTGGACCCATGTCTCCACCACATGCGGATCGTTGACGTCTTCGACATGTGGCAGCCCGAGCTTGCTGGATTCGTGCACGTCCCCGGATGGTTTGTCCGCATTGAACGTTTTGAGCACGCGATTCTTGGTCCGAACACCGAATTCGAGCTTGGTGAATAGATCGTCGAGTTGACCAGCGTCGACTTGTCCAAATGTCAGGTCGGATACCGACACGCCAAGATCAAGGTCACGAACCAAAGCGTTCACGGAACGGTTCAGTTTGACCTGTTCGATGTTTTCGCGCAGGGCTTCGCCTTTTTTGCCGCTGATCTCGTCGGCGTGTTCGATGATCTGCTCAAGTCCGCCGTACTGGTTGATCCATTTGGCCGCGAATCCGTCGCCGACTCCGGGAACGCCGGGGATGTTGTCAGCGGTTTCTCCGCGCAAGGCGGCCAGATCCGGGTATTGCGCGGGAGAGACACGATATTTCTCCTGCACGGCATCCGGGGTCATATGTTTGAGGTCTTTGAAATGGTGGCCGGGATACAGCACGGTGATGTTGTCGTTGATCAGCTGGAAAGCATCACGGTCGCCGGACAGCACCAATGTGCGGTAGCCTGCCTGGTCGCCCATGCTGGCGAGCGTGCCGATCACATCGTCACCTTCGTAACCGGGTTTTTCGATGTATGTGACGCCCAAGGCCGTCAGCATCTGCTGGATTAATGGCAGCTGGCTGAGCAGTTCCTCGGGGGCCGCGTCGCGAGTTCCTTTGTACTGCGGCAGCATCTGGTTGCGGAACGTGCCGCCCTTCACATCGAATGCGACGGCAAGATGGTCTGGATGTTCGGCATCGATCACCTGCGAAAGCATGGTGGCGAATCCCCAGACCGCGTTGGTGGCCTGACCTGATGATGTACTGAAATTCTCTACGGGTAAGGCAAAAAAAGCGCGGAACGCCAAAGAATGGCCGTCAACGACCAATAGCGTTCCGCGTGAAGTGCCTTCCACAGTTGGTGTGTTAGCGCTCATCCTCTGCTTCCGACTTCTGTTCGCCATACTTGGCGATGATGGCCATGGCCAGACGCTTCTTCGGAATGCGCTGGTCCATGGAGGTCTTCTGAATCCAACGGAAAGCGCCCTGTTCGGAGAAGTCCGCCTTGTCCATCAGCAGGCCCTTGGCGCGGTCGACGAGCTTGCGCTCCTCCAGCGTTTCTTCGGCCTTCTTCAGCTGCTCTTCGGCCTTCTTCAGCTGTTCCTCGGTTTCCTGCAGTTTGGACTCGCTACGTTCGACATTGTCAAGCAGATCGTTGATTCGGCGAAACGGCCCATGGCGACTTCCAAAGCCGGCAGCAGCTTGGATTCCTCATACGGCTTGGTGACATACGCCATGGCGCCAGCACCCGTAGCCTTTTTGACCAAATCAGACTGGGAGAATGCCGTCAGCATGACGACCGGAGCGATGTTCTCATCACAGATGATGCCAGCGGCCTCGATGCCATCCATGCGAGGCATCTTGACATCCATGCACACCACGCTCGGGCGGAACTTACGGGTCAGTTCAACGGCTTCCTCACCGTTGGCGGCCTCTCCGACGACCTCATAGCCGTTATCCTCAAGCATGGCGACCAAATCCATGCGGTTCACGGATTCGTCTTCGGCAACGACGACGGTGCGCTTGTGCGCCTCGTTATTATTGGCAGAATCCGGCTCGGGAGCCGCAGCAGCTTGGAGCTCCTCATCAGTGAGTACTTCGTCCGGTTCCGTGGTCTTCTCTGCAGCCATGTCGGTCTCTTTCCACTGTCACACCCAAAGCCGGCCTAACATGCCCCAACCCGGGCCTGGATTGATATTGATTTCTTACGTGCCCTCGGTGGGACTCGAACCCACACTGCGCAGATTTTGAGGCTGCTTCCTCTACCAATTGGGATACGAGGGCTTGCACGCAACTCTGGAAGAATACCACATGATTGCGATTTGCGCCAAATCTCGGCGTTGTCATCATTCGGGGACATCGAGTAAAACAATAATACTCCCACTCGGGAACCAATGGGAGGATTATGGAATCAGCGTTTAACGCGACGATTCAAATCTCAGTCGCAGGCACCAACGGTGTGGACGTAGATGGAATCGGTGCGACCCGGCTGGTGTTCGCCCTGGGCGGAGCTCAGCACGACGATCTTGTCGCCATCGGAGACCTTGCCGGCGTCCTTGAGGACCTTGTCGGTGAAAACCATGAGGTCCTTGCGGGACTTGTCATGGTAATCCTCGTCGACCAGGAAGGACTCGGTGCCCCAAGACAGGGCCAGCCAGTGAAGGTGTGCTCATTGTTGGTGATGCCGTAGATCGGGGTGGCCGGACGTTCACGGGACACGCGGTGCACGGTGGAACCGGTCTGGGTGTAGGCGACGATGGCCTTGGCGTTGAGCTTGTCGGCCAGGTCGACGGCGGCGGAAGAGACGGCACCGGTGGAGGACATATCCAGGTTCTTCAGCTCCGGGATGCGGTCGAAACCATGCTCGGTGGCGAAGGTGGAGATGCGGCTCATGGTGTTCACGGTGACTGCCGGGTACTTGCCGACGGCGGTCTCGTTGGAGGTCATGGTGGCGTCGGCACCGTCGAGGACGGCGTTGGCGCAGTCGGATGCCTCTGCACGGGTCGGGGACCGGGGAGCTGACCATGGAGCCGAGGACTTCGGTGGCCACGATGACCGGCTTGGCGTACTGACGAGCCAGCTCGATGCAGCGCTTGGTGGCCAGCGGGACCTCTTCCAGCGGGCACTCGACGGCCATATCGCCACGTGCGACCATGATGCCGTCGAACGCCTTGACGATCTCCTCGAGGTTCTCGAGGGCCTGCGGCTTCTCGATCTTGGCGACGACCGGGATACGGCGGCCTTCCTCGTCCATGATCTCATGGGCGCGATCGATGTCGGTGGCGAAGCGCACGAAGGACATGGCAATGATGTCGGCGCCGGTGCGGATGGCCCAGCGCAGATCCTCTTCGTCCTTCTCGGTCAGAGCCGGCAGAGACACGGCGACGCCCGGAAGGTTGATGCCCTTGTGGCTGGAGACCGGTCCGGCAACGACAACCTTGGTGTACACGTTGTTGCCTTCGACCTTGGTGACCTCGAGGCGGACCTTGCCGTCGTCGATGAGGATCGGATCGCCTGCATGGCAGTCGCCCGGGAGACCCTTGAAGGTGGTGGAGGTGATGTGCTCGTCGCCTTCGATGTCATCAGTGGTGATGACGAACTCCTGGCCTTCGGTCAGCTGGACCTTGTCCTCGCCGTCGGCGTTCTTCTTGAACCAACCGCAGCGGATCTTCGGACCCTGCAGGTCAACCAGGGCTGCGACGTTGCGGCCAGTGGCCTTGGCGGCGGCACGGAGGTTGTTGTAGACCTTGAGGTGGTCTTCCGGAGTGCCGTGGGAGCGGTTCAGACGAGCGACGTCCATACCTGCTTCGACAAGGCTGGTGATGCCTTCCAGGGACTCGGTAGCGGGACCGATGGTATCTACGATCTTGGCTTTACGCATGAATGCCTGCCTATTCTTGTTGATATTGATTTTGGATCTGACGACCCTGTTTCCAACCGACCAGTCTACTAGCAAAAAGCGCTCACTTCCACCCTGAAACGAGGCGTGTTGTGAGCGCTCACATTTTTTTTTGATAAAAAGAAACCGCATGTTTCCATGCGGTTTCTCAAATCGTCACTTTTCCTTTGCTTCGATGGCACGCATCTTCAGTACGCTGGCCAATGCGGCACCACCAATCGCCACAACGATCACCGCCAAAGACAGCCATGTAGGCACTTCAGCACCCAAGCGATCGGTTGACCGCCGTTGATGAAACGGCAACGAATTGCCGTGCAATGCCTCCATAATGAGCTTGACGCCAATGAAGCCCAGCACCACGGAAAGTCCAAGAGGCAGATACACCAGCTTGTCGAGCAGCTCGCCAAGCAGGAAGTACAGCTGCTGCAAGCCGAGCAATGCGAACACATTGGACGTGAACACAATGAACGGATCCTTCGTCAAACCGAAATCGCAGGAATGGAGTCAAAGGCAAACATCACATCGGTGGTGCCGATGGTCAGAAAGACGATCAGCATCGGAGTCCAATACTTGGCACCGTTTTTGACGGTACGCAACTTTTCTCCGTCATACTCATCGGTGATCTTGATCACCTTGCGCAATGCACGAATCAAGCCATTCTCATGATATTCCTCATCTTCGTCTCCCCCAGTGACCAACTTGATGGCGGTGACGATAAGAAATGCGCCGAACAGGAAGAACACCCAGGTGAAGCGGGAGATAATGGCCGCGCCGATGAGGATGAACACGCCGCGCAACACCAATGCGATCGTGATGCCGATGGACAGCACGAATTTCTGCAGCTGTTTTGGCACCGCAAAATTCGACATAATGATGACGAAGACGAATAGATTGTCAATACTCAGCGAATATTCCGTAAGCCAGCCCGAATAAAATTCGATGGCCGGCTTCAATCCCGCGAAGAACCACATAAGTCCGCCGAAGATCAACGCCATGACTACAAAGAACGCGATATGCTGCACGCATTCCTTGGTGGAGGGCACATGGGGCTTACGTCCGATGATAAACAAGTCAACCACGAAGAAGACGGCAAGCACCGCGAACGTGGCGATTTCAAAAACAAGTGGTGTTTCAGCCATAATCCACTATGGTACGGATGCCGTATGACCGGTCGAGAACTATTTGCTCGCCTCCGTCATCTGCCGAAGTTCCTTTTTCAGGTCACGGATCTCGTCACGCAGACGAGCCGCAAGCTCGAATTGCAGTTGTTCTGCGGCGGTATGCATCTGCTCGGACAGTTTTCGAATGAGACCAGCTAGATCCTGCGCGGGCAATCCGGCCTTGAGAATCTCCTCGTGCCGCCTGCCGGATTCCTCCTTGCTGGTATGTGGCACGCCGAGATGCGATTGCCGGCTTTGTCCGCGTTTCGGTATCCGGTACCGAGCAATGTCTGGGTGTCGACGTCCTCCTTGGCGAGCATGTCGTTGACATCGGAGATCTTCTTGATGAGCGGCTTCGGATCGATGCCATGTTCCTTATTGTAGGCGATCTGGATGTCACGGCGGCGGTTGGTCTCGTCGATGGCCTTGCGCATGGCTTCGGTGATGTCGTCCGCATACATGACGACGGTGCCGGACACGTTTCGCGCCGCACGGCCGATGGTCTGGATGAGCGAACGGTAGGAACGCAGGAAGCCTTCCTTATCCGCGTCGAGGATTGCGACCAATGACACTTCCGGCAGATCGAGGCCCTCTCGTAGCAGGTTGATGCCGACGATGACGTCGATCTTGCCTTCACGCAGTTCACGCAGCAGTTCGACACGACGCAAGGTGTCCACATCGGAATGCAGATATTCGACTTTGATGCCGCGTTCCAGCAGATAGTCGGTCAGATCCTCGGCCATTTTCTTAGTGAGCGTGGTGACCAGCGCACGTTCGTTCCTTGCCACGCGGTCTTTGATTTCGGCGAGCAGGTCATCGATCT
>ENA-OQAJ01000692-OQAJ01000692.1-human-gut-metagenome-genome-assembly--contig:-NODE-692-length-10382-cov-2.714871_pt1 | contig 10382 bp, 10 predicted proteins | sample MGYA00242736_ERZ504529 | MGnify/ENA primary metagenome ERZ504529 (study PRJEB26092, sample SAMD00036275) | human gut metagenome | host: Homo sapiens | study: EMG produced TPA metagenomics assembly of...
GAGAAGAACACAGAGAAAACCGAAAAAAGACGAAGGCAAAAGACATGAAAAAAGGCGTGTCTTTTGAGGCGTTGAGCAGTCTTGACGCACCGGTGTCGTTCTGGAAGGGCATTCCGTTCGGCCTGCAGCACGTCATGGCCATGTTCGTGGCGAATCTCGCGCTATCTTCTTGGTGGCCACGGCCGCCAAGATGGATGCCGCGCAGTCCGCCGCCATCATTCAGCCGGCCTGCTGGTCGCAGGTCTCGGCACCTGCCTGCAGCTGTACGGTGTGTGGCTGATTGGTTCCCGTCTGCCGATGGTCACCGGCATTTCCTTCACCTACGTCGCGGCCGCCATGTCGATCGCGCAGCATCAGGGTTATGGCGCAGTCGCCGGCGCGTGGTGCTTGGCGGCCTGTTGGAGGTCGTGCTTGGTTTGACGGCCAAGTATTGGCGTCGTTTCGTTCCGCCGATCGTTTCCGCGATTGTCGTCACCTCGATTGGTTTTTCGCTCCTGTCCGTCGGCGCCACGAGCTTCGGCGGCGGTTCCGGCGCGAAGGATTTCGGCAGCTGGCAGAATCTGACGCTTGGCCTGATTTCGCTGGTGGCTTGCCTTGCGTTCCAGCTGCTCATGAAGGGCACCGCCAAGCAGCTTTCCGTGCTGTTCGGCCTTGTCGTGGGCTATGTGGTCGCGATTTTCATGGGAAAGGTCGATTTCTCCGGTTTCACCAATCTGCAGGTCGTGTCGGTGCCGCATTTCATGCCGTTCAAGCTTGAGTTTGATCCGGGTGCGATTATCTCCTTCGCTCTACTGTATGTCGTTTCCTCGGTTGAGGTGTTGGGCGACACAGCGGCGCTTACCAAGGTCGGTCTCGACCGTCAACCCACCGACAAGGAAACCGCCGGAGCTATTGCCGGCGACGGTTTGATCTCCTCCGTGTCCGGTTTGTTCGGCTGCCTGCCATTGACTTCGTTTGCGCAGAACATCGGTCTGGTGGCGATGACCAAGGTGGTCAACCGCAAGGTGATTCTTTCCGGCGGTCTGATTTTGGTGCTTGCCAGCTTCGTTCCGGCCGTTGCAGAGGTCTTCAACTCCCTGCCGCAGGCTGTGCTTGGCGGCTGCACCATCATGATGTTCGGCAATATCATCCTGTCCGGATTCCAGATGATTTCCGAGGCCGGTTACACGCAGCGCAACATCACCATCGCCGCGTTGAGCCTGACCATTGGCATCGGTTTCACCCAGGTCGGCGACATTTTCGCCAACTTCCCGGCGCTGTTCCAGTCCATCTTCGCTTCCAACTGCATCGCGGTGTCGTTCGTGGTGGCTGTGATTCTCAACGCCGTTCTGCCTAGCGAGGAGCACTTCCTGTCCGCTCCTCAGCATCAGGAGGCCTGATTTCCCTAATATCGGCATCGTCCGCATATGAATGATCCCCATTCCGATTTCCACGGAATGGGGATCATTCATATGCGACGGCATGTGGCGGACCTCGTATGGAAGTCGTCAACGCATCAATCAGTGCCTTGCTTGATCCAAGCGGCGATTGAATCCTTGACCGCCTGCGCGTAGATCGTATTGGACATTCCCGGATGGATGCCATCTCCGGCAAGTTCGTCAGCATGCTGGGAAATGGTCCCGTCCCAATCGACCAGTACGACGTTGTTGGAATGCGCCGCGGCGAATTGCTTCAACACGGCATTGGTGCCGGGAACCCATGAAACGGGAGCGTGCGCGTTAATGAGCACCAGCACATGATCGGGGCCGACATCATTCAGCAGATCGTCAAGCTGATCATTGGTCACCACGGAGTTGGTGGCAAGTCCCACCAAGACCCAGGGGCGCAGATTTCCTTGCGCTTTCAATTGATCGACAAGACCCTGTCCCTTCGCCATCGACCGTGAGACTTCGGCATCCACAATGATGTTGGGGAACGTGTCTTGCAATCCTTTGCTGGACGCCAGCATCACCGAATCTCCGATGGCGGCCATTTGCGAACCATCCGGCATCTTATGTCGTGGCTTCCTTGGCATCGGTGTTCTGCGTCGTTCCAAAGCGGCATGATTGCGTTGCTGCAACAGCCTGGCGCTGATACCCAAGGATTGCGCCACACTGGTTTGTTCCGATGCCGTCGCCACAGCGTATCCGCAGAAGCTCCATGAGCATGCCAGCACCACGACCGTGGATATCAGACGGCCGCAATGCTCGGCTTCGTCTCCACTGATCGGACGAATCAACGCGATGAATCCCGCACGAGCGACTGGCTTCTCGAACAGTCGCCAAGATGCGAACGCGAACAGCACGGTGAGGATGAAGGTGAAGGACAGCAGCCTGTCGGCATGCCATGCGCCCCACTGGGGCAGCAGGGATCTCAGCAGCAGCCATAATGGCCAATGCCACAGATAAATGCCATACGAATAATGGCCCAAAGCGGCAAGCGGCTTGAACACAAGCAGATCCTGCATCCAGGATCCGAATGGTATGGTTCCTGCGATCAGCATCACAGCAAGCACGGAGGCGACGAAGATACCGCCATGGAACGCCGCTGGGCCTTGAGTGATATGCCGCATCATCCACAGCAATGCCAGCAATGAGCCAAAGGCAACTATCGGGCCGAATTGAATCCATATCTTATGGAATCGTTCCATTATCCGCGATTCATTGGCTCGCCCATGCTCATGTCTGAGAATCGGCAGTATCCAAGCCAGCGCGCACCGAGCCATAGGCCCATGGCGTGCGTGTCGGTGCCGAAATACACACGTGTGGGGTCAGCGCCAGAGTGGTATAGCAGTCCCATGGATGCCGCGCTTGCTCCGGCAAGGGCTGTCAGTATGCATACCGGAGCCCATCTGATGATGATTTTTCGCAGCAGCAAAACCACGAATGGAGCGATCAGATAAAACTGCATGAGCAACGACATGAACCATAGGTGACGGAATATGTCAGGGTTCATCTGGGAGAAATAGCTGGCTCCGCTGCTGATGGCATACCAGTGTAGCATCCCAGAAGCACGGTCATGATCTGGTTCCGGATGCCGACAAGCATGTCGCGGTTCACCAGCCATGCCAACGTCACCGAGATCGGGATAAGAGCAAACAGCGCGGGATAAATCCGGCGGAACCGTTTGAGGAAGTACTCCCCCAGTTCCAAGCCTTTACCTGAATCGATACGATTGAGCAGCGATGAGAAAATCAGGAAACCGGAGATGGTGAAGAACACATCCACACCGAAAAACCCGCCTTGAAGCGAAAGCTCATCGCAGTGATACAGCACAATCGCAATAAGGGCTATGCCTTTAAGCCCGTCCAAACCGACGAAACGTCGTTTAGCAGCCACGAATAACCAACCGTTCTCTCTTACATCATTGCACGGTACAGTGCAACCTGTCGTATCGTACTACCAAGCAATCCCTTGCGAATCGCGGAAAAGGGGGCCCAACGCACTGCGCGCGTGCTGATTGACCGATGATATCGATTATCAGGCACGGCGGCGCAGATTCATACCGTTTGCCGTCACGTTCCTCTACCAGCCGAAACGTGACACATCACTCACTTGGAGAAGACGTTGCCGTAGGAGTCCTTGCCTTCTTCTGCGATGGCGGCGGACTTGCGGGCGATGGCCAGCTCCTCGTTGGTCGGGATGACGCAGATGGTGACTGCGGAATCCGGGGTGGAGATGATGCGCGGTTCCTTGGAACGGGTCGCGTTCTTCTCCTCATCCAGCTTGACGCCGAACGGAGCGAGCTTGTCGCAGACCATCTTGCGCACGACGTCATCGTTCTCGCCACGCCTGCGGTGAAGGTGATCACGTCGACGCCACCCATCTGAGCGGTGTAGTTGCCGATGTAGCTGACGATGCGGTGCACGTAGATGTCGAGAGCCAGCTTGGCGTCCTCGTTGCCCTCTTCGACCAGACGATGCACTTCACGCAGGTCGCCGAAGCCGGTCAGACCCATCATGCCGGAACGCTTGTTGAACAGGGTGTCCAGTTCGTCCACGCTCATGTGGGCGTTGCGAATCAGGTGGAAGACGACGGCCGGATCGATGTCGCCGGTACGGCCACCCATCACGAGGCCTTCCAGCGGGGTCAGACCCATGGAGGTCTCAACCGGCTTGCCGGAGATTTCGGCGGAGGCGGAAGCACCGTTGCCGATGTGCAGCACGATCTGCTTGAGGCCTTCGGCCGGCTTGCCGATGACGGACGGCACGACGGAGGAGATGAACTCGTGGGAGGTGCCGTGGGCGCCGTAACGGCGGATGTGGTACTGCTGGGCGACTTCCTTGTTCAGCGCGTAGGTACTGGAAGCCTTCGGCAGCTGGAAGAAGAAGGAGGAATCGAACACGAAGATCTGCGGAACATCCGGCAGCAGGGAGCGCATGACCTCAGCGCCCTTGGCCTCCGGACCGTTGTGCAGCGGGGCGAGCACGGCGAGGTCCTTGACCTGGCCGATGGTCTTGTCGTTGACCAGAGCCGGCTTCGGGAAGATGGAACCACCCTGCACCACGCGATGGCCGACGGCCACGATGCCTGCGTCGGCGAGCTTCGGGCCGAACTCGTCGAAGAAGCCGAGCACGCGCTTCAGACCCTGCTCATGGTCGTGAATCGGCTCTTCGAGCTCATGCTTCTCGCCGTTGTACTCGTGCTTGTAATGACCGTCAACCGGCTCGCCGATCTTCTCGACCAGACCGGAAGCGATACCTTCGCCGGTTTCAAGATCAACCAGCTGATACTTGATAGAGCTGGAACCGGAATTGATGACAAGGACGGTTTTCGCCATTGTGGGCATCCTCCATGTGTTAATCGATGTGCCGCTTACGCGACTTTCCAAAACCTTAGATTACTCGTTGCTTGCTACAAAATGCCCGATTACTGGGCTTCGATGGCGGTCAGGGCGATGGTGTTGATGATGTCCTGGACCGTGGCGCCACGGCTCAGATCGTTCACCGGGCGGTTGAGACCCTGCAGCACCGGTCCAACGGCGGCCGCTCCCGAGGAACGCTGTACCGCCTTGTATGCGATGTTGCCCGCGCACAGATCCGGGAATACGAACACATTGACATGGCCCGCCACCGGATCGCCCTTGGCTTTGGTCGCGGCCACGGTCGGAGACCATGCCGCGTCGAACTGGATCGATCGACCACCGCAAGGCGGGAGCCTTGTCTTTGACGATGGTGGTGGCTTCCTCGACGAGGTCGACGTCGGGTCCTTTTCCGGAGCCCAGCGTGGAATAGGACAGCATGCCCACCTTCGGTTCAAGGCCGAACGCTTGGCCGTTTCGGCGGATTGGATCGCGATTTCGGCGAGCTGCTCGGCATTGGGGTTAAGGTTGATGGCACAGTCGGCGAACACGGCGACATGGTCCTTGAAACACATCAGGAACGCTCCGGATACCAACGATGTTCCTGGCTTGGTCTTGATGACCTGCAGGGCCGGACGCACGGTATTGGCCGTGGAGTTGACGGAACCGGACACGAGGCCGTCCGCCATGCCCATCACCACAAGCATGGTGCCGAAATAGCTGTCATCGGCCAGCTGTTTGCGCGCCTGCTCTTCGGTCATGCCTTTCTTGGCGCGCAGCTCGCACAGCTTCGCCACCATGGGTTCCAACACCGTTTCATCATCCTTGGCTTGGAATTTCGCCTTGCCAAGCGATTTCAATCCCAATTCCTGACCACGGGCGAGAATGGCGTTTTCGTCTCCGACGATGATCAGATCGACGATGTCGCGTTCCAGCAGATAATCGGCGGCTTTGATGATGCGATCCTCGTTGCCCTCCGGCAGCACGATGGTCTTCTTGTCCGCCTTCGCCTTGCCCAGCAGACCGTATTGGAAAGCATAGGGTGTGGTCGGGGCGTCGAATGGCGATTCGAGTACCGCGGTCAGTTCCGCGGCGTCGACGTTCGTCGCGAACGCTTCGTCTGCCTTGCTGATGGCGTCATCGTCATTGAAATCGACGGCAGGTAGCGTCCACACCGGCACCGGGTAGTCGACGAAGCATGCTTTGAGCGGATCCGGCTGCGTGTCGTCACACCCAGTAATGAACACGCCGACGACTTTGCTCCCGGCGTCTTCGATGACCTTGGTGGATGCCTCAACCGTGCTTTTGACTTGTTCCGGTGTGCGTTCGATAGTGCATACGGCCAGCAGGACCGGCGATTGGAGGTCTGCCGCGAAGTCAGCGTTGAAAGAGAACATCGCGGGATCATTGACTGCTGACCTGTCGGTGCCGACAATCACCATGCATCCGGTCGGGCTGTTTCTACGGCTTGGGTGTAGGCCGCAACGATATCCGCCCGCGAACCTTCCTTATCGTTACGAGCGCGCTTGGGGCACACGCCGACGGACTGTTCCCGGCTCAAACCGGCATTGGAAGCTTCGATCAGCACGTCCGTGAAGGTGTCTTTTCTGCAGACCGCCGGACGGAACACTCCGGTCTTGCCGGCTGCGGCAAGTGCCTTGGTGACTCCAAGGGCGACAACATTACGGCCGTTAGCCGCTTCGGGACTGATGATGGTGACGCTGGTAAAACTCACGGTGTCTCCTATGTACTTCACATTATTCGGGTGCGATACCACATCGTTCGCACAATGAGCAATTGTAATGTGCAAACGGTAACTGACACGCGCTAGCGGTTTTGCTGTTTTAAGCCAAGCATATCGCACCGTAATACGAAAAAGCCCCAAGGGAACAATCCCTTGGGGCTTTTATCAAGCAATCAGGCCAAATAAGCCTAGGCTCACTCGTTATCGCCAGCGGTTGCGGCGGTAGCGGAGACAGCACCCTGCTTGTTGGTGTTGACACCGGAGTAGACCCAGTCGGTGTAATCCGGGTGATCGTAGCCGTTGTCGACAGCGAACTGGAAGGCTTCCTGACGGAAGGCCTCGAGCTCGTTGATCTTGTCGGCGTACTTGTCAGCGTCGATCATGCGCAGAGCTTCCAGGCCTGGAGCGTCGTAGCGATCGATGTTGTTCACGCGAACCATGTCGTACGGGGTGGTGGTGGAGCCCTGCTCCTCGTAGCCGTGAACGTTGAAGTTGTCGTGGTTCGGGCGATCGTAGATCAGACCACGCACGTCGCGGGCATAGGAGTGGTAAGCGAACAGGACCGGCTTGTCCTCGGTGAACAGCTCAGCGAACTCCTCATCGGAGAGGGCCTCGTTGTTCTCCTTGGCGGACTGCAGCTTGACCAGGTCAACCACGTTGACGACCTTGAACTTGATGCCCATGGCGTCCAGCTTGTCGGCAGCGGCCATGATTTCCTGAGTCGGAACATCACCGGTGGCGGCGAGCACGATCTGAGCCTCATCGTTGGACTTCACGTTGGAAGCCCACTTCCACTCGGCAGCACCCTTCTCGAGCTCGGCGCGAGCTTCGTCCAGGGTCAGCCAGGTGGCGGCCGGCTGCTTGCCGGCGATGATGGCGTTGATCTTGTTGGTGGACTTGTAGCACTTCTCAGCCACAGCGAGCAGCATGTTGGAATCCACCGGGAAGTAGATGCCGATCACGTGATCGTTGTTGAAGCACTTGTTCAGCAGGACGGAGGTGACACCCGGATCCTGGTGGGAGAAGCCGTTGTGATCCTGACGCCACACGTGGGAGGAGACGAGCAGGTTCATGGAGGAGATCGGCTTGCGCCACGGAATCTCGCGGACGGTAGCCTCGAGCCACTTGGCGTGCTGGTTCAGCATGGAGTCGATCACGTGCACGAAGGACTCATAGGAGCTCCAGATGCCGTGACGGCCGGTCAGCAGGTAGCCCTCGAGGAAGCCTTCCATCTGGTGCTCGGAAAGCTGCTCGGTGACCTGGCCGGTGACAGCCATGTGCTCGTCGACCTGAGCGGACAGGTAGCCGGCGTCCCACTGCTTGTTGGTGACGTCGTAAGCGGCCTGCAGACGGTTGGAAGCGGTCTCATCCGGTCCGAAGATACGGAAGGAGTCCGGGTTGTTCTTGATGATGTCGCGGGTGTAGACGCCCAGACGACGGGTGGCCTCGAGCTGGCCCCAGCCGTGGCCGTACTCGGCGACTTCCTTGACCTCGTAGTCTTCCAGCTTCGGCAGCTTCAGCTCTTCGCGGATGCGGCCACCGTTGGCGTTCGGGTTCTCACCGATGCGCAGTTCGCCGGTCGGCATGAAGGCGGTGACTTCCGGCTTCACGGCACCGTTCTCGTCGAACAGTTCTTCCGGCTTGTAGGACTCGAGCCAGTTCTTGAGGACTTCGAAGTGAGCCTCGGTATCGCGGGCGGAAGCCAGCGGGACCTGGTGGGAACGCCAGGAGCCTTCGGTCTTCTTGCCGTCGATGAACTTCGGGCAGGTCCAGCCCTTCGGGGTACGGAAGATGATCATCGGGTAGAACGGACGAGTCATGTCGTCGGTCTGAGCGGCGGCCTTGATGTCGCAGATCTCGTCGAAGACGGTCTCGAACAGCTCGGCGAAACGACGGTGGATCGACAGGTGATCCTCGTTGTCGAAGCCAGCGACGAACTCGTACGGCTCATAGCCCATGCCGTGGAAGAACTCGTGGAGCTCTTCGTCGGAGATGCGGGACAGGATGGTCGGGTTGGCGATCTTGTAGCCGTTGAGGTGCAGGATCGGCAGCACGATACCGTCGGTGCGCGGGTTGACGAGCTTGTTGGACTGCCAGCCGGTGGCCAGCGGGCCGGTCTCAGCTTCGCCGTCGCCGACGATGGCCGGGACGAACAGGCTCGGGTTGTTCATCACAGCGCCGTAGGCGTGGGACAGGGCGTAACCCAGCTCGCCGCCTCGTGGATGGAGCCCGGGGTCTCCGGAGCGTAGTGGGACGGGATGCCGCCCGGGTAGGAGAACTGGCGGAAGAACTTCTGCAGACCAGCCTCATCCTTGGTGATGTTCGGGAAGTACTCGGTGTAGGTGCCGTCCAGGTAGGACTGAGCGGTACCAGCCGGGCCGCCGTGGCCCGGGCCCATGATGATCACAGTGTTCTGCTGGTGATCAGCAATGAGACGGTTGATGTGGCCGATGAGGAAGTTCAGGCCCGGGGTGGTGCCCCAGTGACCGACCAGACGGTGCTTGACGTCTTCGCGGGTGAAAGGCTCCTTCATCAGCGGGTTGCTACGCAGATAGATCTGGCCGATGGAGAGGTAGTTGGCTGCGCGCCAGTACTTATCCACGCCTTCGATAGCTTCCTCGGAAACCGGAGCGTTCAGCTTCTTCCAAGGGGTGCCAATAACAGGACTCGTCATGTGTACTCCTGTACTCCTGCACTGTGATGTGCGATTGTTTATTTCCTTAGGTCATGAGCCATGCCTAAAACCTTGCGGTTACGCGGTATGCCTCATTTCCAGTCACTTGCACATATTACGAGCGCGGTTCGACTTTTTGCTGTTTTTTTGCGACTGTGTGTTCAATTTGTTATTTTTCTGTACGCAAATGTGTGCTTTTATCGGGATTTTTGTGCGTACTTCACACTCTATCAAAAAGATTGAAAAACGGCTCAAAATCAACGTTTTTTAGTCGGTTAATATATGTTTCCCACGTTCGTTTCCCTAGATACACACGCGGCGTGTTGAGTAGGTGGGAGTAAGCAATTGTGAGATTCGTTCATTCTCCGTTCACGTGTTTCCAATGTCTCCTTGCAACGTCACAATAGAGCAGTTAGTATTGTTCGTTTCTTGATACCTCATATTAAAGGGAGAGTGTTATGGCTGCAGGTCCTGTGCTCGTTGTCGATTTCGGAGCCCAGTACGCCCAGCTGATCGCACGTCGCGTGCGTGAGGCCAATGTTTATTCGGAGCTCGTGCCGCATTCCATGCCGGTCGATGAGATGCTGGCCAAGGATCCGCAGGCCATCATCCTGTCCGGTGGCCCCGCTTCCGTGTTCGAACCGGGCGCTCCGCGCGTCGACAAGAAGCTGTTCGACGCGGGCGTTCCGGTGCTCGGCATCTGCTACGGCTTCCAAGCCATGGCATACGCGTTGGGCGCGGATGTCGACAAGGCCGCCCTGGGCGAATACGGCAAAACGGAAACCACCATCGACAAGGCGGAGGGTCTGCTCGACGGCTCTCCCGCAGAGCAAAGCACGTGGATGAGCCATGGCGTGGCCGTCAAGACCGCGCCGGAAGGCTTCGAAGTGCTCGCCCACACCGAAGGCGCACCGGTCGCCGCCATGCAGGACGAGTCCCGCAAACTGTACGGCGTGCAGTGGCATCCGGAAGTCAAGCACACTCCGATGGGCCAGAAGCTCATCGAGAACTTCCTGCACAAGTGCGCCGGCCTCGGCGATAACTGGAACGCGTCCAACATCATCGAGGACCAGGTCAAGAAAAATCCGCGAGAAGGTCGGCGACGCCCAGGTGATTTGCGCCTGTCCGGCGGCGTCGACTCCGCCGTCGCGGCGGCTCTGGTGCATAAGGCCATCGGCGAGCAGC
>ENA-OQAJ01000693-OQAJ01000693.1-human-gut-metagenome-genome-assembly--contig:-NODE-693-length-10366-cov-2.515773_pt1 | contig 10366 bp, 18 predicted proteins | sample MGYA00242736_ERZ504529 | MGnify/ENA primary metagenome ERZ504529 (study PRJEB26092, sample SAMD00036275) | human gut metagenome | host: Homo sapiens | study: EMG produced TPA metagenomics assembly of...
CCTTACGTTGGTTTCTCATGTCCCTTTTGGGAGGGAGTGCTGGAGAGGTCAAGACCCGAAGATTCTCGCCGAGACGCGCGACGCATAATCTCGGCCGAAAATCCTCACGTGGGTCTCGCTTTCGGTCGGTCGGCCGTCGATTGCAAGAGCAGGCCGAAGCCTGCCGGGAATGGTCCCCCAAATCCAGCCCCACGCGATGCGTGGTGATGCTGCCCGATTCCGCCTTTACCAGCGGCTGGATAGGTCGGTGGCAACCTCTTAGTCTCGCTAATACCGCAGTTGCAATGCGGCTGACCTCGCGCCACCACAGCGCGCCTAGGTATGCCTAGCCCTAGCCATACGGGGCATCAACGGCGTTACATTCTCGATGGCCCGAATAGCGTCGGGCACGCGGAAAATACGAAAGAATACCGGCGAATACCCCGGTGAAAACCGAATAATCTACTCGGGGCCGTCCGGCATCACGGCCAGCGCCTCGATCAACGCGCGCACCTCGTCGGCCGTGAACACGTACACCTTCGAATGGAAGTCGCGACGCCGCGCGTGCGGCGTGATGCACAGCATCAGACAGCCGTTCGCGGTCACCGCGCTCTTGAACACATAACCCAGTTCACCGTTCGGCATCATTCACCCCTCAGCCACTCGCCAAAACGGATGGCGCACACCGTCACGCCCCACCCGAGCAACACCCACGAAGCCGCCAACACCAGCAGCACCGACTGACAGCACTTCCTAAACATCCAGACCTCGATTCAACCGGCCGGACAGGCGCTCCGGCCATATCCGCCCAGCACCAGCACGGCACACGAACACGTCACGCCCAACAACAGCCAGAAACCCACCACAGCGAAAATCAGGGCGACGAACACCGCGCAGAACAACAGGAACCGCTTATACAACCCGTGCATGCTTCGCCTCCCGGATCACCCTGGCGAACTCGCGGTTGATACGCACCATGTCGCCCATACTCAAACCGCCCAACGCGAAGTAATCCCCATCGACACTGAACCGAATACCGAACTCGTAGGGGCTGCCGCCATCGCCGGTCAGCTTGAACTCCGCGCTGAAACGGTTCCCGCTGGACTCAGGATCAAACACTGACACCTGCGTACTCCTCCCACGCCTCATTGAGCGCGTCCTGCCACTGGAACAAATCAGCGGTATCCAGCAGCACTTCCAAATGCACGCCGGGACCATGAAAATTCAGTATTTCCACGGAAAACCGGTAGTCCTGATTAAGCGAGACCCGAATATGCGTATCCACGGCAAACCTCCATCGGTCGAATGATTAAAAAGGGTTCTTCCCCCGACGTAGGCTTGAAAAGGAAGAACCAAGCCACATGACGAACGAACGAAGGAAGGAAGAATCAATGGATAATCCCGCCGAATACATGCTCCAGTTCTTCAACTGCGAAGAGCGGGAAGACGGGTTCGACGACAACATCTCCAAGGCGTTCGGGCAGATGCACGATACTGAAACGTGCCTCAACGACCTGCTAAGCATGAACGTCAGACGACTAGATACGGCTAAAAGTGTCATGCCCGGAATCTGGGAGAAACTATGGGCGTCGTACGCCAACGCACAAGGGAATGGTGCCCTGGTCAGTTTTGACATGAAGCCACGCCGGGAGCTCACGCTGGACGCGGCACAACGGCAGGCATTGGAAACGATTGCGGACAAAACGCCGGCGCTACCCATGAAACCGTCGCCAGACAATATCCAATCGGTCGGGGACTTCCTCGACGAAGCCATCAAGGCGGTGAGGGAAGATGACACTCTTCCCGATGATTTGCGACTCTTCATCATGAGGCTCACATATGAAGCGCGACGGAATCTTGACGAATACGCAGCAGGCAACGACTTCGAGCTGAGGGAAGCGATACAGAAACTATTCGGCCTCCTATACGTAGCCGAAACCCAAACAAGCAAGCCCGGAATCTGGGAAAAGCTCAAGAGTGCTGCAGTTAAGCCTTTCGTCGCGGCGTTGCTTGCCGAAGCAGCAAAACAAGTCGCAAGTGGCACGGCACAAGCCTTCCTGCAAATCACTTCCTGACGTGCGATCATGAGGTCATCCCCTCATAGAGCGAAACGGAAGCGAGCAACGCGCCGCCCATGGAGCAGAAGGCGTTGCCCCACATCTTCGCCACTTCAGGGGTGTCCAGCAAAGTATCCAATGATGATTCATCCAGCTTCTGAACCTTGCCGTCGCTACCGACTGTGAAGTTCAGAAGCTCCACCGTGTCACCATCCGACATCTCGGCTCGAAGATACATTCGACGAATGTTCGCCATCACGCCACCTCCAAAGGCTTGAGGCCCAGGAGGGCGTCGCTGGGGACGCCGAGCCAATGGGAAAGGCTGAAGATTTCTGCATCGTTGAAACGAATCTTGCCGGTCAGCTTGTTCGACAAGGTGGATTCAGAGATACCGAGCATATCGGCGGCATCCTTTTGGGTATGTCCTTGTGCGGCTAGTGTCGCTCGGACTCTCCGAGCTAAATTCGTCTGAAACGAACTAGATTCATTCATGGCAGCTTTTATAGCACGGCGTGGTGCGTTAAACAAGAATTCTGCGTGTCGTCAGTGTAGAAAATTCGCTTTATGCTAATCTTGTTCGCATGACAGCAGTTATGGAAGCCCCGCGAGCGGCTGAGCCGGCAGCGGGCAAGGCAGATGATTTACAGGCGATTGTCACGCGCAATATTCGGGTTGCGATGGCTCTTCGCGGCGTGAATCAGAAGGATTTAGCCAAGGTTCTAGGGATAGCCACGTCGAGTATGTCCCAGAAATTCACGGGTAAGACATTGTGGAATCTGGTGGATATAGAAAAAAGCCTCAGGTTTTCTTCAATGTGAAACCTGAGGCGTTTGGTAGCGGGGCATGGATTTGAACCATGGACCTCTGGGTTATGAGCCCAGCGAGCTACCGAGCTGCTCCACCCCGCGTCGGCTTGTCTCTCAGACAGCTCTATCTACAATAGGTGCAGATTCCAGAAAGTCAACATCGGCGTGTCGCGTCATCTTCCCGCGGTTTTAAACGTGAATTGGCTCACGCAGCGAGGGGTTTGGGGCGGAGTCGGAGTCGGGGTAATAACGCGCCATAAATGGCCGTTATAGGAATGCCCTGAACCGTTATCCCGAATATTGACATAATAGGAACATGCCTATCAAGATCCCCAGTGGCCTGCCGGCCAGAGATATCCTCGATTCGGAGCGCATCTTCGCTCTGGAGAAGCCCGAGGCGGAGCGTCAGCGCGTCCGCCCGCTCAAACTGGTGATCCTGAACTTGATGCCTAAGAAAATCGAGACTGAAACACAGCTGCTGCGTCTGATTTCCAAGTCGCCGCTGCAGGTCGAAATCGACTTCATGAAGACCTCCACGCATGAGGCCACGCACGTTTCCGCCGATCATCTCGTCAAGTTCTACGAAAACCTCGATGCGTTCAAAGACAACTATTACGACGGTTTTGTGGTCACGGCGCGCCTGTAGAGCATATGCCGTTCGAAGATGTGGACTACTGGGACGAGTTCAAGACGATTCTCGACTGGGCCTCCACCCATGTGTTCTCCACCATGTACCTGTGCTGGGGTGCGATGGGCGCACTGTACTACCGCTACGGCATCCACAAGGTGGATTACCCCGAGAAGATTTTCGGCGTATTCCCGCAGTACCTGCAGGATGAATACTGCTTCCTGACCAATGGCTTCGACGAGATTGATCTGCAGCCGCACTCCCGCCTCGCCGGCGTGAACGAAAACGAGGTACGTGCCAACCATGACCTTCAGATCTTGACTTGGGGGCCGCAGTCCGGCCCGGGCCTGATCGCCACGCGTGACTTCTCCGAAGTGTTCGCGCTCGGCCATTGGGAGTACGGCAAGTACACGCTCGCCGAAGAATACGAGCGCGATATGGCCAAGGGCATGACCAACGTGCCCTTCCCGAAGAACTACTTCCCGCATGACGATCCGAAGCTGGAACCGTTGTTCGCCTGGCGCGCCACGCCAACCTGCTGTGGCGCAACTGGCTCAACTGGGTGTACCAGACCACGCCGTATGACCTGACCGAGGTGCCGCAGCTCAGGGCTGAGAAGAAGCTCGGTACTGATCGTTCGATTCGGCATGAGCCGGGCGGGCCGCGCCAGGATGATTTCAAGCCGTTTGTGCATGACGGGTATGGGGTGATTCAGGGCTGAGCCTACGATCTCCCCTCAGTCGCCTACGACGACACGCTCCCCTGCGAGGGACTCCTTTGCTTCTCCTTCACGGCTCGGCCCATCAGAGGGAGCTACTGTTGGAGGTTGCGTTCGTAGCGTGGACGGTTGTTCGTCCACGATGTGGACGCTTGATGAACGTAATGCCACACATCCGCGTAATGCGACCAATAGTGCACAACGTTCGCGAAACGCCCGGGAAAACCTTGCAGCAGTAGGGATTTCAGGAGACTCGCCGGTATAATATTGACATTGTCTAGACGCAGGCAAATAATCACTCTTCAGTCATTCGGAGCCGAATGCCCAGCGCAGACTCCGTGTCCATGCCCGGCAGACTCCACACCGAGGAGACAAAAAAAGACGAAAGTAACGAGCACGTCACATTTGCCTGCCCGGTGGGTTTAAACTGACACCTGACATTGAAGAAGCAGGAGGCGTGATATGGTCGGTTCGCTCAGCGCAGGATTGCTGTTGGCTGACGAGGCAGGCGCTCATCTGCCCTCGTGATGACTTCCTTCCCCCGGAGATTCTGTTCCAGGGACTCCGTTTGCCATCAACCGCATTATTTTGATTCGTATCGTGGCAACCATCGTGCTGTTGGTGGTGCTCGGCGTGACCGCAAAGCGCGCCAAGCTCATCCCCGGCCGTTGGCAGGGCGTAGTCGAGTACGGTCTCGACTTCGTGCGCGACAAGGTCGTGTATGACGTGATGGGTGAGGCCCGTGGCAAGCGCTACGTGCCGATGATCACCACCCTGTTCTTCACGATCTTCATTTTCAACCTGTGCGGCATCATTCCAGGTATGAACATGGCGGCCAACGCCACGGTGGTCATGCCGCTCGTGTTCGCTGTCTGGACACTGATCCAGTACTGGATCGCCGCCATCCGCTCGCAGGGCCTCGGCCACTATCTGCGCCACGAGCTGTTCACCCCCGGTGTGCCGTGGCCGGTCTATTTCCTGCTGGCTCCGATCAACCTGCTTGAGCTGTTGATCATCCGCCCGGCCTCCCTGACCATCCGTCTGTTCGCCAACATGGTTTCCGGCCACCTTATGGTCGCCACCTGCCTGGCGTTCGCACAGTTCTGGATGGTTGACGCGGTCAACAAGCTGCAGGGCATCCCGGTGGGTGCGCTGTGGTTCGCCGGTGGTTTCGCCATGACCTGCTTCGAGGCGTTCGTCGCCTTCCTGCAAGCCTACGTCTTCGCGATTCTTTCCACCGTGTACATCAACCTGAGCTTCCCGGAAGAGTGACGGGCGACTAACCCGCCGCTTCCGGTCCCCGGTCTGGGAAAATCGCAGACCGACCAAACCCCAAGATTTATAACGTCGCCAAGTACGTTAGAAAGGAAACACAATGGATATCATCACCCTCGCAGAGGTCGCCGGCACCTGTCCGTCATCGGTTACGGTATCGGTACTCTTGGCCCTGGCATTGGTCTGGGCATCCTCTTCGGCAAGGCCATGGAATCCACCGCTCGTCAGCCTGAGATGTCCGGCAAGATCCAGACCATCATGTTCATCGGCCTGGCTCTGGTCGAGGTGCTGGCACTGATCGGCTTCGTCGCCGCCCTGATCATCTGATCTGCGCAGATCAACAGACGAAAACCGATTATGTCCATCACTGAAAGGAGGGCTTGATGACACAAGCAGCAAGCGGGATTGACCTGTTCATTCCTGAGGTTTATGACATCGTATGGTCGCTGATCATTCTTGTCATCGTTGCGGTGTTCTTCTACAAGTTCTTCATGCCGAAGTTCAATGCGATCTTCGACGAGCGCGCCGCCAAGATTCAGGGCAACATCGCCAAGGCGGAGCAGGCTAGGAAGGACGCCGACGAGGCCAAGGCCAAGTATGAGGCCCAGCTGAGCACCGCCCGTGTGGACGCCGCCAAGATTCGCGACGACGCCCGTGCGGAAGCGTCCCACATCATCGCCGACGCTCGTTCCCGCGCCGAGTCCGATGCGGCCCAGATCACCGCATCCGCACAGCGCTCGATCGAATCCCAGCACCAGCAGGCCATCGTCTCGCTCAAGGGCGAGGTCGGCGCACTTGCCACCGCCCTGGCCGGCAAGATCCTCGGTGCCAAGCTGGAAGACAACGACGTGCAGTCCTCGATGATCGATTCGATGATCGACGACCTGGGCGCCAAGAAGTGACCGTGACCATCCGTAACCAGAAAGGGAGGTGACCATGCGAGGAGAGGCATCACGTATTGCAGACCGCGAGTCGCGTGATTCGCTGGCCCCGAAACTGCGCGACACCCGTGAGGACGCGTGGCGGATCGGCAACGAACTGTTCACGATCACCAAGGTGCTCGATGACAGCATTCAGCTGGAGCGCGCACTGACCGACCCGTCCCGCCCGGTTGCCGACAAGGTGGCCGTCCTGAAGGAACTGCTCGGTGACAACGCGCATCCGATGACCATGGAGATCATGACTGACTTGGTCTCCCGCCGTTGGAGCCGTGCGCGCGACATCGCCAACGCAGTGGAAGACTTCGGCGTGGACGCCATGATGTACTACGCGGACGCCACTGACGCCACGCTGCAGGTATCCATCGAGCTGTCCGAGCTGCATTCCGCACTGCTGAACCTGCCGGTCGTACGCGCCAAGCTGTACGACTACCAGGCCACCAGCGAGGCCCGTGTGAAGCTGTTCCGTGAGGTGTTCTCTGGCAAGACCCTGAACAAGGTCACCATGAGCTCGCCGAACACGCCACTTGCAACCTGCGCCGCCGCCGCTACTTGGAGACCATCCAGTGGCTGATCAACAAGTTCTCCCGCCACATGGGCGAGTCGATGGTCACCGTGACCACCGCCACCCCGCTGAAGAAGGAGCAGATCAAGCGACTGGTCGAGGTCTACTCCGCCAAGGTGGGCCGTCAGGTGCACATCAACTCGGTGGTCGACCCGACCGTGCTGGGTGGCATGCGCATCCAGGTGGGCGACGAAGTCACGGACAACACCGTGGTCGCACAGCTGCAGAACTTGCATCGCAAGGTGCAGACGGAGGCGACTCCGGCCTGACCGGCCGAGCCAATCCGTCCAACACCACACACAAGCAAAGACTTGACTGAACAATAACCAATAGAAGGAGTGATCATGGCAGAACTGACCATCGATCCCGCCTCGATTCGCAAGGCCCTCGACGACTTCGTGTCGTCGTACAAGCCGAGCGACACCCCCACCCAGGAAGTGGGCTATGTCGCCACGGCCGGTGACGGCATTGCACACGTGACGGGATTGCCTGGTTGCATGGCCAATGAGCTGCTGACGTTCGAAGACGGCACGCTCGGCCTGGCGTTCAACCTTGACGCCCGTGAGATCGGCGTGGTGATCCTCGGCGATTTCGCTGGAATTGAGGAAGGCCAGGAAGTGCGACGCACCGGCGAAGTGCTTTCCGTGCCCGTCGGCGACGGCTATCTCGGCCGCGTCGTGGACCCGCTGGGCAAGCCGCTCGACGGCCTCGGCGAGATCCAGGGCATTGAGGGTCGTCGTATCCTCGAAGCCCAGGCCCCCGACGTGATGCACCGCCACCCGGTCGACGAGCCGCTGTCCACCGGCCTCAAGGCCATCGACGCGATGACCCCGATCGGCCGCGGCCAGCGCCAGCTCATCATCGGCGACCGCCAGACCGGTAAGACCGCCATCGCGATCGATACCATCATCAACCAGAAGGCCAACTGGGAATCCGGCGACCCGAAGAAGCAGGTCCGCTGCATCTACGTGGCCATCGGCCAGAAGGGCTCCACCATCGCCTCGGTGAAGCAGAGCCTGGAAGACGCCGGCGCCATGGAGTACACCACCATCGTGGCCTCCCCGGCAGCCGATTCCGCTGGCTTCAAGTACATCGCCCCGTACACCGGCTCGGCCATCGGCCAGCACTGGATGTACAACGGCAAGCATGTGCTCATCGTCTTCGATGACTTGTCCAAGCAGGCAGAGGCCTATCGTTCGATTTCCCTGCTGCTGCGCCGCCCGCCGGGGCGTGAAGCCTACCCGGGTGATGTGTTCTACCTGCACTCCCGCCTGCTCGAACGTTGCGCCAAGGTCTCCGATGACCTGGGCGGCGGTTCGATGACGGGTCTGCCGATCGTCGAGACCAAGGCGAACGATGTGTCCGCCTACATCCCGACCAACGTGATCTCCATCACTGACGGCCAGATCTTCCTGCAGTCCGATCTGTTCAACGCCAACCAGCGCCCCGCCGTGGACGTCGGTATCTCCGTCTCTCGAGTCGGTGGCGCCGCACAGACCAAGGCTCTGAAGAAGGTCTCCGGTACGCTGAAGATCTCCCTGGCACAGTACCGTTCGCTGGAATCCTTCGCCATGTTCGCCTCCGATCTGGATGCGGCTTCCAAGGCCCAGTTGACCCGTGGTGCCCACCTGACCGAGCTGTTGAAGCAGCCGCAGTTCCACCCGTACTCGCCGGAACAGGAAGTCGTGTCCGTATGGACCGGCACCCACGGCAAGCTCGACGACCTCGACCTGAAGGACGTCCTTCCGTTCGAGCAGGGACTGCTGGACTACATCGACCACAACACCGATATCCTCAAGACCATTCGCGAGACCGAGGAATTCACCGCCGACACCGAGGCTGCCCTCGATAAGGCCGTGGACGAGTTCCGTTCGACGTTCGTCTCTTCCGCCGGCAAGCCGCTGGTCGAGAAGAAGCCGGACGTGACAAGGCCGCGCCGGTCGATCAGGAAAAGATCGTGGCGGGAGAAAAGTAAGCCATGGGCTCGCAACTCGCATTGAAATCACGCATCCGCTCCACCGAGTCGTTGGCGAAGATCTTCAACGCTCAGGAGATGATCGCGTCTTCGCATATCGCCAAGGCCCGTGATGTGGCCCTGAACGCGAAGCCGTACACCGATGCGATTTTCGATGCCGTGCAAGCGTTGGTGGCCCACACCCATATCACGCATCCGATCGCGGTGAAGGACGAGAAGAACCCGCGCGTGGCTGTTCTCGCCCTCACCTCGGATCGTGGTATGGCCGGCCCGTACACCTCTTCGATTATCCGTGAAACGGAGTCGCTGCTGTCCCGCCTCGATGCGGCAGGCAAGCAGCCGGAGCTGTTCGTGTACGGGCGTCGCGGTTCGACGTACTACAAGTACCGTAATCGTGACATCGCGGCGACGTGGGAAGGCGACACCGACCAGCCCGGCGTGGAAATTGCTGAAACGATCTCCAACACCTTGATGGACGCCTACATGAAGCCGGCTGAGAAGGGTGGAGTTTCCGAACTCTACATCGTCTACACCGAGTTCATCAACATGGTGGTGCAGAAGGTGCGCGTGCTGCGCATGCTGCCGGTCGAAATCGTGAAAAACGAGACCAAGGTGCCCGATCCTGATGAAGAGGCACCGGCTACTGCGGATGTCGCTCCGCTGTACACTTTCGAGCCCAGCCTCGAAAAGGTACTGGATGCGATTCTGCCGAAGTACATTCAGTCCCGTATCCACGAGTGCCTGCTGACCGCGGCGCGTCGGAAACCGCAAGCCGCCAGAACGCCATGCACACGGCAACCGACAACGCACGAAACCTGATCGACGACCTTACGCGCAAGCTCAACGCTTCCCGCCAGGCCTCGATCACCCAGGAACTTACCGAAATCATCGGCAGCGCTGACGCGCTGACCAAGAAGGAAGAGTAGGAACGCATATGGCTGACAACCAGACCACTGCGGCCGAGCCTACCAACGGTCGCGTCACCCGCGTCCAGGGCTCGGTTATCGACGTTGAATTCCCGGTGGGTCATCTGCCCGACATCTACAACGCCCTGAAAGTAACGATCGTCAACACCAGCGCCAAGGAAGAAGGCGAGGCGAAGGAGACCGAGATCACCCTCGAGGTCGAACAGCACCTCGGTGATTCCACGGTCCGTTGCGTCGCTCTGAAGCCCACCGACGGCCTGGTTCGTGGTGCCTCCGTCTCCGACACCGGCGCCCCGATCTCCGTGCCGGTCGGCGACGTGACCAAGGGCCACGTGTTCGACGTGTCCGGCAACATCCTCAACAAGAAGCCCGGTGAGACCGTCACGGTCACCGAGCGTTGGCCCATCCACCGCAACCCGCCGGCATTCGACCAGCTGGAATCCAAGACCCAGATGTTCGAAACCGGCATCAAGGTCATCGATCTGCGTGACCCCGTACG
>ENA-OQAJ01000694-OQAJ01000694.1-human-gut-metagenome-genome-assembly--contig:-NODE-694-length-10364-cov-2.573117_pt1 | contig 10364 bp, 13 predicted proteins | sample MGYA00242736_ERZ504529 | MGnify/ENA primary metagenome ERZ504529 (study PRJEB26092, sample SAMD00036275) | human gut metagenome | host: Homo sapiens | study: EMG produced TPA metagenomics assembly of...
CCGCTACGCCTGCGTTTTATACCAGCACACTCGAATCCGCATCCTACGCGATTGGTATAGTTATTTACGAAACGATGTACTAGTGATGGAACAATCTGATACCAGTAAAACTCATCACCATTCCATATTATTGCAAGTCTCGATCACAGCATCATCACGCACAGATCCACCCGGCTGCGCAATATACTTCACGCCACTCTTATGAGCACGCTCAATATTATCACTGAATGGGAAGAATGCATCAGATCCCAGTGTAACATCCGTCATCTGATCCAGCCATGCACGTTTCTCTTCTTTTGTAAATACTTCCGGTTTCTCTGTGAAAGTTTTCTCCCACATACCATCAGCAAGTACATCCATATATTCATCCCCGATATAAACATCAATGGCATTGTCACGTTCCGCACGTGAAATTGTATCTTTAAATGGCAGATTCAGCACTTTCGGGCACTGGCGAAGGAACCAGTTGTCTGCCTTCTGTCCTGCAAGTCTTGTACAATGTACACGTGACTGCTGTCCTGCACCAACACCGATAGCCTGACCATCTTTTACAAAGCATACAGAGTTGGACTGTGTATATTTCAGGATGATCAGAGAAATCTTCATATCACGTTTTGCTTCCTCTGTAAGCTCTTTATTCTCTGTCACAATATTGGAAAGCATTGCATCATCGATCTCAAGCTCCTGACGGCCCTGCTCAAAAGTAACACCAAATACTTCTTTGTGTTCCAGCGGAGCCGGTACAAAGTTCTCATCGATCTGGATCACATTGTAGTTACCTTTTTTCTTCTGCTTCAGGATCTCCAGTGCTTCCTCTGTGTATCCAGGTGCAATAACACCGTCAGATACCTCTCTCTTGATCAGAAGTGCTGTATCTTTATCACACACATCAGAAAGAGAAATAAAATCACCAAAAGAGGACATTCTGTCAGCACCGCGAGCTCTTGCATAAGCGCATGCTAATGGTGAAAAATTCTTCCAGTCCATATCATTTACCCAGTAGATCTTTGCCAGAGTCTCTGTAAGAGGAAGTCCTACAGCAGCACCGGCAGGAGATACATGTTTAAAAGATGTAGCTGCAGGAAGTCCTGTTGCTTTCTTCAGATTGGATACCAGCTGCCAGCCATTAAAAGCATCCAGGAAATTGATATATCCCGGTCTCCCGGAAAGGATCTTTACCGGAAGCTCAGATCCGTCTGCCATATAAATTTTTGCAGGTTTCTGATTCGGGTTACAGCCATATTTTAATTCGAATTCTTTCATTATATAAATCCTCCGTATGAACCAAATAAGTATTTTAAAATTAATTCCTGTAAATAATTTCTTACTGCGAAAGCATCGTCTTATGTTCACAATAATCTATGAGCACTATCTGTACTCAGTAAGTGACTATTATTTATTCTTATTAATGATCTTGCTTTCGTACTTACCTGTCTCAATATCAATATATCTTACAAACAGAGATACTTTGTTATCTTCGTTCAGGCTGTTCCAGAGAAGTTCTGCAAACTCATCCATATCATCCGGAATTGCTACCAGTTTCGGTTCGCCTTCAAAGCTTGGAAGTGGATTTCCGTCACATTTATAAGTATGGATGAAATGTCCCTCTCCTGCAATGGCATTCTCGTATGCAAATGTGTATCTGTTACATGCATCCGGATTTCCGTTGTTGCTCTTGAGAATTGACATTGCATAGTTGAATTTTCCGTTCTCTACGTGCATAACACCGGAGATACGAGGTGTATAGTTCGGACCGTCCGGCTCGAATTCTCTGCTTCTTAAGGACTGCTCAAAAGTAAGCTGATGATCCATTCCCTCATAAATGGTATCTGTCTGATCTCCGTTAGTTACGATTGTTTTGTTTCCCAGTACACGTACAGGTGCATAGATGATCAGACTCGGATCTGTAAGTTTGGACGGATCAAACGCCTGGGTACGGATTCCCTCACCATCCTCTACAAATACTCTGTTTCTGCTGTTCTCGCTTCTGCCCATGATGAAATAAGCTGTCACTGCTTTCTTACCGTCTGCGGAACGTCCAATCACAATTCCTCTGCCAGGATAGGAATTCTCTTTCAGTTCTTTTTCCAGTGATAACATTTCCATAATTTTTCTCCTTTTCGTTAAAAATAAGGTTAAAAAAAGCCTGGGAAACCTATTTATTCATTGAATAATTTCCAGGCTGCCCAGGCGGTCGGCTCATATACTCGCTGCACTCCCTGTAGGTAATCCTACTTCCGCCAGTCATGCAGGCACTGTTGTGAAAAAAATCACACGTTGTTATTATAGTACAATACTTCTTTGTGGATTTCAAGGCAAATTTTTTGTACTGTGCTGAATTTTCGTTTTACTGAACATCCTGCAAACCATAATCAACATCAATCTGCACCGCAATATCCGATTTCATCTGTATCCATGCATCCGGATTCTCCACATAATATTTCGGACAGTTTTTTCCGGTAACATCATAATGCCGGATCACGTTCTCTGATGTAAGCCCAAACCGCACGCACAACCACGCAGAAAGCTTCACTGCCGAATCATAAGTTGCCTCATTGAATTTCCCCGTCTCATCCGGATGACAGCACTCGATGGACAAAGTATCTACATTACGTGAGTTCGTCGCATAGGACATCTCTGACGTAGGAATACACTGCACCACTTCCCCATCCAGCCCCACTACAAAATGACTGCTCACCTTTGTGTCATGAGTAGTCGCCAGATTCTCGAAGTAGTTCCTGTTTGCAATGGCTGTTGCCCCCCGGATTTGCAGTATAATGAATGGCAATATACTGTACACTCTCAATGGGAATCTGCGGTCTGGAATATTCATTCGGCGTCAGCAGTTCCACATCTATGTACGGCGCCCCTTCTTTTTGCCATTGTTCCGGTCCGCCTGAAGAATCCGTATTATCTGTTCCTGACTGTTCCCCATCAGAAACCATCGTGTCAGAATTATGTAAAAAGTCCCCAATACTCCATCCATTTTCACCGGCCCGATTTATTATGATCCACCCAATCAGAACTATGATCACGAGCAGCATGAGACTCATAAGAATTCTCTGATTTCTCTGCCTTACTCTACTGCTCTTTCGTCTTTTCGACCTGCTGTTTTTCTTTTTTACTGCAGTTTTCCCTGTTCTGGTATCTGTTTTTTTCTTTTTGTTTATATGCTTTTGCATTTTTACCTTCTCTTACGGGATTTTACTCCCTGCAAAAAATACCCCGGCCGGCATGCCTGGAAATCTTATTTCTTTCCATCAGCAGCCAGCCGGGGCATATATTACACCTGAAATTTATTATTTGTCATCTACGCTATAGTTCGGAGCTTCTTTTGTGATATGAATATCATGTGGATGAGATTCCTTAAGAGATGCAGCAGAAATCTTGATGAATCTGCCTGTTTCTTTAAGCTTCTCAATAGTTTCTGCTCCACAATATCCCATACCGGAACGGAGACCGCCCATGAGCTGGAATACAGTATCCTCAACATGTCCTTTGTAAGCAACACGTCCTTCTACGCCTTCCGGAACAAGTTTCTTCGCATTCTCCTGGAAGTAACGGTCTTTACTTCCGTTCTCCATAGCTGCGATAGATCCCATACCGCGGTATACTTTATATTTTCTGCCCTGATACAGTTCGAATGTTCCCGGGCTCTCGTCGCATCCTGCAAACATGCTTCCCATCATGCAGACATTCGCACCGGCTGCGATTGCCTTTGTGACATCTCCGGAATACTTGATACCACCGTCTGCAATGATCGGGATTCCGTATTCTTTTGCAGCTTCGTAGCAGTCCATAACAGCAGTGATCTGCGGAACACCGATACCTGCAACAACTCGTGTGGTACAGATAGATCCAGGTCCGATACCAACCTTAACTGCATCTACACCGGCCTCGATCAGAGCCTTTGTCGCAGCACCTGTTGCTACGTTACCTGCGATTACCTGCAGTTCCGGATATGCTGCCTTGATCTCGCGTACAGCCTTCAGAATGTTCTCTGAATGTCCATGTGCAGAATCAATTACGATCACGTCTACAGATGCCTTTACAAGTGCATCAACACGTGCAAGTACATTAGCAGTGATTCCTACCGCAGCACCGCAGAGAAGACGTCCCTGCTCATCCTTTGCAGCCAGAGGATATTTGATCTGTTTCTCAATATCTTTAATAGTAATTAAGCCTTTTAAGTTAAAGTCATCATCTACAATAGGTAATTTCTCTTTACGTGATTTTGCCAGAATCTTCTTGGCATCTTCCAGTGTAATTCCTTCTTTGGCTGTGATCAGTCCCTCAGAAGTCATGCACTCTTTGATCTTCTTGCTGAAATCTGTCTCAAACTTCAGATCACGATTAGTAATGATTCCGACCAGTTTTCTGCCCTCTGTGATCGGCACACCGGAGATACGGAACTTTGCCATTAACTCATCTGCGTCCTTAAGTGTATGTTCAGGAGATAAATAGAAAGGATCTGTGATAACACCGTTCTCAGAACGTTTTACCTTGTCTACCTCTTCTGCCTGCGCTTCAATGGACATATTCTTATGAATAATACCAATACCACCCTGTCTCGCCATAGCGATCGCCATGCGATGCTCGGTTACTGTATCCATTCCTGCACTCATCATAGGAATGTTCAGTTTCACCTTCTTTGTTAAGTAAGTTGTGACATCTACCTGATTCGGAATTACCTTTGAATATGCCGGAACTAACAGCACGTCATCAAAAGTAATGCCTTCACCAATGATAGTACCCATTGCATTTCCTCCCTTGCGTATATGAAATTAAATTACTATTGTAATGTAAAAAGGAACCAGCAACTGGTCCTTTTATTTTCAACAAGTGTAACAAAAATCAGATTCTATGTCAATCCAAAAAACTTTGCTCGGTGCTGAATTTTCATAGCCTGTGCAAGTGCCTCATCCGGTTCCAGGATGATCTTGCATAAATTTCCGTCCAGTCTTGTGATAACACCAAAGCGTTTATGCTCCGGATTTCCTGATGAAAAGTCCAGTACTTTCATGTTCTGGTTTCCGTTGTAATAGTCCATTCTGTGGGAATCCAGCGGTGCTGCCAGATCTGCTTCTGATAATTTGAAGCTCTTTACTTTCTTTCTTTTTGTCTTTGACATGATCATGTCGATGTCAAAATCGCCATTGATAAACAGATATTCATATTCTACATCTGTTTTCGGGATTACAAAAATAGCATGCAAATTCCAAGCGCTACGGCAATGATCAGTGCAGCGGTGTGATGATAAGTCCGGCAAATACTGCCAGCACTGTCAAAACGATCAGACCGTATTTGAGCAGGCTGTCTTTAGCCGTCTTATCTTTCTTTACCAGTAATTCTGAATACAAGTCGCCCATTGTTTCGTCTCCTTTTCATTTGTTCAGCTGTTGAAAGCAGCTTTTTTTTGCACAGCATATTTAAACAATTTATATTTTTATTCATCATGCTGTTTTTTCTACATTATATCACAAAAACGAACCATCGTCTATGACGACGGTTCCGTTTCACATATTTCCGCCTGCGCTGTTTTTATCTATAGTAATCCTCGTAAATAATGCATTTAAGACAGTTCAGCAGAGTGCGAAAAGACAAGGAAGATATCTGCAGGCGTGCTGACGCACGGCAAAGATATCTGACGCAGGATTTCACACTCTGATGGGCTGGATTAAGATGCATTATTTCAGAGAATTGCTATAAGCATACTGCGGTATAATTTTATCGTTTATTAAAGATTACATCATTCCCATTCCCGGGTTAGCAGCCGGTGCAGGTGTGTCTTCTTTGATAATTGCAACAGCAGATTCTGTTGTAAGTAATGTAGATGCAACACTTGTAGCATTCTGAAGAGCACTTCTTGTAACCTTTGCAGGGTCAAGGATACCTTCGCTTACCATATCTACATATCTTTCATTCAGAGCATCGAAGCCGATTCCCGGTTCGGATTCTCTTACTTTGTTGATGATTACGGACCTTCAAGTCCTGCATTTGCAGAAATACGGAACAGAGGAGCTTCCAGAGCTTTCAGGATGATATTTGCACCTGTCTTCTCGTCACCTTCCAGAGTTGTTGCAAGTTTTGCAACTTCTTTGGATGCGTGGATGTAAGCAGATCCGCCACCTGCGATGATACCTTCTTCTACTGCTGCTCTTGTAGCTGCAAGAGCATCTTCCAGACGAAGCTTAGCTTCTTTCATTTCTGTCTCAGTGGAAGCACCAACACGGATAACAGCTACGCCGCCAGCCAGTTTTGCAAGTCTTTCCTGTAATTTTTCTTTATCAAATTCAGATTTTGTTTCTTCAATCTGTCCACGGATCTGAGCAACACGGTTTGCAATTGCATCTTTGTCACCCATACCGTCAACGATAACTGTGTTCTCTTTTGCAACTTTAACAGATTTTGCACGCCTAACTGCTCCATAGTTGCGTCTTTCAGTTCCAGACCAACTTCTTCGGAGATTACCTGGCCGCCTGTAAGGATTGCGATATCCTGAAGCATTTCTTTTCTTCTGTCACCATATCCCGGAGCTTTGACAGCTACTACCTGGAAGGTTCCTCTTAATTTGTTTACGATCAGAGTTGTAAGAGCTTCACCCTCTACATCTTCAGCAATGATAAGAAGTTTCGCACCAACTTTTACGATCTGCTCCAGTAATGGAAGGATTTCCTGGATGTTGCTGATCTTCTTGTCTGTGATCAGGATATATGGATCTTCCAGATTTGCTTCCATTTTTTCCATATCTGTTGACATATATGCGGATACATATCCACGATCGAACTGCATACCTTCTACAAGGTCAAGTTCTGTGTGCATTGTCTTGGATTCTTCTACTGTGATAACGCCGTCTTTGGAAACTTTTTCCATAGCATCTGCTACTAACTGTCCAACAGTCTCATCGCTTGCGGAAATAGATGCAACGTTTGCGATCTGTTTCTTGCCGCTGATTGTCTGGCTCATGTTCTTGATTGCTTCTACAGCTACATCTGTAGCTTTCTTCATACCTTTTCTGAGGATGATCGGGTTAGCGCCTGCTGCCAGGTTTCTCATTCCTTCGTGAACCATAGCCTGTGCAAGAACAGTAGCTGTTGTTGTACCATCACCTGCTACATCGTTTGTTTTGGAAGCAACTTCTTTGATCAGCTGTGCGCCCATGTTTTCAAATCCGTCTTCAAGTTCGATTTCTTTTGCGATTGTAACACCGTCGTTTGTGATAAGCGGAGCTCCGTATGGTTTGTCCAGAACTACGTTTCTTCCTTTCGGTCCTAATGTTACTCTTACTGTATCAGCTAATTTATTTACACCAGCTTCAAGAGCTGCTCTGGCTTCTGCGCCGAATTTAATTTCTTTTGCCATGATAATATGACCTCCTGATTCAAATTTTGATCTCTATGAATTCTTTCTGATACTTAGCCGGTATTTCATGTTACATCCTGTAAATATTATCTTACCTGCAAATATTATCTTATAAGTATCTTCATTTATGTTTTCTATTTTGATATTGCTTATTTAACAATTGCAAGAATATCATTCTGTTTTACAATGATATATTCTGTGCCATCCATTTTTACTTCTGTTCCTGAATATTTGGAGTAGATAACTTTATCACCTACAGCTACTTCCATTTTTACTTCTTTGCCGTCAACAACTCCGCCAGGTCCTACAGCTACAACTTCTGCCTGCTGTGGTTTCTCCTGTGCCTGTCCCGGAAGAACGATTCCGGATTTTGTTGTTTCTTCTGCTTCAACCTGTTTTAATACAACTCTGTCACCTAAAGGTACTAATGTCATGATCATATCTCCTTTATTCTCCACCTGGAATCTCTGTTACCGTCTCTGCTATTCTTAATATCCGGTAACTGTTTCGGCACTCTGTCTGATTCTGCCGATTTTTTGCTAGCACTCATTTACTTCGAGTGCTAATCACTGTCCTTATATTATTGAAAATGAGTCGATTTCGCAAGTGCTTTTATCATTATAAAATAATCTATATTCTCTTTTTTTACTTATATATACTCTTTTTTTTCTTTTGTTTTCTTAATTTACAAATAATTTTTGTCATAACAAGTCCGGAGAGCTTTATTATGTTATAAGCATATTACGGAGTAATTTTTCTTTAACATAATAAAAAAGACCGTCCACCATACAGCAGACAGCCTTCTTGCATTCATTATTTATGGAAGCTTCTATATCAGGATTTCTTATTTCTCTGAGCTTTAATCTCTTCCAGTTCATCAAAGATGACTTCATTCAGCACTTTAATGTAGGTTCCTTTCATACCGGAAGATCTGGATTCGATCACACCGGCACTTTCAAACTTCCTCAAAGCGTTTACGATAACAGATCTGGTGATTCCCACGCGGTCTGCGATCTTACTTGCAACCAGGATTCCCTCATCTCCGTCAAGTTCATCAAAAATATGGATGATCGCCTCCAGTTCGGAGAAAGATAAAGTATTAAACGCAGATTTCACTACCTGCTGCTTTCTGTCCTCCTCAGCATTCTCTTCATGGACCGCTCTCATCATCTCCAGCCCTACAACGGTTGTTCCATATTCACTGACAATAATATCTTCAATGTCATATGGTTTCTCATAACGATACATAAATACAGTACCCAGTCGTTCCCCTGCAATATCTATCGGATAATGATTCCCTGATAACTGCTTGATACATGTTCAAATCCCAGTGTCTGAAGATTTACATTCTCTTTTGTTGACAGGACACCCAGAAATCTCTCGTTTAACAGGGAATCTACATATCCGCCAACCTTGTCCTCGATCAGTTCAGTGATCTCCTCTACTCCCGGGCATAAACTGACACCCAGAACCTTTCCTTTTTTACTGAGAACCAGAATGTTGGAACTCAGTGTCTCCATCAGAACCTGACAGATGTCATTAAATACCACTTTGCTGGAACTGCTGTTATGCAGAAGTTTATTAATTTTTCTTGTTCTATCCAGCAGCTGAACACTCATATTGTCCTCCTTTCACCCTGTACATATCCGAAATCTTTCTGTCATTATTTCATAAATGAGCAGTCACTTTCTTTTGCTCGCAAGGAAGATTCAGACACACATGGTCATTAACACTACTGATACTTTGATTTTACACGTTTTAAAGTCAAATTACAAGACAAGCATTCAGTTTGCAAAAAATAATTGCAAACCGAACTGCAAAAAACGTTGCGAGCAACATGCAACAACATTGCGAAACGCTGTCAAGAATCGACAAGTATTTTCCCTCTCTTCACACCCCTATTCAGTTGTGACTACGTTGTCTGCAACACCCCATCATAGTCGCTCGCAAACGGCAAAATAACACGTATGGCTGTTATTCGAGAACAAGATCTGCATAAGGGGCATGACGCATTTGCACAATGGCTGCAAAACGTCTCATCGCATGATCGCCGACAATATTCCCGCAAATACCGACGCGGCCCGCGATTTCCGTCTGGAATTCTCTCCACGATTGCCACGCCAGCTGTGGGCGATGGCGGTGCGCTACTCGCTGCATCTGCTGGAGAAAAAAGCGCCTGGGGCGGGCGTGGAAGTTCGTGTCGCGCCGTGGGGTGCCATCAAGATTCTCGACGGACCGGCATCCGATCCGCATAATCTCACACCGCCGGACGTGATCGAACTGGAACCGGACGTGTGGATGAGACTCGCCACGGGCATCACCAGCTGGGCTGAGGAGAAGGAGGCAGGACGCATCACGGCCGTTGGCGAACGCGACGATTTGAGTAGCTTGCTGCCGTTGGTGTGACAGGCTGCGAGAAGACCGTCACAGGCGCAAAAACGCATAGCAAAACCGCGATGTGGATACACCTGGCAGGCATATCCGCATCGCGGTTTCACAAAGTACCTGATATGCCGATCAGTCCTGCTTCTTCGGCTTCAGTGCGCTGGGCATCGGCATCGGGATGGGCTTGTGTGGCTTCGGCGCGGCGGACTTGGCTGCCGGGAACTCTCCGCTCGTGGCCTTCGCCGCCGCCTCTGCGGCCCACTTTGCATACTCGTCGAGGTCATCCTCGGCGTCGGTTTGCGCGGACTCCTGAGCATCTTCAGAAATCTCATCTTCAGCGTCCGCATCGTGAGAATATTTTGCTTCGATATCGGCGAAAGGATCAAAAAGAACCCGAACCAGGCTCCTGGGCACCGAGCTCCTTGGCGAGCTCATCATAATCGGTGTCGGTGGTCAGGTACTTGAGCTTTCGGGCTATTTTCTGCTGTTTGGCTTTCTGCGTCCGCGGCCCATCTGACCCCCTGAGGATTACTGTGCTATCAATTCATCAAACAAGAGAGTACCACTTGCTGTGCCATATTTCGTTGTCGGCTCAGACTTTTACGATAAAATCGCTG
>ENA-OQAJ01000695-OQAJ01000695.1-human-gut-metagenome-genome-assembly--contig:-NODE-695-length-10359-cov-2.454652_pt1 | contig 10359 bp, 15 predicted proteins | sample MGYA00242736_ERZ504529 | MGnify/ENA primary metagenome ERZ504529 (study PRJEB26092, sample SAMD00036275) | human gut metagenome | host: Homo sapiens | study: EMG produced TPA metagenomics assembly of...
GATGTGCTTTTCGCTGAAGAAACTAAACCGGGATTGGAAGGTTTCGAAAAAGGACAGGTTACTGAACTGGGTGCTGTAAACGTAATGACTGGTGTTTACACAGGTCGTTTCTCCTAAAGATAAATTCTTCGTTAAGAATGAAGCTTCTGAAAATTCAGTATGGTGGACTTCTGACGAATATAAAACGATAACAAACCTTGTACTGAAGAAGCTTGGGCTGACTTGAAGTCTAAAGCTGTAAAACAATTGAGCGGCAAGCGTTTGTTCGTTGTTGATACATTCTGCGGTGCTAATGCTGCAACTCGTATGAAAGTACGTTTCATCATGGAAGTGGCTTGGCAGGCTCATTTCGTAACTAACATGTTCATCCGCCCGACTGCTGAAGAACTGGAAGCTTACGGAGAACCTGATTTTGTATGTTTCAATGCATCTAAAGCAAAAGTTGATAACTATAAAGAACTGGGCTTGAACTCTGAAACAGCTACTGTTTTCAACTTGAAGACTAAAGAACAAGTTATCCTGAACACTTGGTACGGTGGTGAAATGAAGAAAGGTATGTTCTCTATCATGAACTACATGAACCCGCTTCGTGGTATCGCTTCCATGCACTGCTCTGCTAATACAAATATGGAAGGAACTAGTTCGGCTATCTTCTTCGGTTTGTCTGGTACAGGTAAGACTACTTTGTCTACTGACCCGAAACGTAAGTTGATCGGTGACGACGAACACGGATGGGATGACGAAGGTGTATTCAACTACGAAGGTGGTTGCTACGCTAAGGTTATCAACTTGGATAAAGAAAGCGAACCCGATATCTACGCTGCTATCAAACGTGACGCTCTGCTTGAAAACGTTACTGTTGATGCTGACGGTAAGATTGATTTCGCTGATAAGAGCACAACTGAAAACACTCGTGTTTCTTATCCTATCTACCACATCGAAAACATCGTTAAACCTATTTCTAAAGGTCCTCACGCTCAACAAGTTATTTTCTTGTCAGCTGATGCATTCGGTGTATTGCCTCCGGTGTCTATCCTGAATCCTGAACAGGCTCAGTACTACTTCTTGTCTGGATTTACAGCTAAATTGGCTGGTACAGAACGTGGTATCACTGAACCGACTCCGACATTCTCTGCTTGCTTCGGTGCTGCTTTCTTGTCATTGCACCCGACTAAATATGCTGAAGAATTGGTTAAGAAGATGGAAAAGACTGGTGCTAAAGCATACTTGGTTAACACTGGTTGGAACGGTACTGGTAAACGTATCTCTATCCGCGATACTCGTGGTATCATTGATGCTATCCTGGACGGTTCTATCGACAAGGCTCCTACTAAGGTTATTCCTTTCTTCGACTTTGTTGTTCCTACAGAATTGCCTAACGTTGATCCGAAGATCCTTGATCCTCGTGACACTTACGCTGACGCTGCTCAGTGGGACGAAAAAGCAAAAGACTTGGCTGGTCGTTTCATCAAGAACTTCGCTAAGTTCACTGGTAACGAAGCAGGTAAGAAGTTGGTTGCTGCCGGTCCGAAATTGTAATCTGAATTTTACAGATTTAACATATAAAAAGTGGTTCCTGAATAAGGAACCACTTTTTTTTATGCTTGAAAATGACTAGATTTGTTGCAAATCAAAAATATAAAAGCAAATGAAATCACTAAGTATTTTCTTATTAGGTGCCGGCTTGTTTACTCTGGCATTGTGTGGATGTACATCGCAGCCTTCACAGAAAGAGACCGGAATGTCCGATAGCATTGTTAAAGTGCAAGATAATCCTGTCATTGAAACTATTATGGCACGCCGCAGTATTCGGAAGTACAAACCGGAGGCTGTAGAACGGGATAAAATGGAAACTATTCTGAACTGTGGTATTCATGCTCCCAATGGGATGAATAAACAATCATGGGAAGTGCGTGTGGTAGATAATCAGGATTTTATTAATGAGCTGACTGAGATTTTCAAGAAAGAAAATCCAAAGGCTGCTGAACGTGCCGGATTTAAGAATATGTTCAATAATGCTCCTACCGTTGCTTTTATTGCCTATGATCCCCGGTATGATATGTCTCAAATAGATTGTGGGCTTTTAGGGGCGAATATGATTCTTACAGCTCAGTCCATGGGTATAGGAAGTTGTTGTTTAGGTGGTCCTGTCCGCTTTATGAAATCTCCTGCGGCTGCCGGTTATTTGAAGAAGTTGGATTTTTCGGATGGGTATGAATTATTGTACGCTATTGCTTTTGGTTATCCCGATGAGGCTCCGGCAGCTAAGCCCCGTGATACTTCGAAAGTGAAATTTATTGATTGATTTTTCCTCTTTCCGCTTTCTATATTCGAGTAATATGTTTCTGCTCGAATATAGAAGGCAGCTCGTTTTGTATTCCTTTATCTCTATAAACTAAAATTGTACTTTTAGAATCTATTTTTGGTGTTTTCTAATAAATTCCCTACATTTACACCCGTTTCATTTGAATTAATCTTAATAAATGATTGTAGAACCGGAAGTTGTAGGAGAATTTGCCTCTGGCAGCCATGAAGCCTTTCATAAGATATTCAAGCTGTTTTATCCTAAGGTATATGCTTTTATACGGGGATTTATAAAAGATTTGGATGATTCTGAGGATTTGACTCAAATTGTCTTTATAAAACTATGGAATAAGAGAGCAATTTTTCACAAGGTACATCATTTTGATTCTTATTTGTTCATGCTTACCAAATATACCGTTTTAATTATATCACAACTAAAAAAGTCTCCCGGTTTACAAGCGAAGATAATGTTCCCGAGATTTCTGATGAATATACTCCTTATGATAAATTGATAGCGAAAGATTTGCAATTATTAATTGATATGGTAGTGAATGAGATGCCTCCTAAAAGGAAAATGATATATAAGTTGAGTCGGATAGAAGGACTTTCTAACGAACAAATAGCAGAGAAACTGGGGATACAGAAAAAAACGGTGGAGAATCATTTGAATATCGCTTTAAATGAACTGAGAGACGCTTTGGCTCTTTCTATTTTAGTTTATTTAATACTGCCGGTTTAGGTGTATCATAAGATAGAACTGTCTTTTTATATAAAATGTGAAAATGAATAATTATATACATAAGATAATAGACTTTTTCTTTCATCATGAAGTTTCTGATGAGATAACGGAACGTGTTTATAATCGTATGGTTTTTCCTGTGGAAGATAAGGCAAGAGAAGAAGCTGTTTCACAAATTTGGGATAAACTGGACGATGCTTCTTGCTCTGACGAAAAAATAGAGAAGGCTTTTTATAATTTGGAGACCTCTTTAGGATTAAAAAAAGAAGAACAGACTGTCGAATTAGTACATCGGGAACATATAAGAAATACGAAAAGAATAAATTGGGGAAGAGTAGCTGCTATTTGGGCTATTCCTTTCATTATGGTGTGTTTTTCGGCTTACTATTATTATTCTGCAAAGGATTATGTGAAGGAGACGTTGTCCGAAGTGACTTATATGCAGCGTTATGCAGCTATGGGTACACGTGAAGAAGTGGTTCTTCCTGATGGGAGTAAGGTTTGGCTTAATGCCGGTACTTTGTTGGTATATCCCTCCAGTTTCATATCTGAATCTCGCAATGTTTATATTGCGGGAGAAGGTTTCTTTGAAGTTTCAAAAGATAAAGAGCATCCTTTTATTGTCACTACCAACCATTTAGAGTTGGAAGTGCTTGGTACGACATTCAATATTTCGGCGTATCCGGACAATAATCAGATAATGGCTACATTGGAAACCGGCAGGTTACAGGTAAAGGTAAATAAACAACCGGAGAAATATTTTCTGGAACCCAATGACCAGTTGATATATACTCCTTCCACAGGGATAGTACAGCAGCATAAAGTGAATGCTGTTTCCCACTCCGATTGGCGTATGGGAGGGTTGTTCTTTGGCAATGTGCCGTTTAATGATGTTCTTCATACTTTGGAACGTGTGTATGGTGTGAAATTCCATGTGCGTACATCTATTTACCAGAATCAAAGTTTTGAGAGTTCATTTTAATAGAAATGAATCGTTGGAGCAAGTACTTCAAATCATTAAAATATTGGTTCCCGGTATAGAATATGAAATTGTTGGCAAGGATATCTATTTAAGATAGCGGTTTAGTATTTATTAACACAAAGCCATTGGGTGTAGTATTTATTTGAATTGTCTTTCTCATGTACGTACACCTTATGTCGTTAATAAATCTAATATGAAATGAACAAGAAATTTATTCGAGTGTTGGGGCTTGGTGTTGGCTTATTTCTGGCCGGCAGCCTCTCTGTTAATGCACAGAAAGTTTCCTTCAATGGGGAACGTCTTTCTTTAAAGCAAGCGTTTGAGAAAATTGAGTCTGTTTCGAAGTATAAGATTGCTTATAACACTTCACAACTGGATGTCAATAAGCAAGTTGTTTTGAATCAAAAGAATCAGGATGTATTGCAAATTCTGTCGGATTTGCTAAAAGGAACTAATTGTGTCTATCAAGTGAATGACAATTATATTGTTATCACTCTGAAAGATGATGAGAAGGTTAAGAAAATTAAGGGTACTATAAAAGATTCGGCCGGGGAACCTATTATTGGTGCCAATGTAATTTTAAAAGGAGATGCCACTGTAGGAAGTATTACAGATATAGATGGTAACTTTGATTTGTCCGTTCCAAGCAATGCTACTTTGCAAGTTTCTTATATTGGTTATAATACTCAGGATGTTCCGGTCGGAAATAAATCTTTCCTTAATATTACTCTGAAAGAAGATACGGAAACACTGGATGAAGTGGTGGTTGTAGGTTATGGCTCGCAGAAGAAAGTCAATGTGATTGGCTCTATTGCATCAGTGGACAGTAAAGCATTGGAATCTCGTGCAGTGCCTGACGTTTCTAATATGTTGACCGGTCAGATGTCGGGTGTTACCATTACACAGGAAAGCGGTAATCCGGGACAGGATGCCGGTACAATTCGTATCCGTGGTGTCGGTTCGTTTGGAGCAACTCCTAGTCCTTTGGTTCTAGTAGATGGACTTCCCGGTTCTTTGAGTGATTTGACTCCGGCCGATATTGATAATATTTCAGTTCTGAAGGATGCCTCTTCAGCAGCTATTTATGGTTCCCGTGCTGCCAATGGTGTTATTTTGGTAACAACCAAGAAAGGAAAGGAAGGTAAAGCCCGCATTATTTATAATGGTTCCGTGGGTATGAGTCAGGCTACAGAATTGCCGGAATTGGCTCATTCTTATGAATATGCAGAATTTTATAATAAGGCGATTGGAGCAGAAACCTATACGCCTGAGATGATTCAGAAGTATCGTGATGGTTCTGACCCTGATAACTATGCTGACGAAATGTATCTTGATGATCTTTTGGGCGGTCATGCACTGCAAACCAAGCATGAGTTGAGTGTAAGCGGTGGTACGGAAAAGGTACAATATATGGTATCATTGGGATATTTGCGTCAAAATGGTTTGTTGGACAATAACTATTATAACCGTTACAATGCTCGTGTAAACCTTGGTGCGGAATTGGCTAAGAACTTGAAACTACAAGTGCGTCTGAGCGGTATGACTTCCGATCGTCACGAACCTTCTACTCCGGGTTCTTGGATATTGGCGGATTTAAAGGGATTATTTCTAATGCCGTTCGTTTTCCCGGTTTAACTCCGACTTACTTGCAGAATGGTGAGGTCGGTTTAGGACCTAAATTGCAAGGTACACCGGTGGCATGGGTAGACTGTGCGTCTTCATATCGTGAAGACTATGACAAATTTAAAAATAATATTGAATTGTCATATCAGCCGATAGATGGATTGACTTTGAAATTTTAGGCGGTTATAATTATACATTAAGTCACGTTCGCCATTATCGTTGTGATATGATTCTTACGGGTGACAAGAGTACCGGTCCTTCTACATTGAGCGATGAAATGAAGCGAACTGTTTATAAGACCTTCCAAGCTGTAGCTGATTATAATAAGTCTTTTGGTAAACATAATCTTGCTGCATTGGTAGGATATACTTGGGAAGACGAAGGTCAGCGTACTTTATCGGGTAGTCGTAATAACTTTCCGTCTGATGACGTACCTTTCTTAGGGGCCGGAGGGGCAGACGGTCAGACAAATGGAGGCGGAGGATATGATTGGGCTATACAGTCTGTCTTCGGTCGTTTGACATATAACTATGATCAGCGCTATTTATTTGAAACAACAATGCGTTATGACGGCTCTTCTCGTTTTTCCGACAGATAGCAAATATGGTTTCTTCCCTTCTTTGGCTGCAGGTTGGCGTATCTCTGAAGAACAGTTTTGGAAGGAAAATGAAAATTTGTCTTTCATTAATAATTTAAAACTGAAAGCTTCTTACGGTATATTGGGTAATAATAATATCGGTAACTATCCTTATCAGTCGGTATACTCTTTAGGGCAAGCACAGAACTATGTATTTGGCGGAGTGTACACACAAGGAGCAGCTGTTACTACTTATGTGGATCCGGGTTTGAAGTGGGAGCGTACTCGTACTACCGATGTTGGTATTGAGACTGCATTCTTTAATAATAAGTTGACATTTAATGCTTCTTATTTCTATCGTAAGACTACAGATGTATTGTATAAGCCGGCTGCAAGTTATTCTTCGATTTTCGGATTAAGTGTATCGCAAGTAAATACCGGTGAGTTGGAAAATAAAAGGTTGGGAGTTTGAAATAGGTCATCAAAATACAATTGGTAAGTTCCATTATCATATTAATGGTAATTTCTCTATTATTGATAATAAGGTATTGACATTGGGTATGGGAAATGTGACCCAGAACAATGGTATGGTAGGTAAGGTAGCGATTTGTTTTATCGGTTATCCGATGCAGATGTTTTTATGGGTATAAGACGGACGGAGTATTTCTGACCGATGATGAAGTAGGTGATTGGTATGATCAGACTGCGATAGCCAAAGGTTCTAAAGCCGGAGATATTCGTTATGTTGATATTACAGGTGATGGCAAAGTAACACCGGATGACAAAACGTTCTTAGGCTCTCGTATACCTAAATATACTTTTGGATTGAATTTCGGTGGAGAATATAAAGGATTTGATTTCAGTGTATTGCTTCAGGGAGTTGCTAAGGTGAAAGGTATGTTGTCTGTTTATGCAGGTCATGCATTCTATCAGGAGGGTAATATTCAGAAATGGCAAATGGAGAATTGCTGGAATGTGCAGCAGGATAACCGTTATCCTGAATATCCTCGCTTGGAGATTATGTCAAATGCAGGTAGCAATAATACACTGACTTCTGATTTCTGGGTATTGGATGCTTCTTTTCTGAAAGTACGTAATGTTCAGTTAGGTTATACATTACCCGAACATATAGTTAAAAAGTTTGGTTCCACCGGTATGCGTTTCTATGTTTCTTTAGACAATCCTTTAACCTTCAAGGGGTATCGTAAAGGATGGGATCCTGAAAACACAAGTAATAACGGTCAATACTATCCAACTATGTCAACTTATACTTTGGGCTTAACTTTAAAATTCTAATGACTTATGAAAAGATTAAAATATATAGCTTTTACTGTTTTATTAGCTTCATTTTCATTGCAATCATGTGATTTGGAGCGTTATCCATTGACAGATTTGTCGGAAGATAATTTTTGGACTGATGATAAGAATGCCGAATTGGCTTTAACTTCTTTATATAGAGGTAGTATTACAAATGGTTTGGAATATAGTGTTTCGGACTTTTGGTCTTATCATGGTATGTTGTTTATGGAACATCTGACAGACAATGCTTACGACCGTCGTGGAGAAAATAATCCATTCTTTAATATTTCTAGTGGTAAACTGTTGAATAATAACTCTTTTATTAAAAACTATTTGGTCATCGGCTTATAAGCGTATCGGTTTGTGTAACCGTTTCTTGGAGGGTATTTGCCAATGCTCCCGAATCAGAACAGAAAACCAGAATGGTTGCCGAAGCCCGCTTTTTGCGTGCCACTCAGTATCACTATCTGGCCAGTTATTTTAAGGATGTACCTTTAGTGACCAAAACTCTGACAGGTGAAGAGGCCAATACAGTTGAAAAGGAAACTCAGGCTAATATTTTGTCATGGTGTGTGACAGAGTTTAAAGAGTCGGCAGCTGATCTGCCCCGTTTTAAAGATATTCCGAATAGTGAGACAGGACGCGCTTGCAAACAGGCTGCTTTAGCATTTTTGGGCAGAACTTGTATGCTGATGCAGGATTGGGCAGGTGGAGCAGCCGCTTATAAGGAAATCATCGATTATGGTGATAACTCAATTCATCCTGTGTATCGGGAACTGTTCCATCCTTCAACCGGTGTAGGCAACAAGGAGAATATTTATTATATATCCTATCTTGAAAACTATTTTGGTTGCGGTCTTCCACAGCATATTTTGTCTGCAAAAGACGGTGGATGGAGTCTGTCCAATCCTTCGGCCGGATTATTTGAATCTTATGAGTTTAAAGACGGAACTCCGTTCAGCTATGACGATTCACGTTACAACCCGGATAATTTAGGTGAGAACCGTGATCCGCGTCTTGATTATACCATCTATTATAATGGAGCGACTTTTATGGGTACTGAATATCGCATGAGTCCGGATTATGAAGCATCAAAGAAAGAACGTTTTGGATTATTCTTCAGAAGTATCTAAGACTGGTTTTATGTGGCGGAAATATTTTGATGAGAATCCGATCAATGATTTGAATAGCTATAGTGCTGTGACTCCGGTAATCAGATATGCAGAAGTTTTTATTGAGCTATTTGGAATGTTTGATTGAAAGCGGGCAGGCCATTGATCAAACAGTATTGAATTTGACCATCAATCAGGTGCGTGGACGTGCTGATGTTAAGATGCCACCTGTTACAGAAACTAATTCAGACAAAATTGCGCGAATTACTCCGTAATGAGCGTCGTGTTGAATTGGCTTTTTGAAGGTATCAGATATTGGGACTTGTTGCGCTGGAAACTTGCTGAGACAGTGCTTGTTGGTGAGGTATGGGGTGCTCCTTATCCTAAATCTACCACTTATGCCGGTTCTACCAAGTTTGTAGATCCGACAGGACATTGCCGCTGGTATGTAGGAAGACGAGATTTTCGTAATCCTCAGGATTATAAATGGCCGATTCCTTTGTCAGAACAAAATATTAATCCTAAACTTGCGTGAGTAATTCTAACAATAGGAAAAAGTGTGTCAAAAATGCTACATTAGGTTTTTGACACACCTTATCTGACTAAAATATTAAAATATCATGAAAAAACAGTATTTGGCTTTATCTCTCTTGACACCGGTGTTGTGTCCTGCTCTGACTGCGGAAGCCAGGACTCCCAAAGAGAATAAAGTGACCAATCGTGAGCAGCCCAATGTGATTGTTATTTTGGCTGATGACTTGGGTTATGGTGATTTGGAATGTTATGGTGCAAAGAATGTGCAGACTCCCAATGTCAATCGTTTGGCGGGTGAAGGTATTCGCTTTACCAATGCTCACACCGTAGCTGCTACCAGTACCCCTTCCCGTTACTCTTTGTTGACCGGTGAATATGCATGGCGTCGCCCTGATACCGATGTGGCAGCAGGAAATGCCGGTATGATTATCCGCCCGGAACAATATACTATGGCAGATATGTTTAAAAAATGCGGGATATACTACTTGTGCAATCGGTAAATGGCATTTGGGGCTGGGAGATAAAACGGGCCAACAAGACTGGAATGCTCCGCTTCCTGCTGCTTTAGGGGATTTAGGGTTTGATTATCATTATATCATGGCAGCAACAGCCGACCGTGTTCCGTGTGTATTCATAGAAAACGGTAAAGTGGCAAATTATGATCCTTCTGCTCCTATAGAGGTTAGCTATAAACAAAAATTTTCCGGGTGAGCCTACCGGTGCTGATCATCCCGAGTTGCTCTATAATCAGAAACCGAGTCACGGACATGATATGTCTATTGTGAATGGTATCAGTCGTATCGGTTTCATGAAAGGCGGTGGTAAAGCTCTTTGGAAAGATGAAAATATTGCCGATTCTATTACTACTCATGCCATTGACTTCATCAAACAGCATAAAGATGAGCCTTTCTTTATGTATTTTGCAACCAATGACGTTCATGTTCCTCGTTTCCCGCACGACCGCTTCCGTGGAAAGAACCCGATGGGTGTACGCGGAGATGCTATTGTACAGTTTGATTGGTCGGTAGGCCAGATTATGGAAACGCTCGACAAACTGGGGCTGGCGGAAAATACATTGATTATCCTGTCCAGTGACAATGGTCCTGTGGTAGATGATGGTTATGATGATAAAGCAGAAGAAATTGTTGAACGGGCATAGTCCTGCCGGTCCGTGGAGAGGGAATAAAAT
>ENA-OQAJ01000696-OQAJ01000696.1-human-gut-metagenome-genome-assembly--contig:-NODE-696-length-10356-cov-1.539642_pt1 | contig 10356 bp, 18 predicted proteins | sample MGYA00242736_ERZ504529 | MGnify/ENA primary metagenome ERZ504529 (study PRJEB26092, sample SAMD00036275) | human gut metagenome | host: Homo sapiens | study: EMG produced TPA metagenomics assembly of...
CAAACAACGTCCGGCATTTCCCTAACTCCAAGCGGAAAATTTATCCATACAAAACAATCTCCGTTTTCCCATTTTTGATGCGCTTTTTTTAACATAGCAAGAGATATATTTATTTCCAGGCTTTCCACACTTCCGGCTGATACCCCACCGTTGCCTGCCTTCCATTGCGTACTACCGGGGTTTTCAACCACCTCGGATTTTCTATCAGCTTTTCAAGCTTATCCTCGTCACGGGCAAGATAGCTGACGATGGCGCTGTCCGGATTTTTTTTCGTCTACCAGTTTGTCGATTCCACCAACCGCCTTGACGACGCTTTGGAGCTCTCCCTTACTCATTCCAAATTTTACGGTGTCAATTCTCTGATATTTTACACCCCGTTCCTTGAAATACCGCTCCGCCTTTTTTCGTGTCGAAACATTTATTTTTTCCGAATATCTGTATGTTCATAGTTAATTCCTCCTATGCCTTTGCTTGAAAACATCATATCATAGGAAATAAAAAAAGAAAAGGCGCTTTCTCCCCCTGTTGATTTGTTCAAGGGAGATAGGCGTCCTTTTCCGTTATTCTAATGATTTGCCTTTTTAATTCTTTTAATAGCGCAACATGATTTTTTCCGCCAGCGCCGAAGCTCAGACGAGTCTGACACTTCAGTCCGGTATTGGCTCAATTCTTGCTTTACCCGTTCCGGAAGAGTAGAGAAAAAGTCGTCGTCATCATAGCCTACAACATCGATAATTCCCGGCATATCGCTGCTGCCATAATCATTCTGGTTCAAAAATATCACCCTTGCTTAGTGTGCTACCAGCCGAACCGCATTTACCAAGGAATTTTTGTCCTGACGCAAGACGCGCTTTCATCTGTCTCCACGTGAATGGGTAATTTATAGTTATCTAGTATGATTCCTATGCTTGCCTGATCGGACTAGACGGTACTGATCCGGGACACAGAAAACGGAGCTCTGTGCTGTCTTTCCAGTCCGTCAGCGCTTTTATCCCGGCGTTTTTTCAATTTTCCTAAAACCAGGCTTCTATAGATCCCCTCGGGTTAGCTTCTCTGCGTAAGTTATCAGGCTTTCATAGGAATTCACGCCGGAAGCCTTACTGGAAATCGCCTCCTGCACATACCCGGCAGGGAGCGGAAATATTGGTCCGCTTTGGGGATCGGATTGAATTAGGCTATATAGGTCATTATACTTCTGCATTGCTGTTCTCCTCTTTGGCATTGAAAAATGGAGGAAGCATTCCTCCATTTCGGCTTATTTTCTTTCCATCAGCTTTTCAGAAACCGCTCTCAAATCCTCTAAAGAATTGATCTTCTGATTGCTTTGCTTAATATTCTCCTGGACATAGACAGGCAGGGTGGAAAAATAGGTTTCCATTTCTGGTGTGAAATTAAAAATATCTGGCATACTAAATCACCTCCGGCATTAGAGTTTACAATTTCTCATAAAATATACCGCTCTGCCCCTGAAGCTGTCTTTCTAATTTTCAAGAAATGATCAGTTTTGATTGATTTGATTCACGACAAGGCTAAAAGCCGAAAATTTATCAAATTCATTATCAAATATGGACAACAACAATAAATTACGTTATACTGTTTTTAGCAGCCATATGGTATTTTTCGGGGTCTTTTCAAAAAAGCTCCCGTCCATAAAATAATATAAAAAAGGAGTCTTAACTATGGCAAACAGAATTGTTCTGAATGAAACCAGCTATCATGGAAAAGGCGCGGTACAGGATATTGTCACCGAAGTGAAAAAACGCTGTTTCAAAAAAGCTCTGGTTGTAACGGACCTGACCTGATTAAGTTTCATGTTGCGGATAATGTCACTAAGCTTTTAGACGCTAACGGCCTGGCCTATGAGGTGTATGACAAAGTTAAGGCCAATCCTACCGTTAATGTTGTTAAGGGCGGCGTGGAAATGTTCAAGTCTATTGGCGCCGACTATATTATCGCTATTGGCGGCGGCTCCTCCATCGATACCGCCAAGGGCATCGCTATTATCGTCAACAATCCCGAGCATGCCGACGTAAAAGCCTGGAGGGCGCTGACGTTACCAAAAAACAAGTGTGTGCCGATTATCGCGGTTCCCACCACTGCCGGCACTGCCGCGGAGGTCACCATCAATTATGTTATTACCGACGAGGAAAAGCGCCGCAAATTTGTCTGCGCCGACTGTCATGATATTCCCGTCGTTGCCATTATGATCCAGACATGATGTCTTCCATGCCCCAAGGGACTCACCGCTGCTACCGGCATGGATGCTTTTAACTCACGCCATCGAGGGCTATATTACCAAGGCGCTTGGGAGCTGACCGATATGATGCATCTAAAGGCCATTGAAAATTATCGCCCGTTCTCTCCGCGCTGCGGTAGAAAATGATCCCAAGGGACGCGAGGATATGGCATTGGGCCAGTATGTGGCCGGCATGGGCTTTTCTAACGTTGGTCTCGGCATCGTACACTCTATGGCGCATCCCCTGGGCGCTTTCTATGACACTCCCCACGGCGTCGCCAACGCTGTCATTCTTCCCTACGTAATGGAATACAACGCTCCTTGCACCGGTGAAAAATACAGAGACATCGCCAAGGCCATGGGCGTACAGGGTACGGAAGCCATGAGCCAGGAGGAATACCGCAAAGCTGCAATCGACGCTGTGAAAAAAGCTGTCTGAGGATGTGGGAATTCCCAAGACTCTCCATGAAATCGGCGTAAAGGAAGAAGACCTAAAGGCCCTGTCCGAGTTTGCCTTCATCGACGCCTGCACTCCCGGCAACCCAAGGGACACCAGTCCGGAAGAAATTTGCGAACTGTATAAAAAGATTTATTAATCTGGAAAGCCTGAAAATAAAAAGCCTATCCGTGTAAGGATAGGCTTTTCTTATTTAACTAATTTCGAAATCGTTAGATATACCTTACTTTTCTTCTCTACATTCCTTTTCCAAAATACTGCTTTATACATTTCAGTTCCTGAACCAGCTCCTCATATTGATCTCATTTCCTTTCGCTAGAAGCTCACTGGCGCGCAAAGCTTCCCGGCGGAGATCCTGTGACGGAGCCGCTATTCCCTCCGCCACAAGCACCTGGCGCCGCAGACTCTGATAAGCGCTCATAAACATATGCTCCCGCTCCAGTTCCCGGAAAAATCGATGCATCTCCACTTGCTGTTATGCTCTGTCAGCACCGCTTTCAACGCTACCGGCGGAACTCCTTTTCTTTGAAATTGCTTCAGCATCCGGTCCATGCTTTGCCGGGTAAAGCCTTTCATGACAAGGACCTCCTGGTCAAAGCCTTCTTCCGCCAGCGGAGAATCGTTTTTAGAAAATCCGGGCAAGCCCAGACAATAGCCTAAGGTCTCTCCCAGCTGCTCCTCCTTGATCTCTTTCACTTGAACGGAAATTTCTCCCAGTGCCTGGGTAATTTCTTGTCCCCTCTGAGAATTCAAGCCGATATGATATAAATACACTGTTTCCTGAGAAATAAGTCTTGCTTTCATAAAAATTCTCCTTATTGCCAGCCGTCTTTTTGTAATCGCTATGTAACACTATGAAAACGCAACGAAAACACAAAAACAATAATTTATAGGGTATTTTACATCAATTTTGTCCGGTGGTCAACATTTTAAAAGTATGCGACAATTTCATTACAAATTATTCAAGTTAACCGTTAAAAATAGTTAAAATAGCAATAACCTTTCGGAGAATCTTTTGGTAAACCAGCCGCGTGTGCGGTTTTTGGATTTTATATTTTTCAGGAGGGAAAAGAATGAACGCAAACAAGAAAGCAAAATCTGTTCTTGCGGCTTTGCTTGCTGGTATGATGGTTTTCGCGTCGGCTTGTAATCAGGGAACCACCAACAGCTCTGAGCCCGCAGGAGATTCTTCCGCGGCGGAAGAATCTGGTCAGCAGGAATCCTCTGAGGGGACTTCCGAAAAGAGCCACATCCTCTTTTGGGATATGGCCTGGGGCGGCCCGGACACCTATGTTCCCGCTATGGAAGAAGTGCTCTCTGCCGTTAACAGCGAATTTGCCGACCAGTTGGATGGGGAAATCGAATATGTGAACCTGCCTTGGGATAACTTCTATCAGGTTCATCTGACCGCTGTCAACAGCGGCACCGCCCCTGATATTTTCGCCGCTGGTTACGGCACCGCTGAAACCTTTGCCCGTATGGGAGAAATTTACTACATGGACAATCTGGATGCTGATGAGGAATTCGCTTCTAAATTCAGCGAGGCTATTTGGGAATCCAGAAGGTATGAAGGCAAGCTGGTTCAGCTGCCTTACATGGTGGGCATCGATATGCTGTACTACCGTACCGACATGTTTGCCGAGGTTGGCTACACCGAGTCTCCCAAACCTGGGATGAATTTATGGACGCTCTGAGAAAGGTAAAGGAGAAATTCAACATTGATCCCTTTATCTTCGAGCTTTCCGGCGGCCAGGCGAACCATTTGGCTTTGATGTCCCTGATTAACAACGGCACCGGCGCCTGCAAATATGACGCTGAAAACAATGTGGTTTCCGCTATGTCTGATGAAAGCGCCTTGCACATGTATGATTACTGGATTCAGATGTATCAGGAAGGCTTGGTACCGAAGAGCCTCTCCAGCTACAAGAGAACCGACTTGACTAAGATTTATCTGGATGGGCAGGCCGCCGTTATCATTCACGATATGGCTCAGGATCTGGCGGCGATCCCGAGATTGCCGCTGTTACCGGTGTCATGGATGTTCTCACCGGACCTGATACAGATGAAAAGCGTGCTTGTACCTTTATTAACGGTATCGGCGTATTCGCTCAGAGCAAAAATCCCCAGCTCGCCGAGCAGATTTGCAAAAGCATAGTGGTAAACAGCCAGCCCATTTTCACCAACGCAGAGTGCGGCGAATGGCCCACCTATGAGGGAATTTCTGTCAGCGTAAGACTTCGCTTTTGCGAAGGAAGGCTCCAAGATCCTGGATTACATGACTCCCGCCACCTACCCTCTTTCTGAGGTATACGACGGCTGGAGCGTAATCGACGGCGAAGCTTTACTGGGCAAGGTTGCTCAAATGGCTTTCACCGGTGCTTCTAGTGATCCCGCTGAAATTGGCGCCTACGGCGACGAGTTGGTACAGGACGCTATTGCTTCTCAGCAAAATCAATAATTACTATTGACTCCATCATAATATTCCTTGAGGCTGCGCCCCTTTGGGATCGCCTGTCGGCTTTCCAAGGGGGCGTTTCCATTTTCTCCAGCTTTATAAAATCTTTTCAGCCCTTATCCGCTTTTTCCTTTTGTTATATCAAGGAAAATTCAATCTGTATTCACGGATATTTCTTATTTGCAGGTTACAATAAATATAAAGAGAAATGGCAGAAAGGAGCTGTTGAAAATGTCGTCTCCGTTGTATTTAGTAACTGGGGCCATGGGCCATTTAGGAAATATTGTTATTGGAAAGCTGCGCCAGCAGGAGCCCAGGTGCGGGGGCTTGCCTTGCCGGCAGACCATTCTGTTCCCTGTTTTGATCCGGGCGTAGAGATCGTCCGGGGGAGATGTGCGGGATCTGGAAAGCCTGGTTCCCTTCTTTGCTCACAAAATTGACCAGGAGCTTGTAGTCATTCACACCGCGGGAATCGTTTCTATTTCCTCGAAATACCAGCAGCGCCTGTACGATGTAAACGTTCAAGGGACTAAAAATATCTTGAAGCTATGCGTTCTAAACCACGTCAAAAAGCTGGTTCATGTCAGCTCTGTCCATGCTATTCCTGAGCTGGAAAAGGGTAAGGTCATCACAGAGGTCTCTTCCTTTCAGCCCGAGGAGGTCCATGGTCCTTATGCCAAGACAAAATCAGAAGCCTCTCAGGCGGTGCTGGATGCGGTAACCCAGTACGGCTTGAACGCCTCTATTGTCCATCCCTCTGGGATATTAGGGCCGGGCGACTTTGGCCGGGGCCATCTGACCCAGCTGGTGATCGACTATCTGAACGGCCGGCTCACCGCCTGCGTGAAGGGCGGCTATGATTTTGTGGACGTGCGGGATGTAGCCGACGGTATCCTTTCCTGCGTGGAAAACGGCCAGCCCGGCGAGTGCTATATTCTTTCCAATCAATACTTCCCGGTAAAAGAGATTCTTGATACCTTACATGACATTACGGGAAAGAAAAAGCTGAAAACCGTTCTTCCCCTTTGGTTCGCCAAGCAACCGCGCCTTTATCTGAGATATAATTATAAAATACTAAAGCAGCCGCCGCTGTATACCTCCTATTCCCTATATACTCTGGAAAGCAACGCTGCCTTTTCTCACGCCAAAGCAACCCGTGAACTGAATTATCAGCCCCGCCCAATCAAAGAAACCTTGTGTGATACAGCCCGTTGGCTGCAAGAGCATCAGCGGATCAAAAATAAAGCTCTCTTTACAGTGGAACCCCTAAAAAATCAGGGGTTCCATTTTTTTTGCAAAAAACTATTGACAAATACTCCGGAAGGCTGTATTATTGTTCTAGTGTATTAATTACGTAATACAATAACACAATTATGCAAAAGGAGAAAGGTATATGGATACAGTTTTAAAAACGACTGAACTTACCAAAGTGTTTTCCGGTAAAAAGGCAGTAGACCACGTTTCCATGACCGTGAACCGCGGTGACATTTATGGATTTATCGGTAAAAATGGCGCTGGCAAAACAACTTTGATTCGTATGGCTGTGGGGCTCGCAGCTCCCAGCGGCGGGAGCATAGAGCTTTTCGGCAGCAAGGACTTGACGCAGATGAGGAAAAAGGTCGTACGGTAATTGAATATCCCGCGGTGATCCCTCATATGACGGCGAGACAAAACCTAGTTGCCCAATGCAAGCTGCAAGGCGTCAAGGATCTTTCAGTAATCGACCGGATTTAAGCACCGTTGGACTGGAAAGCACAGGCAAGAAAAAAAGCGAAGAAACTTTTTCTCTAGGCATGAAGCAGCGCTTAGCGATCGCGATCGCTTTGATCGGGGAGCCCGACTTTCTATTTTTAGATGAACCGACCAACGGTTTGGACCCTACCGGCATTAAGGAAATCCGTGAGCTGATCCAGAAGCTGAACCATGAGCACGGCATTACCGTTTTGATTCCAGCCATATTCTGGGCGAGCTTTCTAAGCTGGCCACCCGGTATGGCATCATCGACAAAGGCGTGATGATCGACGAATTCACCGCTGAAGATCTGGAAGCCAGATGCAAATCCAGTCTGATGATCCAGGTAGACCGGATCCCGGAAGCCTGTTCCATTTTAGAAAACGTGGTGGGAACGAAAAAATTATACCGTAAATCCGGATGGCACCATTTCCCTTTTTGACCATTTGGATGAAGCCGGCCTGATCAACACGATTCTTGCAAAGCATGATATCATCGTCAATTCTATCTCTATGTCCAATGCGGACTTGGAAAATTATTTTATTCAAGTAACTGGAGGGGACCGCTAATGTCAGGGTTGTTAAAGTCAGATTTCTATAAGCTTTCCAAAATGAAATCCTTTCCCATCTGCTTATTGATCGTTGTAGCGCTTACTGTGGGCTCCGTTTTATTCAGGATTATTCCGCTCAATTCTTGGGTGAAGGTATTGTTTATAATGGTTCCAATCAGCTGCTGAGCACCTTTGCAGGCGACTGCAAAATTTTTATCGCTATTGTAGTTTCTATTTTTGCGGCTTCTGAGTTTGGCTTTGGAACGATCAAAAATATAGCCTCACGGGGCTTCAGCCGCATCAGCATCTATTTTTCCAAGCTGATTGTTTCCTGCTTCATCGCTCTGATGATCCAGCTGGTATACAGCATTGCCTATACCAGTACCGCCACAATTTTATGGGGGTTTGGAGAAGTATCCGCCAGCTACTGGCCGGAAACCCTAAAAATCGTCGGTCTGGAATTTCTTTTAACCTTCGCTTACACCGCCGTGTTTGTGATGGTCGCCATGCTGATCCGTCAATCCGGAGGTGCCATCGCCATCAATCTTTGTATTACGATGCAATTTATTTACCTCTTTGTCAGTCTGGCGCAAATGGCTCTCCATGAGTTTTTCAATCTGGAAGCAGCTCTTTCCGATTATCTTCTCTCTACCAACGCAGCCTATTTGGTAAACGGCCAGGTAACCAATGAAATGATGACCCGCTCCCTGGCTGTTGGGATCATCTATTTTATAGCCTTCACCGTGCTGGGACTCTGGTCTTTCCAGAAACGCGACATCAAATAATCTAATTTAACCCACTCCTTCCTAAAAAATAGAGTAACAAAAAGCCAAAGAACCGCTCAGGACAGCGCCTTCCCGAAAACGGGCAAGGTCTTTCCCAAGCCGGTTCTTGGTTTTCTTCTATGCAAAAATTCGATCAAAAAAACGGACTGTCCGGAAATTTCGGGAACATGGCCGTTTTTGGCCTTCTCAGTAATAAAAATACAGAGCTGCTGCTTTGATGTCTCTTACAGTATCTCCAGCTTTTTGAGAATCGCTTCCGCCGCCGCACACGCTGGGCAGTCGCAGTACCGGGCGCCATTCGCCTTAATCTCCTCCGCGTGGCTCACAATCCCTTTCGCTGCAGCTTCCCCAAAATACTGTATTCCAGCCTCAGAGCCGGCAAAGCCAATTAATTGATCGATCGGCATGATATCCGCTTTCAGCTCATTCAGATACCGTTCGGTTTCGGCCGCTTCCTGTTCCGTTCCAATGGCTTCCAGCCAAGCTTTGGCCGCCGCTTTTCCCTCCGCGCAGCAGGTTTGCGACTGAAGCAGCTCCTGTGTTTTTCCTTTTACAAACTCTAATTTTTCTTTTTCCATAACACATTTCTTCTCCTTTCATTCATAGCTTCTTATACGGCTCATTACAAAAGCCATTCACCCATATTCAAATATACTGTATCCGCACACTTTTGTCAATCGCAATAGGTAGGATGAAGCATGTATACACCGGCAATTAATATAAATAATAAGAAAGCAGATCCAAAAGCAATTTACCATGCCAGGCAGTGGCGTTTACTCTCCAAATATACTTTTCCGCCCGTTCAAAACGGCCTGACGAACAGTTAATAAGTTATTTTTACATTAATTACTTTAATTTGTCCACTTTTCAAAACAGGAAAGCTATCTTATAATAAAGAGCAGATATCATAGGCATTGAGATTTTTTCTGCGCTAGTGCCGCGATGTCACCCAACGCTCTATAAAAAACACTAATAAAAATGAAGGAGGCCTGACCTATGCCAGCCTGGCTGGACAATGCGATCTTTTACGAAATCTATCCCCAAAGCTTTCAGGACACCAATGCCGATGGGATCGGTGATCTGAGAGGAATTATCAACCGTCTGGATTATATCCGGGACTTGGGCTGCAACGCTATATGGCTTAACCCTTGCTTTGATTCTCCTTTCACCGACGCCGGATACGATGTGGCCGATTACAAAAAAGGTAGCTCCCCCGCTATGGTACCAACGAGGATTTGAAGGAGCTGTTCCGCGAAGCTCACAGCCGAGGGCTCCGCGTAATCTTAGACCTAGTGCCTGGGCATACCTCCGTGCAGCATCCCTGGTTTTTGGAATCAATGAAGTCCCAGCCCAATGAATTTTCTAACCGCTATGTATGGAACGACGATATCTGGGATACCTTTGAGGGAGTTCAGAATATTACCGGCTGCATTCGGGGGATTTCTGACCGTAACGGCTGCTGCGCGGTAAATTTTTTCTCCACCCAGCCTGCCCTGAACTACGGCTTTGTTAATCCTTCGAAAAGCTGGCAATGCGCCCCGGATTCCAAAGACGCCTTAGCCACCCGTGAGGCGATAAAAGACGTGATGCGTTTCTGGCTTCAGCTTGGCTGCGATGGTTTTCGGGGTAGACAGTGGCAGCCGTCCCTGGATAAAAAAAAAAACGACGGTGACGGCAAGGAAACAATCAAGCTTTGGCAGGATTTCCGCCGGTTCTTAGACGGGGAATTTCCAGATGCCGCCATCATTTCAGAATGGGGCGACCCCAAAAAATCCCTGGCCGGCGGCTTCCATATGGATTTCCTTCTTCACTTTGGGCCCTCCCACTATCTCGACTTATTCCGCTGCGAGGCTCCTTATTTTCCAGGAAGAAAAACGGAAGCATTACCCCCTTTGCGGAAGCCTACTGGAAAAACTATCAGCGCACCAACGGAAAGGGGTTAATCTGTATTCCTTCCGGCAATCACGACATGCCCCGAATCTCTCATTATCTTGACATCGAAGAGGAAAAGCTGGTATTCGTCTTTCTGCTGACCATGCCTGGCGCTCCCTTCCTTTTATTATGGCGATGAGATAGGAATGCGGTATTTAGAGGGACTGACTTCAGTGGAAGGCGGCTTTGAAACGTACCGGCGCCCGTTCT
>ENA-OQAJ01000698-OQAJ01000698.1-human-gut-metagenome-genome-assembly--contig:-NODE-698-length-10341-cov-1.891228_pt1 | contig 10341 bp, 11 predicted proteins | sample MGYA00242736_ERZ504529 | MGnify/ENA primary metagenome ERZ504529 (study PRJEB26092, sample SAMD00036275) | human gut metagenome | host: Homo sapiens | study: EMG produced TPA metagenomics assembly of...
AAACGATAATTTTATCAGGAGGAAGCCACATACTCATCAAACTGAAAACATATATTCTATGGGAAGATGATAACCTACCCAGCAATCCATACCATAAAAAAGACCGCCGCTTCTTCCATCAGAAACAGAAAGAAACGCGGGTACTCTTAAAAAACAAAAAATCAATCTCTGTATCCCGGATTCTGATAAGCGTCTTTTTCCTCCTCTGTCATTTCCATGCCATCCAACTGTCCTTGTGGGATAGGACGGAGATAATGGAACGCTTCGATGGTACGGCTGTAAGTCTGCGGATTGTGATCACCCTTGCCTCCACAAATCACGTAACTGTCAGCATATTCGTTCCATTTCTGAGTACGAACCAAGTCGAACCAACGATAACCTTCGCCATAGAACTCGCGGCTGCGTTCATCCAGAATATAGTTGATGTCAATGGTTGCCGGAGTGGCGGCTGTCATTTCAGCACTGAAATCACGATCCACTTCCTTGTACTCGGCATTGCTGTAAGTCCAGCGACCGGCACGGGCACGAAGCACGTTCACCAGGTCACGGGCAGACTTGCCGGCTTGTGTGGCAGCTCCTTCTACGGCAGCTTCGGCAGCAACCAGATAAAGTTCGGAGAACTTGGCGATGTTATACGGACGGGTACTTCCCGCATTGGGCTGTCCTGCTCCGGAGCCGTTGTCTGTACGATGACGGGCCGAGTTCCAAAGACCGGGATATACATAGCGGCCTACCGCATCCAGTCCCAATACCCAGTCGGCACGACCGGGCAACGTACCTGCTCCCAGATTGCTTTTAGAACCTTCTCCTGCATAGTCTATCTTATCCATATCCTGGAATACGAAAGAGAATATAGGTTCACGTTCTTTCACTTTCATTCCGTTGGCATTGGTCACCGATTCCCAGTTCTGTCCGGCTGTAGACCAGTTGCCGCGATAAACAGTAGTAAAAGTACCGTCGTAACGGGAGTCGTTCACCTTGTCGGCAAACGTCTTGGTAAACACACCCAACGGAGGAGCCATACGGGTCCAAGGGCGGCCATAACATTGCTCGGCAATACGGTTGATGACAGCCTGATTATCAGCCGAACGCGCGTCGGTATAGTTCCAGTTCATCATCCATCCGGCAAAGTTATCGGGAGCACCACCGCCACCGTAGCTCAGGCTGCCACCATTATAATACTCGTCTTCCTGCGTATGGTCTGCATAGAGCAGGATTTCCATGTTACGGTCATTGGGCCCGGCATTCACCATCCAGAAGCTTTCCTGCAAGCCGAAAGGACCGGGGTTCTCGATAGCAGTAACCGCCACATCGTATGCCTGCTGGAAGTACCATGCCGCATCGTGTCCGTCGGGGTCCGTACGCTGGCACTCGGGATAAGTAGGAATGTTATTCGGATTCTTCAGCCACCAGGCATAAGCCAGATAAGCCTTTGCCAAGTACAGGCGGGCAACGGTCTTGGTCACTCCACCCGTCACACGAGGATTAGCGGGCAAGTTCTCGATAGCGGTCAGCAAGTCGGGGAAGATGGCCTTGGTGTACACTTCGGGCACGGTATTGCGCACGGAGGTACGTGAAGGAGTGATATTGAACTTCAGTTCGCCGGAACCTAGGTCCAGAGGCACTCCGCCGAAGGTCTGCACCAACAGGAAATAATCGAACGCACGGAAGAAGCGGGCTTCGGAAACCAATGATTCATTGACTCCTACTTCGGCACCGTTCTCTATCACTCCGTTAGCGGTGTTGATGTTCGAGAAAGCGGTTCCCCACAAGGCGTCGGAACGGCAAGTCGTGGCAGTCAGGTTGCCTACTCCGGACAGGTCGGCATCCTTGAAGTTACCATCGGCACTCCATCCCCAGGTTGCCTCGTCGGTTCCCGTCAGACAGGAATTATAATAATAAGCTTGTCCGTAAATATAGCGCAAGTGTGCATACATAGAGGTCACACCGCCTTCCACTCCCTTTTCTGTCTTAAAGAAGTAGGATCATAACTGCTGCGCGGCTGCTCGTCCAGAATGTCTGAACAGGATGCTGTCAGGAACAAAGCCAGTGCGGCTGTTCCCAAAACTCTTATTTTTGAAAATATAGGTTTCATAGTCATGCTTTCATTTAGAATGTTAAGTTAATACCGAATAAATAGTTACGGGTGGACGGTGAGTTAGTACCTACTGTCAGGAATCGTTTCTGAATACCTTCTGTCACAGCTACATTCTCGTTACCGTAAGAGTTGGTTTCGGGATCCAGTCCGGTTTCTTTTATGGAAAGGAGAACAGATGATGAACGGATTCTGTACGGACAGGTAAGCACGCAGGCTCTGTACGCCCATGCGAGTCAGCCAAGCCTGCTTCTCGAAGTTGTAGCCCAATGTGATGTTACGCACTTTCCAGTAAGAAGAGTCAAAATAACCCAATGTGCTTCCGTATTTCGGATTGTCACCACTCTGGATACCACCCGGTTTCGGGTACTTGGCCCCCTTGTTCTCCGGTGTCCAGTAGTCTACATCCACTTGTCCGCGACGACCGGTCAGCATATTCAGGTAACCGTTGCTGTGGTGCAGTGTACTGATCAGCTTGCCTCCGCAACGGAAGGCGGTGATAACGTTCAAGTCGAAGCCTTTATAGGCCACGCGAGTGCTGAAACCTCCTTGGAATTTAGGTTCCAAGCTGATAATTTGACGGTCTTCGGGACCAATGGCGCGAGTCGGCTTGCCGCTGGCATCACGATCACCGGTATATTTCACTTTGATCATACCTTCATTGCCACCCGGCTCCAGAATGTCCAAGTATTGGAAATCGGGATCATCACTGTTCCATAAGCCTACTTTTTCATAGTCGTAGATACAGTCGATGGGATGTCCTACAAACCAGTTGTTCGCTTTATCATCTTTGGAGCCCGAAGCCAGTTCGGTCAGTTTGTTACGGTTGGCAGACAGGTTGAGGCTTGCCTCCCATGTCCATCCGTTATGGTTGTCCAGAATCGTTCCGTTCAAGGTAAATTCAAAACCTTTATTTTCCGTCTTTCCCACATTAGCCATATAGCTGCTTACTCCCGAAGTGAAGGAAGGCTTACGCTTTGCAGCAAGTCGGTGGTTTTCTGAATGTAATACTCAAATGTACCGGACAGGCGTCCTCTTAGCAAGGTGAAGTCCAGACCGAAGTTCCATGTAGAAGAATATTCCCACCCCAATTCGGCATTAGGCAGTTCGGATACATAGTAACCGGTGACATAGCCGGTAGGACCGAAGTTATAAGGACGGGTTGCCAAGCGTCCCCAGGTCTTGTAAGGATCAACAGCCTGGTTGGAGGTCTGTCCGTAACCTACACGCAGTTTCAGGATATCTATCCAGTCCACCTCGTCCATAAACTCTTCCTGACGAATGTTCCATCCTGCCGATACGGCGGGATAAGTGTGCCATTGGTGTCCCTTTGCCAAACGTGAAGAAGCGTCGGCACGTACAGTCGCCATCAACATATAGCGATTGTCGTAAGTGTACATCACACGACCCATCCAAGACATCAGACCGCTCTTCTGATAGTTCCAGTTGTCGGGGTTCACCGTAATGGTGCCTTCCGCACGCCCGATGTTATAGAACTGGAAATATTCGGCAGGAATATCCCGTCCGGCAACGTCCGAACGTGTATAGACAGTCTGTTCGGCAGAGTACATACCGACAACATTCAGCTGGTGCTTTCCAAAAGTACGGTCGTAAGTCAGCAGGTTCTCCACAGTCCAATTAGTCGTTTCCGAGTGGTTCAGCGAAGCGGTGGACGGAGTGTCTGCCGTAGTGCTGTTGATGCCTTCGCCAGTGAACGATCCACCTTTAGTAGAACGATAGTTCAAACCCAGGTTGACACGGTATTTCAAACCTTCCATCCACGGGCATTTCACTTCGGCAAACAGGTTATTGTACGTACCGAAGCCTTCGGTCTTGCTCAGCCAACTGTCTTCCAATTCTTCCACAACGCCTCTGGTCAGTACAAATGACTCATCCTGACTGTTGTATTTCACGGTACGTTTCAATGTGCCGTCCGCATTATAGGGGTCGGCGATAGGAGACATGGAAAGTACACCATACAGTCCGATATTGGACCTTTGGTGACGTTATAGTTGGTATTGTTCACCAGCCGAAGCGGAAATATTTTCCCACACCCTGATCGAAAGAACCACGCAGAGAGTAACGGGTATAGTTCTGAGTAGGAATGACACCTTGATCCTTATAGTAAGCCGCGCCAAAGCTATAGCCTCCACCGTTGGTACCACCGGACACGCTGACATCGTGGCTGTTTACATAACCGTCTCGTAACATCAAGTCCTGCCAGTCAGTATCCACATCGTCCGACTCGTCCACCGAATTCTCGAACTTGCCTGCTAGTTTACGCATTTCGGCAAACTTGCTACCGTTCATCATGGGATATTTGGAAAATACCTTCTTCATACCTGCATACCCATTGTAAGTAAACCGGGCGGGACTACCCTGTGCCCCTTTGTGTGTAGTGATCAGGATAACACCATTGGCACCACGCGAACCGTAGATAGCAGTAGAGGATGCATCCTTCAAAATATCCATGCTCTTGATATCACCGGGGTTGATATCGGACAAATTACCCATAAAGGGGATTCCGTCCAATACCACCAACGGGTCGTTACTGGCGTTCAACGAACGGGTACCACGGATACGGATCTGCATGGAAGCACCCGGTGCGGAAGAAGTCTGCGACATATCCACACCTGCCACGCGGTTCTGCAAAGCGTATGTAATATTGGTGGCAGGCATCTCACGCAGCTTCTCTCCGCCTACCGATGCAATAGATCCGGTCACATCACTCTTGCGGGCGCTACCGTAACCAATCACCACCACTTCTTCCAAAGCTTTGGAATCTTCCTTCAATGTAATCTTTAAAGAACTTTTTCCCGCTACCGGGATTTCCTCGTTCTTGTAACCGACAAAACTCACCACCAACACGGCGTTTTTTCGATACATTCAATGCAAAGTTACCATCAAAATCGGTAATCGTACCGTTGGTAGTGCCTTTTTCCAAGACACTGGCTCCGATGATGGCTTCACCACTTGTGTCCTTTACTACACCTTTTACCATCACGCTCTGTGCAAATGCCCACAAAGGAATGAGACAGAATAGAAGCATCAGCCCCACCGGCCTAAAATTCATAGCATTTTTCATTAATACATTAATTTAAGTTATACAAAAATCAAACAGTCATTTATTTTAAGGTAGCATACATGCCTATCGTTGTTCCAGTAAAGCCTCCGGCAGTGGCCGTTGACAGATACCCAGCGTCCACATTCCTGCACAACACGTACCACACACCTTCCTGGCGAGCATAGTAGAAATCATAATGTGTTCCGCGCGAAACCACCTTCAGGTCGGTAAGCACTCCTCCGTCGTCCAAGCGAACGGAAGCCAGCACCTTACTTTCCCCATCGCCTATCTGCCTGAGGGAAATACATTCACCTTGATCATCCCTGCCTACAGCTAGGAAATATTGATGCTTTTCGTCCTTGAACAACAATATGCCCGCTTGCTCCGCCTTGCTCTGCGGACAGAACAACATACGTGTGCTGCATTCGAACTTATGATGCTGCAACCGGCGGCATATAAAAGCCGGCACCTTCTTTTCGGAAGCACTGACTGAATCACATTTCAAAGTGAGATAACCCGGAGTCTGGGAAAGCGAGTAAAGTCCGGTAGCAGGAGCACGCAAAGTCATCCATTCCATACCCAATGTTTGTCCGTCGAAACCGTCATTCATTTCAAAGTTTCCGAAGGTGGCAGATTCGTCACGCTTCACTCCTTCGCGGCGAACAATGACTGGCACCAGATCATCCCCCTGCGTCATATAGGGGAAACCATCCTCACTCCACTTAACGGGCATCATAAAAGTCTCACGTCCTAAATTCTCGAACGTGTTGTTTATGGGACGGCAAGCCAGAAAGACTGCCCACCAATCCCCTTCCCGGGTTTGAACCAAGTCGCATGTCCAGCGCACGTCACCGGATTAGGACGCTCCGCATCCAACTGACGCTGGGTCAGAATAGGGTTGTTCTTCCACGGTGTGAATTTGCCCGTCGGAGAATCACCACGAAAATCACTTCCGAATGCCATCCGGCTGTTCCACCCTCGGCAGACATCAAGAAGTAGTTCCCGTTTATTTTATAAAGGTGCGGACCTCAATCCAGATGGGCTTGTCCTCCGGACGAGCTCCCTTGTTCACCAGAATCTTGCGCGGCCCCACCGTCTTGTCCGCATTCACATCAAATTCCTGCACACGGATGGTACGATGTCCGCTGTATTCAGGCTTGTTGTCCGGCGCGTCATCATTATTGACAAGGTAGGCCTTCCCATCTTCATCGAAAAGAAAGAGGGATCAATGCCTGTCACTTCGGGCAACATAATAGGATCAGACCATTCGCCAAAAGGATCTTGTGTCTTCACAAAGAAGTTTCCAACCCCTACATTGGTAGTAACCATATAATAAGTCTTGTTATGCGGGTTGTAGGATATGGCCGGGGCAAAAATCCCTCCACTTACGTGTTGCCCCTCCATGTTGACTAATTGAGAAGGACGATTCAAGATATGCCCCACCTGCTTCCAGTTCACCAAGTCCTTGCTGTGGAAAAGAGGCACACCCGGATAATAAGTAAAGGTGGAAACAGCCAGAAAATAATCACCTTCACCATTGGTGCAAATGCTGGGATCGGAATACCATCCCGGCAGAATAGGATTATAAAAATAATCATCTCCTGGAAGCGGATTGGAAATATAGACATCATCCTCACCTTTATAATTAAAGTAATCGAAAAGAGCGACAGACTTTCCTACAACTGGCAAATCATTTCCTTTCTTGATCGAACTACATGAGGTAAAAGAGGAGCCCAGCACCCCTAAAGCGATCAGCACGCCCGACCATCTTTTCAGCTTTTGTTTTTGTTTCATTGTCTTTCTAGTATTATAATTGACCAATTCCTTTACGGATTTCAGACGCAAATATAGAAAGTGTCGCCGAATATAAATTCTCTGCATGATACACGCATCTTTCGTAGAGTTACATCTTGCTTCAAACGTGTTACATGAATCTTTACCTGCGTTACAATACACACATAACACATTATATTACAACAAATTACATTCACACCACCAGACATTATATTTGAAGAGCACAGATATAAACAGACCGTTTGCAAGTTCCGGACAATGAACATAATTTCTGCAAACGGTCTGTTTGGACAATGCCCGGCAAAGCAACCGGTCCAATCTGTCCGAATGATGTATCACTGATTTATTTTCAGACAGATTCTATGGTCTTTATTTTCCCTTCCGCATCATACTCCAATTCGCATACCTTTAGGCTACGCAACCAAGTGGTTCCCCCCGAAGGGACACAATCGTGATGAAACAGATACCATTTTCCTTTGTATTCTACAATGGCATGATGAGTAGTCCAACCTACCACAGGCTGCAAAATAACCCCTTGATAAGTGAACGGACCATACGGATTATCTCCTGTGGCATAGCAAAGCAGATGAGTGTCTCCCGTAGAATAAGAAAAATAATATTTCCCGTTGTACTTGTGCATCCATGAAGCCTCGAAAAAGCGACGCGCATTGTCACCGGCACTCAACGGATGTCCGTGTTCATCCAGAATAACCAAAGGCCGCGGCTCTTCGGCAAACTGAAGCATATCGTCCGAAAGTTTTACCACACGTGAAGGCAAAGCCGGTTCACCATCAGCCGGAAAAGCCGCACACTCCAATGCCTTGTTGTTGCGATAACGCTGAAGCTGTCCACCCCATAAACCGCCGAAATACATATAATAGTTCCCATTACCATCATCAAATACCGCCGGATCTATACTGTAGCTTCCACGCATGGGATCGGGCTGGGGAATGAACGGCCCTTCGGGGCAATCGCTCACCGCCACGCCGATACGGAAGATGTCGTTCCGGTCTTTCAATGGAAAATACATATAATAGTTCCCGTTTTTACGAGCCACATCACAATCCCACAACTGACGCCCGGCCCAAGGGACATCCGAAACTTTCAGTACGACTCCGTGATCAGTCACTGTTCCGTTCATCACATCTTCTGTAGAAAAGACATGATAGTCACACATGTCAAAATGATCACCATTGTCATTCTCCTCCACTCCGCTCTCGCGATCATGAGAAGGATAAATGTAAAGCTTTCCGTCAAAAACATGTACAGCAGGATCTGCCATATAGTCTCGGGGCACCAAGTATCTGAATTTCTTTTCCATATCGTTACGTTATTAAATGTTATGTTTTCCTATCAGTTCTTCCACAAAAGGTTTCGGCTGGCAATCACGGTCGAACAATAAAGGGTAATCCACACGTCCGGGCACAGGGAAATTATTCTTCCATGAGTCACCGTCCGTCACCCCCCACACTGTCACACGGGTAATGATATCCGAATGTTTCAGGAAAAGACCGAAAAATTCCTTCATCCGGTTATTCCATGCCACAGACACAGAGTCGGGCAAACCGTTGGGATAGGGATTCAAGGATTGTTTATAAGACACCGTATCCGAAATATTGGCTCCCATCCGTGCCGTGGGCAATGCACTCATATCCCATTCGGTTACCATCACCTTTACTCCGGTAGCTGCAAATGCCAGTATACTGGCTTCAAATTCGGACACTGACGGATAATCCATTCCCATGTGTCCCTGCATACCTACCGCGTCGATGCGCAGTCCACGGTCTTTCAGCATCTTTACCAATTCGACTACTTTGTCACGCTTAGCCTTCCCGTCCATACCATAATCATTATAGTAAAGTTCGGCTTCCGGATCTGCTTCATGAGCATACTGAAAATAAGCGGGATGTACTCTTCGCCTAATATCTCGTAAAAAGGAGATTTACGCCAGGAGCCGTCCGATTCAATGGCTTCATTCAATACATCCCAGCCCTTTATACGCCCTTTATAGTGCGTCACAATAGTCTGGATATGTTTTTTATACGCTCCTTCAAGATGTCGGCACTTACTGTTTTTCCTTGTTCGTCCACACAGAACCAAGGTGCCAGCTGTGAATGCCAGATAAGGCAATGCCCGATAACAGCCATATCGTTCTCCTCGCCAAAACGAACCAACCGGTCCGCTTCCGTAAAATCAAAACGGTCTTCCTTCGGATGAATCACTTCGCATTTCATGCAATTCTCGGCCACAATGGAATTAAAATGACGTTTTACCACTTTCGAGGCGCAAGTATCCTGACCTGCTGCCTGACGTACATTCAACGCTACCCCCATCAGAAACTTGCCCGAAGCTGCTTCCTTCAGCGAAGATCCGGCTCGACCTTCCGGTCATTGCCGCAAGCGGCCATTAATCCGGCAATGGCAGCCAATAATGTCACATATCTTATTTTCATATTACAAAGTTTTTAAGGTAAATAACTTGTTCTTTTTCATTAATAACCGGCCTTACTGCGACGGTCAGCAAGTTCCGCCTGCATCTGTTCGTTGTATTTTTTGTAATAGGATAGAAGCATAAGGCAGCTACTCCCATTCCAAATATCATAGCCGGAATCAGACTGGAGGAAAGTACAATCCCCCTTATAGCCGTACCGCTTTGCTCTGCCCCGATACCGGACACATACCCAAATCCTGAAAGCAGAAACCCCAGGATGGCCCCACCGATACCCAGCCCGGCCTTCAAGGCAAAAACTACACCAGCAAACACAAAGCCTGTGGCGCGACGGTAATTTTTATATTCTAAATAGTCGGCTACATCCGCAATCATCGCCCACAACAAAGGTACAGTCGGCGCGTATGCCAAACTCTTCAGGAAATTCAGTACAAACATCGTTTCCACATCCGCTTTTCCCGGGAAATAGAACAAAGCTGTAAAAAATGGCCGTAAGTGAGAGGCAAACGATAAAAAACGCGTTTCTTACCATAACGATTTGCCAAAAAGCCGGACAAGAGAATCACCCCAAAGAACTGGACAAGTGCTCCCAACATATTAAACACTCCAAATCCTACCTCGTATGCCTTATCGGAAGAATTGACTACCAGCCCGAAAGCATTCAACACAGCATACCCCGCGCTGCCATCCGTTTCCATTGCCACCAGTCCCAGACGGTCAAGAAAGGCATACAATGCTCCGGCATCCACATAATTCTCAAAATAATAGTTCATGGCACTACCCCACATGGCAAGCGTAATAAAAATGAAAAGCGTAAGTATGAACATAGCCCGCCAAGGAACGCTTCCAAACACATCCTTTTATATCCTGACGCGTATCTGTCTTTTGACTGGCAGGCGGCTCTATGCGCTCACGAGTTGAAAAAGAAAGTAATGACCAG
>ENA-OQAJ01000700-OQAJ01000700.1-human-gut-metagenome-genome-assembly--contig:-NODE-700-length-10332-cov-3.794317_pt1 | contig 10332 bp, 18 predicted proteins | sample MGYA00242736_ERZ504529 | MGnify/ENA primary metagenome ERZ504529 (study PRJEB26092, sample SAMD00036275) | human gut metagenome | host: Homo sapiens | study: EMG produced TPA metagenomics assembly of...
GCCGCGGTCGTCGCCGTTGCAAACTAGGGGCTGCACGCCCCTAGTAACCCCAAAGTTGTTGGGCTCCATACAAAAAATCCAAGTCGCTCCGCTAAAGGATTTTTTTGTGTTGCGCCGATTTCAAGGCCCCTCAGTCGCTGTGCGACAGCTCCCCCGCAGAGCGAGCGCCAGCAGATGCAGCTACTCGCCACGGCCCCTTCCCGTGAAAAAGCAAATCAGGAATGACCGCAGTCATTCCTGATTTGCAAATATAAAAATATTTTTCCGCTGAAAAATGCCCAGAGTGAAACGGAGGGCATTTAAATGGTTAGGCCTGCGATAGCACAGACAAAAAGAAAAAGCGGTGACTCGTGCAGGTTGAGTCATCGCTTTTCTTGCCCCTTGCGGGGCAGGCAGGGTAAATGATAAGAAGGTAAATGAAGAAAATAGCAATTTTAAGAACAAAGGTTTTGTGCTGAGCGAAGAACCGCTCGTAGAAGTCCATGTATCCAACGTAGTGCCTTTGTTGGATACAACATACCACTTTTTTGGAAGAATTACAAGCCCTTTTTTCGATTTTTCACCGATAAAACGTGCGAAAAATCGCATTTTGGAGAAACGCACAAATTCAACGAAAAGTTCCCGGCAAACTGACGAACAAGCATAAAAATGAGCCGGTGCGGCCCGGAACGGCGGCAAAAAAAAGACGCAGAATGCGACAGTTCTTTACAAGAACCGGCCCGTGTGCTAAGATGAATACATTCAATGGGAAGTCTGCCCTGCGAAGGGTGGGCGTATGTGTCCGAGCGGGATGGCCCGGCACGGGGAAAGGAGCATATCAATGGAAAATCAGGCGGTGAGCGGAACAAAAAAGCCGCTCTTCGGAGGGCGGAAGCCGCTGTTCACACAAAAGGAACTGCTGCTGCTGACCGGCCCGCTGCTGGTGGAGCAGCTGCTGGAAGTGACCGTGGGTATGGCCGATACCATGATGGTGTCCCGCTGCGGCGAAGCGGCCATTTCCGGTGTCAGCCTTGTGGACATGATCAACAACCTCATCATCGTGCTGTTTGCGGCGCTGGCCACTGGCGGCGCAGTGGTGGTAAGCCAGTTTTTGGGTGCGCGGGAGCAGAAGGAGGCCGATGCAAGCTCTGGCCAGCTGCTTTTGCTCAGCGGCGTATTCGGTTTGCTGGTGGGGGCATTCTGTTTTGTTTTTGCAAGGCCGATGATCCGGCTGTTCTACGGTGCCATCGATGCCGATGTGCTGGATGCCAGCGTGCTGTACCTGCGTATCATCGCCATCAGTTATCCGTTTCTGGCACTGTATAACGGCGGTGCGGCACTGTTCCGCAGCATGGGCAACTCCAAGATCTCCATGCAGATCAGCTTTTTGATGAACGTGATCAACATTGTGGGCAACGCAGTGTGCATCTTCGGATTTAAAATGGGTGTAGACGGCGTTGCATGGCCCAGCGTGCTGTCTCGTGTGGTGGCAGCGGCCCTTATCCTGCGCAAGTGCTACCAGAAGGGCAATGCCATCACGGTGCCCAAGACCACCCGGCTGGATGCAAAGATGACAAAGCGCATTCTGGGCATCGGCATCCCGTCCGCCTTGAGAACAGCCTGTTCGAGGCTGGACGCATTCTGGTGGTGAGCATGATCTCCACCTTCGGCACAGTGCAGATCGCAGCAAACGCCGTGGCAAACAATCTGGACGGCATGGGCGTGATCCCCGGCAAGGCCCTCAGCCTTGCCATGATCACGGTGGTGGGCCGCTGCATCGGTGCGCGGGACGACGAGCAGGCTGTTTATTATACCCGCAAGCTGACGGTGTGGTCTTACATCGCAATGAGTCTTTCCAACGGTGCCATCCTGCTGTTTTTGCACAAGCTCATCGGCATCTACGCGCTGTCCGGTGAGACGATGGTGCTTTCTGAGCTGCTGGTACGTATCCATGCAGGCTTTGCCATCCTGCTGTGGACCCTGTCCTTCGTGCTGCCCAACGCCCTGCGTGCAGCCAACGATGTGAAGTTCACCATGATCGTGTCCATCCTGAGCATGGCGGTGTGGCGGCTGGGCTTCAGCTACCTGCTGTGCGTGCGCATGGGCTGGGGCGCTGTGGGCGTGTGGATCGCAATGATCATTGACTGGGTTTGCCGCGTGACATGCTTTGTGCTCCGCTTCCGCAGCGGTGTATGGAAAACCAAATATCAGGCATAACATAAAGAGGAGTATACTTATGAAACTGATCAGCTGGAACGTCAACGGCCTGCGCGCCTGCCTGACCCATGGCTTTGCCGAGAGCTTTGCGGCTCTGGATGCCGATATCTTTTCGGTGCAGGAGACCAAGATGCAGCCCGGTCAGGCGGATTTTGCGCCGGATGGCTACACCGAGTATACCTATTCTGCCGAGAAGAAGGGCTACTCCGGCACGGCCTGCTGGTGCCGTGAGCAGCCGCTGACCGTGACCGCCGGCATTGGCATTGAGCAGCACGACCACGAGGGCCGTGTGCTCACGCTGGAATACCCGGGGTTCTGGCTGGTGAACTGCTATACCCCCAACAGTCCAGGATGGCTGAAGCGTCTGGACTACCGCATGGAGTGGGAGGATGCCTTCCGTGCCTACCTGCTGGCACTGGACGCAAAAAAGCCGGTGATCCTGTGCGGCGATCTGAATGTTGCCCATAGAGAGATCGACATCAAGAACGACAAGACCAACCACATGAGCGCAGGCTTTACCGATCAGGAGCGCGGTAAAATGACCGAACTGCTGGACGCAGGCTTTGCCGACAGCTTCCGCGTGCTGCACCCGGACGAGGTGAAGTACAGCTGGTGGAGCTACCGCTTCCACGCCCGCGAGAAGAATGCGGGCTGGCGCATCGATTACTTCATCGTGTCCCGCCGCATTGCCGATAAGATCCGCGCGGCGGAGATCCACAACGAGATCTTCGGCTCAGACCACTGCCCGGTGGAGCTGGACATTGACCTGTAACCTGTAAAAAAAAATGCCTGCTCTCCCGGAAAGAGCAGGAAAAAGGAGACTCTATGCTCAAAAGCTATCTGCTGGTATTTTTTGTTTCCATGGTGCCGCTCATTGAACTGCGCGGAGCCATCCCCATCGGGCTTGGCATGGGCCTGCCCATCCTGCCCACCTATCTGGTGTGCGTGGTGGGCAACATGATCCCGGTGCCGTTCATCTATCTGTTTGCACGCAAATTCCTGATCTGGGGCTACCACAAGCCCCTTATCGGGCCCATCTGCAAGTTCTGCATCGTCAAAGGCGAGAAAGGCGGCCGCGCACTGGAAGCCAAGGCGGGCCGCGGCCTTGTGGTGGCGCTGCTGCTGTTCGTGGGTATCCCGCTGCCGGGCACCGGCGCGTGGACCGGCACGCTGGCGGGTTCGATCCTGGATATGAAGTTCAAGGACGTGGTCAAGGCCTGCATGGGCGGCGTGCTGCTGGCGGGCATCATCATGGGTCTGGCCAGCGCGGGCCTGCTGGGTGCGCTGAGCACCCTGTTCTCGGTGGGCTGAGAAAAAAGACTGTGTTCTGGCAAAGAACAACAATTGACAATGGCATTTTGCCGCCGAGTATGCTAAAATAAAAATGTGTTTTGGAACCGGCGGCGAAAAGCTGCCGGACGGAAAGGAACGATAAGATCATGGATCAGGCACTGAATCAGAAAATCGACGCATATATTGCGCAAAACAAGGAACAGCTGCTGAAGGATATTGCCGCTCTGGTGGCAGTCAACAGCGTAGAGGGCACCCCGGAAGAGGGTGCACCCTTCGGCGCAGGCCCCCGTGCAGCGCTGGACAAGACGCTGGAGCTGGCTGCGGGCATGGGCTTTGCCACCCGCAACTGCGAAAACTACATCGGCTATGCAGAGCTGGCCGGCAAGGACCCTGAAAAGTATCTGGCGACCATCTGCCATGTGGACGTGGTGCCCGTGGGCAACGGCTGGACGGCCGACCCCTTCACCATGCGCATTCAGGACGGCTGGCTGCTGGGCCGCGGCGTTGCCGACGACAAAGGCCCCATGGTGGCTACCCTGTATGCCCTGAAGTTCCTCAAGGAGCAGGGCTATGAGCTGCGCTACCCCATCCGCGCACTGGCAGGCACCAACGAGGAGACCCACATGCAGGATGTGGACTACTACCTCAAAAACTACCCGGCTCCCGCTTTCTGCTTTACCCCGGATGCCGAGTTCCCGGTGTGCAACGGCGAGAAGGGCCTGTTCGGTGCCAAGATCGTCAGCCCGGTGTGCAACGGCGTCATCGTGGAGATCGAGGGCGGCGTGGCAAACAACGCCGTGCCCGACCGTGCAAGCGCGCTGGTCAGGACCGACATCTCTAAGCTGAAGAATGCCCCCCAACATCACGCTGGAGCCGAGAGAGCGGCGTGCGCATCCGCGGCTGGGGCAAGTCCGGCCACGCAGCCATGCCGCAGGGCACCGTGAACGCCATTGGTCTGGTGGTGAACTACCTGCTGGACAATGACCTGTGCAATGAGACCGAGCGCGCCTATCTGGAGGCCGTGCGCAAGCTGCACGCTTCCACCGCCGGTGAGGGTCTGGGCATCAACTGCGCCGACGGCCCCTTTGGCCCGCTGACCGTGATCGGCGGCCGCATCTACATGGAAGATGGCCGCATTTTCCAGACCATGGACAGCCGCTTCCCCACCTGCACCAACGGCAAAAAGATGACCGAGCAGATCCGTGCCGCACTGGGCGATGGCGCTGAGCTGCGCGATGTGACCGCTGCCGAGCCCTTCTATATTGAAGCCGACAGCCCCGCCATTCTGGCCTGCATCAACACCTACAACGAAGTGACCGGCGAGAACGCTAAGCCCTTCACCATGGGCGGCGGCACCTATGCCCGCCACTTCCCCTATGCGGTCAGCTTTGGCCCCGAGCATGTGGACCTGCCGCTGCCGGAATTTGGCGGCCCGATGCACGGTGCAAACGAAGCGGCACCCATCGACAAGCTGCTGGAAGCCGTGAAGATCTATATCATCGCGCTGCTGCGCCTTGAGGAGATCGACTTCTGATGCAGCCGATGAATGTGCTCGTCATCGACGGGCAGGGCGGGGGCTTGGCAAACAGCTGGTGGCAGCCCTGAGCACGCAGTGTCCGGAGGCCCGGCTCACTGCGGTGGGCACCAACAGTCTGGCGGCAAACGCCATGCGCAAGGCCGGTGCCCCGCGTGCCGCCACCGGCGAGAACGCCGTGGTGGTGAACTGCCGCAGCGCGGATATCATCGTGGGGCCCATCGGCATCGTCGTTGCGGATGCACTGCTGGGCGAGATCACGCCCGCCATGGCCACAGCCGTGTGCCAGAGCCATGCGACGCGGGTGCTCATCCCGGTGAACCACTGCGAAAACTATATCGTGGGTGTGCCGGAGCAGCCCATCAGCGATCTGGTGGCCGCTGCGGTGCAGAAGGTGAAAGCTCTCTGCGCCGGGGAAGGCTGCGGAAAAAGGGTTTATTGAAAATGCCCTCCGCTTGCGCTCTGGGCACCTTCAGCGGAAAAATATCTTATAATAGAGCAACAGCGGACAGCCTGCGGGCTGTCCGCTGTTGCATTTTCACGGAAAGGGTCCAAGAGGGAAACTTGATCTGTCTGTGCTTGTTCCTGCGGAAACAGCCGCACAGCCGGGAAACAGGCCACTTCTTCATTGTGCCCGCTCCAGTGAAAAGGCAAGTCAATCCAACACGGTTCCAGCTTTCGCTATCTAAAAAATATAAATTCCTTGAATAATGCCCAGAGCGAGAGCGGAGGGCATTCTGAATCGTTACGACTTCTGTCGTGCGGCGATCTGTGCTGCCGTGGGCGGGGTGTCGCCCTGCGCAGCGTTTTCCAGCGCGCCGAGACGGCGGTCCAGATCGGTCAGGCGCTGGGCTACGATATCCGGCAGATCCTGCTGGTCCAGATCGTCCGCCGGGTTCACGGCCTTGTTGTTGATGCGCACCACCTCGGCGGGCACGCCCACAGCGGTGCAGTTGGCAGGCAGATTGCGCAGCACCACGCTGCCTGCGCCGATGCGGGAGTGTCCCCGATATACACCGGGCCAAGGACCTTGGTGCCTGCACCGATCAGCACGTTGTTGCCCAGAGTGGGGTGGCGCTTGCCGGTGTCCTTGCCGGTGCCGCCCAGAGTGACACCGTGGTAGATGGTGCAGTTGTCCCCGATCTCGCAGGTCTCGCCGAACACGATGCCCATGCCGTGATCAATGAACAGGCATCTGCCGATGGTGGCACCGGGGTGGATCTCGATGCCGGTGCGGCGGCGGCCATGCTGGCTGACCCACCGGGCCAGAAAGAACCGCTTGTGCTGGTATAGCCAGTGCGCAATGCGGTGATACACCAGAATGTGAAAGCCCGGATACAGCAAAATGACCTCCAGCACGTTGCGTGCAGCGGGGTCCTTGCGCTGGATGTTCCGCGCGTCCTCCAACAAACCCATGGGAAAACCCTCTCTTTCCTGATTCCGATGAAGCTGCTCTGAATAAAAATCACGCCTCTGCCATGAAAACAGCCTCTGACTCTTTTGACCATATTATAATAGCACACCCGGACGGGAATGTACAGCAATATGCTAGGAATTGACATGACTAACCCTGAATCTGGCGGGGAAAAACTGCTTTTGGGTAGAGTAGCTAAAATTCCGGGAGGGAAGCGGCAAACCTTTTTGCAACAAAATATATGCGGAAGCATTGACACATTTCGCGCTTCTATGCTAAAATATTATGAAAAGATTCCAGACTTATAAAAGGAGACAGCACCATGCAGAAAAGCGCGATGTGCACCAAACTGAACAAGCAGTTCGCATCCGGTTTTGCCGTGGGTTCGTTGTTTCCTTTTTTTGTGGAATGAGCTTTTCCCTTTGCGGGGAAAAGTTTTTTTTTTGCCCGTAAGCCGGAAAGCCGAACCAGACAAACGCAAATCAGGAGGGAACTGCGATGCTGCTTGTAAATGCTGTGAACACCGAAGGAAGACCGCTTGAGATTTTTGTAAAGGACGGCAGGATCGCTGCTGTAGGTCAGGAGCTGGAGGCACTGGCCGGGGAGAACGAAACGGTCATTGATGCCGGCGGGCTGACCGTGCTGCCCGCCTTTGTGGACCTGCACTGCCACTGGCGCACCCCGGGCTTTGAGTACAAGGAGGACATCGAGACCGCAGCCGCGCCGCAGCCGCCGGCGGTTACACCTTCGTGAACCTGATGCCCAACACAAAGCCGGTGTGCTCTTCTGCGGCACAGGCGTTCATGGTGGAGCAGAAGGCTGCCGAAGTAGGCCTGTGCGATGTGAACCAGACCGTCTCCATCACCGAGAACTTTGACGGTGTGAGCATCGACCACCTCAAGACCCTGCCTGCCGGTGTGAAGTTCATCACCGAGGACGGCCACGGCGTGCAGGACAATGCCACCATGGCAAAGGCTTTCGCCATCTGCACCCAGAAGGATATCACCGTGATGAGCCATGCCGAGGATATGGAGATCAGCCCGTGGGACTACCGTCTGGCTGAGGACATCGAGACGGTGCGCAACTGCTGGCTGAGCGAATACTACCAGACCAAGCTGCACATGTGCCACGTGTCCACCCGCGGTGCGCTGGATGCCATCCAGATGGCAAAGCTGCGGGGGGCACCCGTCACCTGCGAGGTGACCCCGCATCACCTGTGGTTCACCAATGATACCTGCGATTACCGTGTGAACCCGCCCATCCGCACCGCCGACGATGTGCAGGCGCTGGTGGACGGCATCCGCACCGGCATCGTGGATGCCATTGCAACCGACCACGCGCCCCACTCCGAAGAGGACAAGCTCAAGGGCATGGCCGGTATGGTGGGCAGTGAGACCGCTTTCGGTGTCTGCTACACCAAGCTCTGCAAGCAGGAAGGCCTGCCGCTGGAAGTGCTGGTGCACCTGATGAGCACCCGCCCGGCAGAAATTCTGGGCCTTGCCAAGGGCCAGCTGGAGCCGGGCTACGATGCCGACATGGTGCTGGTAGATCTGGATACCCCCTACACCGTGGACAAGGACAAGCTGCACTCCAAATCTCACAACACCCCGTTCGATGGTGCCCAGCTGTTTGGCAAGGTCTGCGCCACCATCAAGGGTGGCAAGCTGACCTATCAGGCAGAGGATTGAAAAAACAATACTATATAAGATAAGAATCAATAAGAGAGCAAACAGGAGGAACCCACAATGACCAACATGGACAAACTGTACGAAGCTGTGGAAGCCCGCGGCCCGGTGTGCGTAGGTCTGGATACCGATTTCAGCTACCTACCCGAGGATTTCGTGGACAGCACCCTGTCCCGCGGCGAAAACATCGTGCGCTTCAACAGGAAGCTCATCGACGCCACCAAGGCCGTGGCAGGCTGCTACAAGGTGCAGATCGCTTACTACGAGTCTCTGGGCCTTGAGGGCATGAAGGCCTACGCCGACACCCTGAAGGCTGTGCGCGAGGCCGGTGTGCCGGTGATCGCCGACATCAAGCGCGGCGACATTGCCAAGACCGCCGAGATGTACGCCATGGGTCACTTTACCGGCGATTTCGAGAGTGATTTCGTCACGCTGGCACCCTATATGGGTCTGGACTCCATCAGCCCCTACCTACCTACGCCGAAAAGCAGGGCAAGGGCATGTTCGTGCTCTGCCGCACCTCCAACGGCGGTGCCAAGGACTTTGAGTATGAGAAGCTGGCCGACGGCCGCCACGTCTACGATCTGGTGGGCGACAAGCTGAACGCTCTGGGCAAGGACTACATGGGCGAGCACGGCTACTCCTCCATCGGTCTGGTTATCGGCGGCACCCACATCGAGGAGGCCACCGAGATCCGTGCAAAGTATCAGGACAGCTTCTTCCTGATCCCCGGCTACGGCGCACAAGGCGGCAAGGCCGAGGACATTGCCCAGTACCTTACCAAGGGCAACGGCGGCGTGGTCAACTCCAGCCGCGGCATCCTGCTGGCCTATAAGAAGCAGCCGGGCACTGCCTTTGACGAAGCCGCTTACAACGAATGTGTGAATATGAAGGAGGCCATTGCTCATGCGTGCAGCCTGCTGTGAAGCCACTGTTCTGCGCAATGAGGTCATTGCCCCGGACATCCGCCTGCTGACGGTGGTCTGGCCGGACCGCGATCACGCACCCCACGCAGGCCAGTTCTTTACCCTGCGTGCATGGGGCGCAGACGAAGCCCCCTTCCTGTCCCGGCCCATCAGCGTGCACCGCTGGAACCCGGACAGCAGCACCATCGAGTTTCTGTATCAGGTGGTGGGCGAGGGCACTGAAAAGATCGCGCAACTCAAAATGAAGGATACCTTCCAGCTCACCGGCCCTATGGGCAACGGCTTTGATGTGCCGGACATCCTGAGCAAGTACAAAAAAGATCGCTGTGGTGGGCGGCGGCATCGGCACCGCGCCCATGTTCCAGCTCACCCGTGAACTGGCAGCGGCAGGTGTGAAGCCGGATGTGTTCTTCGGCTTCCGGGATGCCCCCTACTGCATGGAGGAGTACCGCGAGATCGCAAACCTTGTCAAGGTGTCCACCGACACCGGCGCAGTGGGCTTCCACGCTTTGTCACCCAGCTGTACGACCCCGCCGACTACGATGTGGTGCTGGTGTGCGGCCCCACGGTCATGATGAAGAACGCTGCCCGCCTGTGTGCCGAGAAGGGCACCCCCTGCTTTGTGAGCATGGAAAAGAAGATGGCCTGCGGCATTGGTGCCTGCCTTGGCTGCACCTGCGAGACCAGGGGCGGCGAGGGCAAGAGCGTGTGCAAGAACGGCCCGGTATTTGATGCAACGGAGGTGTTCTTCTGATGGCTGACCTGAAAACCAACCTGCTGGGCTTTGTGATGAACAGCCCGGTCATCGGCGCATCCGGCACTGTGGGCTACGGTGTGGAGTACGAAGAGCTGGCAGACTTTGCCAAGATCGGCGGCATCTCCGGCAAGGGCCTGACCCTGCACGGCCAGTACGGCAACAAGGGCGAGCGCCTGTGGGAGACCCCCTCCGGCCTCATCAACAGCATCGGCCTGCAGAACCCCGGCGTGCAGCACTTCATTGACGTGGAGCTGCCCGAGATGCTGGAACTGAAGCAGAAGTACGGCACGGTGGCCATTGCCAACCTTGGCGGCCACAGCGAGGAAGAGTATGTGGAAGGTGCCGCGATGCTGAGCGACAGCGCAGTGGACATCGTGGAGCTGAACATCTCCTGCCCAAACGTCAAGGTGGGCGGCATGGCCTACGGCGTGAAAGCCGAAGCTGCCGGTGAGGTGGTGCGCATGGTGCGCGCTGCCTGCAAAAGCCCCTGATGGTCAAGCTGAGCCCGCAGGCCGAGAACATCCCTG
>ENA-OQAJ01000701-OQAJ01000701.1-human-gut-metagenome-genome-assembly--contig:-NODE-701-length-10319-cov-1.533752_pt1 | contig 10319 bp, 15 predicted proteins | sample MGYA00242736_ERZ504529 | MGnify/ENA primary metagenome ERZ504529 (study PRJEB26092, sample SAMD00036275) | human gut metagenome | host: Homo sapiens | study: EMG produced TPA metagenomics assembly of...
TATTTACTTTTCACAGTGCTGCATATTTATGATAAAAAACGGGCGCTGAGAGCCTCATGGCAATGGCGCATATACACGAACAATGAAGTCATCACAATAATCTCAAACACAAAATAAAGCCAAGGCTCACCTATCAGCAGACTGACATACAATGCAATGCGCGCGTATTGAAAGTCAGTATATTAGTGTATTTCATCAACGGCTTACTGGCAGCACGGAATTCATCGCGCAATTCCTGAGGAACATTATCACCATACTTTGCCTTTACCAACGCATAGAATTGCTGGAAATTGGGAGTCATTCCCTCCTGCTGACGAGTATAGTTTCCATAAAAATAAAGGAATATTTTCCACCAGAAGTTTCCCTTCCACGGCAAACTGTGAAATATTTCACGCTGCTGCCTGAAGTTGTCCAACTCACTTCCGCTCTTTCCTTTCAAGAAATAAAGATGAATATTGCGGTAATAATCCGCCAGCGTACATTGCTTACTGTGACAAATCGTACCCGAAAACACAGCCAGAATCCAGATAAACACTCCCCAATGCATTCCGTCACCGATATTGAAAGGCATCGGCTGATTCATCAACCTAAGACAGATAGCCACATAAATGGTAAAAAACCAAATATCACCTGCAAACCCGTCCAACATACGTCCCCACTGGGTTTTCTGTCCTGTGAGGCGAGCCAGCTGCCCGTCAGCGCTATCATAATGATTCGCCCACATCAACAATAAAATACCGATGACAGTATGTTTCATATCGGGATAATAGAACATCACACCGGCACCTACACCTAGAATAATAGATAAGATAGTCACTACATTGGGATGCACTTTCAGCTTTTTAAAGAATAAAGCCCATGCATAGCCAATAGGTCGGTTAAAATAAATATCCAAGAACTCCTCTGTGTCCATTGATTTGAAAGAAGCCTCTATTCCTTTCTTCTCACTCTCTTTACTCATGTCTCTATTTTTCATTTGCTTTTTCTTCACCCGGTTATAAATGCACTCTGCAATCTTTACACCTGCTTCCTCTCGGCAACGGGCAAAACTGGGCCAATCATTAAAATCAATTATCTTAAGTTCACCGTCGGCAGATACCACACAATCACCTCCGTAAATGGGGACATTCAAAACCTCGCTGCCATATCGCTATATTTCTTAAGTTCTTCTTCATTAAAGGGAATTCCTTTGGCCACGCCATTGATTTTCTCCAGACCGAATTTGCTGTGCGAACAAGGAGAAGGATAAAACCAATAAAAGAAATCCGTTCCCCTGAACGCCATAAAATTAATTAAATCACCCTGAAGATGCTCATTTATCACAGCTACCGGTATGTGCCGGCTACGGAAATCGGCCAAAACACGTTCCACCTCTTCTTTGTCAGTGGCATAGCATACATCTTCTTTTACCATAGCATGAGAATCACCGCGTTTTTATCCAGCAAGGATAGCAATCTTCCTCAAACTGCCTGTCAGTAGATATTACGAAACTCCTCGGATGAGGAACACCATGTTGTATCAAAAGTTCCGTCATTGGTCTGCGCACGCAATTATCAATTCCGTAAGCCGAATTGACAACCAGCGCACCTTCATCCTCCAACGATTTCAGGCGGGCTATTGTCGCCCTGTCACGAGCCATATCGAATATCACATCCGCCTTTGCTCCGCAAGCCACAAATTCCTTTTCCGCATAAAGCTCCACTTTGCATCCCAATAGTCTCAACTCATCCGCCACTTTATTAAAAATGGCGGCATCATTGTCCACGTGGTTCGGTGAATACTCATTGCCACGGCTTATCCCTATTATTGAAAATTCATCCATTCCTTTATGTCAGTGCTTTAAGTTTATTCTTTTCCGGCCAAAAAAGCCTCCGCTTTACGATATCACCGGCATGGTCTACATCCAGGATTTTCTTAAAAGGATAAGCCTTCAACTTCAGACCATCTGCAACCAGTTGTCTTTGGAAATTACGCATACGCGACATTCCTTTGTCCATACATGCGTTTAAAGTTCTGATAGCAGTGGGTGTCAGGCAATAAATGCCTCCCGAAATATAACGACATTCCGATGTAGCCGCATCATGGAACCCTGTGATATTCAAAGCTCCATCAGTAGATATATAAAGCGGCTTTTCATCATCAATATAATCCGTTACTGCCATATATCCATCATTATCCGCCCGCTTAAAACGCTTCAATAAATGCAGCGAACTCCTCTTCGCGAAAGATAGTATCTACAGTAGTCAGACAAAACTTGTCATCTTGCAAATAAGAACTCAGTTCATAAAAACTATGCATGGAACTGGGAGTAGTCTTCACTACCACTTCCAAAGGCACTTCCGTTTCCTGTTGCAACTTAGCAAGGTGCTCTTTGGTCAACGGGCTCTCATTATTAATAATAACCACTACTTTATCAGCTCCATTACGGATAAAAATCCGTATCAGGCGGTCAATCATGGCAACTCCGTTGAGCTGCACCAAAGGTTTGGGCAAAGTAACCCCTTCTTGTGAAAGCCGGGACCCTTCACCCGCTGATATAATTGCGAACTTCATTTCTCTTAATCTTCTTCGTCTATAGTATCCAACTTCAACTTATCACTGTCATCGCGTCTCTCATAATACTGCTTACGCAACGGACGCGCATGAATCGCTTTCTCCACGATACGGTTGCGGAATATATCCATTGCTACATAAATAGCCTGCCGGAACGAATCTTCCAGAGCAACACCCTGACCGGCAATATCATAAGCTGTTCCATGCGCCGGAGACGTGCGTACAATGGGCAAGCCTGCAGTATAGTTCACCCCTTCATCCATAGCCAATGCCTTGAATGGCGCCAAGCCCTGATCGTGATACATAGCCAAAATACCGTCAAAATGAGTATAATTACCCGACCCCATAAATCCGTCGGCAGGATAAGGACCGAAACATTGCACTCCCTTGGCAACCATCTCTTTGATGGCAGGAATAATGATATCATTTTCCTCTGTACCGATCAGTCCGTTGTCTCCTGCATGAGGATTCAGTGAAAAGACTGCAATACGAGGACTGTCGATTCCGAAATCCTCTTTCAAAGAACGATGGAAGATGGCAAGTTTCTCCATAATCAGTTCTTTCGTAATATCTTTGGCTATATCACGAACCGGCACATGACCTGTCACCAATGCCACACGAAAATCATTCTTCAGTAAAATCATCAAAGCCTTCTGTCCTTCGCCCACACGTTCCTCGATATATTCGGTGTGTCCGGGAAAATGGAATGCTTCCGACTGAATGGTATTTTATTGATAGGAGCTGTAACCAATACGTCTATCAAGCCATCTTTATAATCCTGCAAAGCTCTTTCCAACGCATCCAAAGCAGCCTTTCCCGCCTCTGTTGTAGGTTTTGAAAGCTCCACTTTCAGTTCATCTTCCGTACAGTTCAGAATACTCAGTCTATCCGGCATAGCATCATCAGCCGAGTTGATGATGCTAAAATTTGCCTGAATATCCATTGCTTTACGATGATAAGCCGCCACCTTCGGTGATCCGTAAATAATAGGTGTACAAAGTTCCAGCATAGTAGGGTCTGCGAAAGTCTTCAGAATGACTTCATATCCCACCCCGTTGATATCCCCGTGAGTAATACCAACTCTTATCTTGTTATTATCTTCCATTTTAGTTATTATTAATCTGTTCTATTTTTATTCTGCTTTTTGCAGTTGAATCCACCTTTTCTTCAGGGATGTCGGCATTGACCACCACTTCGTCCAGCAGCGTTTCATTCGGCAATCTCAACGTATAAAGTGAAGCTCCATCTGGCGCATCAGGTTACGTTTCATTTTATCGGGAGAATAGATAAACGCTTCAGCAACAATCACGCGTCCGTTGGCACGGTCTACCCGGGCATGAGAAACAAACGGGCCACCCATCATGTCGCCTTCCATTTCCCATAATCCGCGCGCTTCCTGAGCATATTCGCCTTTTACCATAATATTCTTGACATCGACAAACATGGAGTCGGTAGCCATGTACATACCTTCACGTTCACCCGGAATATTGGCTTTCATCACCGAATCACGTTTATGTACAAAGAACTCTTTAGTAAAGGTATTCCTGTCTGTATAAGGATAAGAATATATTACGAAATTCATATCGGCAGAGGCACGGTTGGTAGAAGCCCACAAGAAATCTTTACCGACCTTATAATTCGATAACTCCTGAGGAATCCAGACATCACAGTCAAACATACTGCCCACTTTGGCTGAAATGGCATCATTATGTTTTTCTTTCAGCAAGTTTATCTGGCGATTGATTTCAGATTTCACAAAGAAATCGATAATCACCTGCTTGTCCTTTTCCACAAAGTCTGCAAACTCTTTTTCATCAGGTGCCTGAATAGTCATAATCATTTGCGGTGCAGCATAAACATCACGCGAAAATTTTATTTTAGGCTGCGTATAGATATCCTGAATATCAACAACAATGATATTACGGAAAATCCTCATGACACGGTCAAAGTGTTCGGGAGCGATATTTGAAATACGGAAAGAGCGTTCTGCCTGAGGTAATCCGGGAACATTCGTATCCAGCACATCAAATAATGCACGTCCTGCGGGGCGATCCCACACTGCCTTATTTACCACCACCAACACTTCGTAAGGTCTTCCGCTGGAAGTCGGAGTAAACAAGTTTTTCTGTCCTTTCTTACAAGAAGCCAGCACCAGCACTACCAGTACCAAACTCAAATAGAATGCTATTCGTTTCATAATTCTTATGGTATTATATTTTAATAATCTATAGTGTAACACCTTTTTTCTTTTCTGTTGTTTTGGCCGTCGACAACATTCCGCACGCCGCAAATATATCCTCCCCTCTTGATGCACGAATAGTCGCAAAAAACTCCGTGTTGTGTCAGATAATCACGAAATGCCACCATTGTTTCCATGTCCGTTCCTTCCAAATTAACATTCGGGATGGCATGGAAACGGATTAAATTGATGCGGCAGTCGATGCCACGCAGCAATTTAACAATTTCTTTGGCATACACCAAAGAATCATTCACATCTTTAAACACAATATATTCAAAAGACAACCGCCTTTGCTTACTGAAATCATAATTACGCAATATATCTACAATTTCGGTAATAGAGAAAGCTCTTTCGGCAGGCATCAGTTCTTTTCTCTGCGATGGGAAAGGAGTATGCATACTGATAGCCAGATGGCAGTCACTCTTCATTCAAAAAAAAAACGTTCCAATCCTTTTTTCAATCCAACGGAAGATACAGTTATTCTTTTCGGACTCCAATGATAGCCATAATCAGAGGTCAGTATTTCGAGCACCTTCAGCACTTCATCCAAGTTGTCAAAAGGCTCTCCCATCCCCATAAACACAAGATTGGTCAGCGTATCGCGTTCCGGTATAGAATATATCTGGTTCAGAATCTGATTGGCAGTCAGGTTGGCCGTAAAACCTTGCTTTCCTGTCATGCAGAACTTACAATTCATCTTGCACCCCACTTGTGAAGAAACGCACAAGGTAGCCCGGTCTCATCCGGTATATATACAGCCTCTACAAAATTCCCGGTCGCGTACGAAACAGAATACTTCACCGTCCCGTCCACCGAGCGCCATAGCTTCCACCGGTGCAGATGCTCCATTTCACTAGCTGCCTTTCAACATCTCACGATGCTTCAGTGACAGGTTAGTCATTTCATCTATCGAAACGACTTTCTTCTCATACAACCAAGATACAATCTGCTTTGCAGCAAATTTAGGCATTCCCAGATTCTGCGTTATGTGCTGAATCTCATTCAATGTCTTGCCAAGTAATACCGTTTTTGGAGTTTCCATTCTATTTAAAAAGACAATTAGCGTACAAAGGTAGAGAAAAAATAATATATATTGCCTATCTTTGCGCTGAGAAATACATTTAAAGATGAGAAAAACAATTAATTGTTTTATTCCATACGAAGAAAACACAGCAATAGACAAAAGTTGTTACAGCATTGAAAGACAGCATTGTTGTAAACAAAATCTATTTATTGACAACCGCTCATGGCTCAATGCCATCCGTTCCTGCAGGATGTGAACCGTTCACCATTGACTCCTTGAACAGCAGTGATACGATAAAGAAGATTGCTCAGAAAGCAGACACCCCTTTCACTTTATTATATACCAAAGCATCTCCGTTTGAATTAGGCTACATGGCTTTGGAACGCATAGCCGACTTCCTGCAAGACCGGAAGACCGGCATGGTCTATGCCGACCATTACGAGTGGAAAGAGGGAGAAAAGAAAAAGCATCCCGCCATTGATTACCAACGGGAAGTGTACGCGATGACTTCGACTTCGGGGCTCTGCTGGCATTCAGAAGCGAATACCTGATCGGGGCAGCCGGAATGATGGAGAACGAGCGCGAAGACTATCGGTATGCCGGACTTTATGCCACTCGCTTGTTCATTGCCGAAACAGGCCGAATTGTCCACATCAATGAATACCTATACACTGAAATAGAAGAAGACAACCGCTTGTCGGGCGAAAAGCAGTTCGATTACGTCAACCCACGCAACCGCGAAGTACAGATTGAAATGGAACAGGCCTTCACCGGATACCTGAAAAGAACAGGTGTCTATTTGCCGTCTAATTTCAAAAAGGTAAACTTCCGAACAGAAACATTTACCTATGAAGCTTCCGTCATCATCCCCGTAAGAAACAGAGTCCGCACCATCGACGACGCCATCCGTTCCGCCCTCGAACAGCAAACGGACTTTCCTTTCAATATCATCATCGTTGACAATCACTCCACAGACGGCACATCCGAAGTGATTGCCCGTTATAAAGACCATCCGCAAGTCATACACCTGCAACCCGAACGCACCGATTTGGGCATAGGCGGCTGCTGGAACCTCGCAGTCCATCATCCTTATGCGGCCGCTTCGCCATACAACTGGACAGCGACGACCTCTATAGCAGTCCGCAGACGTTGCAAACCATCGTAAACACTTTCTATAAAGAACAATGCGCCATGGTGATAGGCACGTACCGAATGACGGATTTCCACCTGAACACCATTGCTCCGGGCATCATAGACCACAAAGAATGGACACCGGACAACGGGCACAACAATGCCCTGCGCAGTCAACGGGCTGGGTGCTCCCCGCGCCTTCTTCACTCCCCTTTTAAGAGAAATCGGAGTGCCCAACGTCAGCTACGGAGAAGACTATGCATTGGGCCTCGCCTTCTCGCGCACCTATAAGATAGGACGGATTTACGATGAACTATACCTTTGCCGGCGTTGGGAGGGCAACTCGGATGCCGCACTCGGCATTGAGCAAGTCAACACCAACAACCATTACAAAGACAGCCTCCGCACACACGAAATCAATCTCCGCCGGTGCTATAACGAACAGCGCAGCCAAAACGACGGAAATAAAAGCAAAGCACAAAACAAGCATTTTATAGAAAAACAATTTGCCGAATGGCAGACGGCAAGCGACAACCTTGCCGCTTTAAGAAAAGCGCTTGTCAAGCAAGAAGTGATTTGCGGCATCCCGTTTACTGTGCAGCACAACCCGGCACGCATGGTTTCCACCGGAGCCAAAACCGACAAAGAAAGCATTCTCTCCCGTCCCTGTTTTCTTTGCAGAAAAAATCAACCCGAAGACCAGCGCGTCTGTCCCATCGGAGACGGATACAATCTGTGTGTCAATCCTTATCCGATACTCCCCTATCATATCACCATCCATCTGCCGAACACCGGGAACAGATCCTGCCTGCTGATTTTTGCAACACCGTCAGCACTCTCCTCAATGAATTGCCCGACGAATACGCCTTATTCTACAACGGAGCACTTTGCGGAGCCTCTGCCCCCGACCATCTGCATTTTCAGGGAGTTCCGACGGAGCACGTTCCACTGATTGCTTTCTATCGCCGGACGGACAGCGGAAAAGAAAGGCTCGCATCAATCAGCCATTCATCCGTCCTGCACTACATCGACAGTTACGTCTGCCCCCTGTTCAGCATCGAACAGTGCCGTGACGGAAAAAAAGACGAGTCCTTGTTTACCAATATAATGAAAGAATTGCCGTGCAGCAATAACGAACCGGAACCGAAAGTAAACATACTGGCATGGCAAGAAGATGAAAAACAAATCATCCTTATCATTCCGCGCTGTAAGCACCGTCCCGAATGTTACAGTGCCGAAGCCGGCAAACAAATGCTTGTCAGTCCGGGTACCCTTGATATGGCAGGCATCATTGTCACACCGCGCAAAGAAGATTTTGAAAAGATATCAACCGAAGACATCCGACAAATTCTGCAAGAAGTCGGACTGCCACGCGAAGATGCACAGGAAATAATTAAGAAGTACCGAAAAAGAGACAGACTATGATGAAAGAGCCCGAAATAAATGTAGGAATAGTAAATGCACAAGAAATCCATTTTTCGTTGAACGGCCGTTTTTTTGCCAAAGGAGAAACCGTATGTGGCGAACAAAGCGTCTCTTTCAGTGAAGGAGGCATTTTGTGGAACGGCAATCTGTATCGTGAGCTGACATTCACCCCACAAGACGAACGCACTTCCTTCTCCCTCTATGATGTGACCATCGGCATCAATTTTCATTGGGAGCGTCAGGAAACCCAAGCTTTATGGGAACGGCTGAAACTCGGTGGTGGATGAAGGCAAAATAACAGCCAATCAACATCCTTCCGGGTAGAAGACTATCTGATAAGTTGTCATCTCTTCGGAAATGAACGCCACCTCTTCACTGGAGTTTTGAAAGCACATGCAGTCGTTTCGCGAAGCTGGCTTTTTGCCCAAATGGAAAAGCGTAAGGCTCTATGCAACAAGAATGAAGGATTCTTCTCCTTTGTGAAGACCGAAAACGAATACATCCGCTGGTATGACCGCGAAGACCACACCATCTTCGGCGTGTGTGCCGACGACCACTGCCAGCGTTATCAGGGAATCACCAAAGCATCGAACGCAACAGTCGCCGAAGCTGTCCGCGCCACACGCGGCCAACTGCTCATGTACGGTCAAGGCATTTGCGATGCCCGTTTCTCCAAATGTTGCGGAGGAGTAACCGAAGAATTCGGTTACTGTTGGGAAGATAAGGATTATCCCTATCTGTCCGCCATACGAGATGACGGAAAAGAAGCCTCGCAACCACTCCCCGACCTGACTCAGGAAGCGGAAGCCGAACGCTGGATACGCACCTCTCCCCCCGGCGTTCTGCAACACCGACGACAAGAAAATCATTTCACAGATACTGAACAACTACGACCGCGAAACGACAAACTTCTATCGTTGGAAAGTGCGTTACACACAAGAGGAACTGGCAGAGCTCATCCGCCTGAACACCAAAACCGATTACGGAAGCATCCTCGATTTAATTCCTGTCCGGCGAGGAAAGTCGGGACGTATCTGCAAACTAAAATCGTAGGCACCCTGAAGACCCTCATTATCGGAAAGGAACTGGAAATTCGCCGCACCCTCTCCTCCTCCCATCTGTTCAGTTCGGCTTTTGTCATCGACAAAGGAGAACTGAAAGACGGGTGTGCCGGAATGGTTCCTGCTGACAGCGCCGGCTGGGGTCACGGAGTAGGCTTATGCCAAATCGGTGCCGCTGTCATGGGTGAGCAAGGCTATACATACGACAAGATTCTGCTACACTACTATAAAGGAGCAGACATCCGCCGTTTCTATTAATCCAATCTTACAGGTAATCATGAAAAAGACATCACCGTGGGCATGGATTCCCACCCTCTACTTTGCGCAAGGATTGCCATACGTGGCAGTGACCATCATCTCGCTTGTCATGTATAAAAGACTGGGCATCAGCAATACCGAGCTGGCCTTCTATACCGGCTGGCTCAACCTGCCTTGGGTTATCAAGCCTCTATGGAGCCCTTTCATTGATCTTATCAAGACAAAACGCTGGTGGATTATCACCATGCAACTTTTAATCGGCGCAGGACTGGCGGGCATAGCCTTCACCATCCCCACAGAGCATTTTTTTCCAACTCACTTTGGCCGTTTTCTGGTTACTGGCATTCAGCTCCGCCACACACGACATTGCTGCCGACGGCTTTTACATGCTGGCACTGGACTCGCATCGGCAAGCCCTGTTTGTAGGAATCCGCAGTACCTTCTACCGTATTGCAACCATTGCGGGACAAGGATTACTTATCATGCTTGCAGGAAGACTGGAAATAATGACAGATAATATACCATACGCTTGGTCCCTCACCTTTTTTTGTATTGGCCGGACTTTTCCTTGGAATATGGATTTATCATAAGTTTGTTCTTCCCTGTCCGGATTCAGATCATACTTCCA
>ENA-OQAJ01000702-OQAJ01000702.1-human-gut-metagenome-genome-assembly--contig:-NODE-702-length-10318-cov-2.316848_pt1 | contig 10318 bp, 8 predicted proteins | sample MGYA00242736_ERZ504529 | MGnify/ENA primary metagenome ERZ504529 (study PRJEB26092, sample SAMD00036275) | human gut metagenome | host: Homo sapiens | study: EMG produced TPA metagenomics assembly of...
AGTTTTTGATTTGCTGTCTTTCTTGTCATCCTGGGAAGCTTCCTCGTCTCCGTCCTCTACCGGGATTTCCTCTGTTTCTGCTTCGCCGTTCTCTACAACTTCAGGTTCATTCTCAACAGTTTCTTCTGTTACCGGAGTATCTGTTGTCTCTTCTTCCTGAGCTGTGTTCTTTGTTTCTTCTGACACTCTCTATTACCGCCTTTCTAACTCTCTTTCTTAATCAGTTCGTCCAGCTGGACTTTCAAAGCCTTCAGGCTGTCAACTACGTTTGCATAATCCATACGCTTGGGACCGATGATACCGATGGTACCATGCATTCCTTTTCCAAGTTCGTAAGTGGCTGTGACTACACTGCAGTCTTTCATGGTCTGCACCGGCATCTCATCACCAATGTACACCTGAATTCCTGTGTTCTCTGTATCAGACATTCTCTCTTTCACCAGGTCTACCAGATCCTGCTTCTCTTCAAATGCTGAAATCAGCTCGCTCGCTTTGCTTGTGTCTGCAAGCTCCGGATACTTGAAAAATGTTGGTTGCTCCTGAAGTATATATCTGCATATCGTCTTCGTCTACCTGGATGGTGTCTGCCACTGCATCAAGGACTGTGCCAACCACAGAGCCATGTACACCTGCCTGTTCTTTCAGGCGGGCAATCATTCCCAGGTTGATATCCTGAATGGGCACCCCATTTAAGTTGGTGTTAAGAAGAAGATTTAATTTCAGGATTGTCTGATCGTCCATCTCCTCATCCAGATTGATGATCTGGTTTCGGATGACATTGTTATCACTCACTACTACTGCCACAAGCTGAAGGGGTGTCACACGGGAAAGCTGGATGAATTTAATCTTGCTTCCGCTGTACTGTGGAACAGAGATCATTGTTGCATAGTTGGTATTGGAGGCCAGTACCTTTGCTACCTGCTTCAACATTTTATCCAGTTTGTCAGTTTTCTCTATCATGAGATCCTTGATTTCCTGAACCTCTGATTCCTTTTCTTTCATCAGCTCGTCTACGTAGAGGCGATAACCTTTATCAGAAGGAATTCTTCCGGCTGAGGTGTGGGGCTGTACGATATATCCCATATCTGTCAGGTCTGACATCTCATTCCGGATGGTGGCAGAGCTTACATTTAAATCTGCAAACTTGGAAATGGTCCGGGAACCCACCGGTTCGCCTGTTTCCATGTAGGTTTTGATGATGGCTTTTAGTATTTTCTTTTTACGATCATCTAATTCCTGATCCATGAAGTTCCACTCCTTTACTGCCTTTGTTTTTGGTTTGTTAGCACTCATGTTTTAGGAGTGCTAACACCTTATGCTCATAAGATAGCACTCTTGATTTGGTTTGTCAATATTATTTTGTGAATTTTTTGTTATTTTATGAACAATAGGGGTTATTAAGATTATGTTATAGAAAAGGGACGCGGGGAGAAATTATTGATATTGTGTGCGGTTTCGGACGCTAAGAGATACTAAGTCTGCAGAAATCTGCTAAAGGCACACAATATCAATAATTTCTCCCCGCTGGCTGTTCAGGACGATTATACAGGCGGGGCTCTCGCCTGGGAGGCAAATCGCCTCTTCTATAGCAATCCTTGTAAATAATGCATTTAAGACAGTTCAGCAGAGTGCGAAAGACAAGGAAGATATCTGACGCAGGATTTCACACTCTGATGGACTGGATTAAGATGCATTATTTTAGAGAATTGCTATAGAATAACTATATCACTTGCTTGTCTTCAAATTCGATTACACAGATGAAAAAGACTCAGTATAGCACTATTTATCTAAAATATCCAGATTCTTTTTCAGGTCGATCATTTTATCGCGGAGTTCGGCGGCCTGTTCAAAGTTGAGGTCTGCGGCTGCGGCGCGCATTTTGTTTTTCTACCTGGGCGATGAGTTTGGTGAGTTCTTTGCGGGTCATGGACTCTGGGTCTTTCTGGAGTCGGACTTCGGTTTCGGCTACTGCTTTGGATACGGCAATGAGGTCGCGGACTGCTTTTTTGATAGTAGTCGGAGTGATTCCGTGTTCTTTGTTATAGGCTTCCTGGATGGTTCGGCGGCGGTTGGTTTCGGTGATGGCTTTGTGCATGGAATCGGTCATGTTGTCTGCGTACATGATTACATGGCCTTCACTGTTTCGGGCAGCTCGTCCGATGGTCTGGATGAGAGAGGTTTCGGAACGGAGGAAGCCTTCTTTGTCTGCATCCAGGATTGCTACCAGGGTGATCTCCGGGATGTCCAGGCCTTCTCGAAGAAGGTTGATTCCTACCAGAACATCAAAAACATCCAGACGCATATCACGAATAATGCGGGCACGCTCTAAGGTATCGATATCGGAATGGAGGTAACGGACTCTGATTCCTACTTCTTTCATATATTCTGTCAGGTCTTCTGCCATTCGTTTGGTGAGAGTGGTAATCAGGATTTTGTGTTTCTTTGACACTTCTTTGTTTACTTCTCCGATCAGATCATCGATCTGGCCTTCAATGGGGCGGACTTCTACTTTCGGATCCAGAAGTCCGGTTGGACGGATGATCTGTTCTGCACGGAGGAGTTCATGATCATACTCATATTGTCCCGGAGTGGCAGATACAAACATGACCTGATCCAGTTTGGATTCGAATTCTTCGAAGCTTAAAGGACGGTTGTCCTTTGCCGAAGGAAGACGGAAACCATAGTCCACCAATGTCTGCTTCCGGCTCTGGTCACCGGCGTACATTCCTCCTACCTGAGGTACTGTGATATGAGATTCGTCTATAATAAGTAAGAAGTCATCTCCAAAATAGTCCAGCAGTGTGTATGGCGGCTGTCCGGGCTTTAATCCTGACAGATGTCTGGAATAATTTTCGATTCCTGAACAGAATCCGGTTTCTTTCATCATTTAATGTCGAAATTGGTGCGTTCTGAGATTCGCTGGGCTTCCAGAAGCTTGTCTTCGCTTTTGAAATACTCTACACGTTCTTTTAATTCTTCTTCTATTGCTACAGCTGCTCTCTGGATCTGTTCTGCTGGCACTACATAGTGGGATGCAGGGAAGATACTGATATGAGAACGCTGGCATTTGATTTCTCCTGTCAGTACATCAATTTCTGAAATACGGTCGATCTCATCTCCGAAAATTCTACTCTCACGGCTGTATCGGAGCTGTTGGCAGGAAAAATTTCCAGGGTATCTCCACGGACACGGAAGGTGCTTCGGTGGAAGTCCATCTCATTTCTGGTGTACTGAATGTCGATCAGCTCCCGGATTACCTCATCCCTGTCTTTGGTCATTCCCGGACGCAGGGAAATCATCATGTCAAAGAATTCCTGAGGGGAACCCAGTCCGTAGATACAGGAAACGGAGGAAATGACCACTACGTCTTTCCGCTCTGACATTGCGGCTGTGGCAGAGAGACGGAGTTTGTCAATCTCGTCATTGATGGAGGAGTCTTTGGCAATATAGGTGTCTGAAGACGGGACATAAGCCTCCGGCTGATAGTAGTCATAATAGGAGACAAAATATTCCACTGCGTTCTCAGGGAAGAATTCTTTCATCTCACCGTAAAGCTGCGCCGCGAGAGTTTTGTTGTGGGCGAGGATGAGAGTTGGTTTGTTTAGCTGGGCGATGACGTTCGCCATGGTAAATGTCTTGCCGGAACCGGTGACACCCAGTAAAGTTTCGAACTGGTTGCCTTCTTTAAAGCCTCTGACCAGACGTTCAATTGCCTGAGGCTGATCTCCAGTTGGCTTGTACTCGGAATGCAATTCAAAATGATCCATAATATTCTCCTGTTTTAATCAAATTTCACTTATCAAAAATTGAAATATGTTTAATATGGTTATATTTTCAGTATATCATCCCATATAAAAAAAGTACAGAGCAAGCGAATACCTGTTCTGTACTTTAACGTGTCGCGTTACTGTTCACTCTGGCTGCCTAAAACCGAACAAATAGTCTTCTCAACTTTTTCTGCATCAACAGGTTTTGCAATATGTCCGTTCATTCCTTTTGCCAGTGCCTTTTTTCTGTCTTCCTCAAAGGCATTGGCTGTCATGGCTATGATTGGAATAGTGGCTTTGTCTTTATCTGACAGTCCGCGGATCATCTCAGTTGCCCTGTAGCCGTCCATGTTCGGCATCTGGATATCCATAAGGATCAGGTCATAGGTGCCTGCCGGTTTCTGTTCTATCCTTGACACACACTGAACTCCATCCTCAACACGATCAACCATAAGTCCCATATCCTCCAGGATAAACTGTGCGATTTCCGCATTCAGATCATTATCCTCGGCAAGCAAAATATGTTTTCCGCTGATTCTGTCTGTTTCATCCACATCTGAAGATTTTTCCGTATCCTGTTCATAGTAGCTCTTATCAGCAATCCTGTATTCCAGGGTAACTGTAAATTTACTTCCTTCTCCCTGCTTACTTTCTACTTCAATAGTTCCGTACATCATATCAATATACTTCTTTATGATCGGCATTCCCAGACCTGTTCCCGCAATCTTTCCGTCTGTTGTATTTCGTTCCCTGGCAAAAGCCTCAAAGAGAGATGGAAGGAATTCTTCGCTCATTCCGATACCTGTATCAATTACCTGAGTCCGTATCCGCACATAGTCTTTCCTGTCACAGTCAAGCTCTGTGATCCTTATGGTAACTCTTCCCCCTGAAGCTGTATATTTTACCGCATTACTGATCAGATTGAGGAAAATTTCCTTGTTCTTCGTCTCATCGCAGATTACGTGCTCATGCTTGACATCATATTCCATCTTAAGGTGAATACATTTTTTCTCCGCTTCCGCCTGGAAAATTTTGTAAATTCCCTGATAAATATCTCTGATCTTCACATAATCTTCATCCAGTTCCACCTTACCGCTTTCAATCCGGGCCATGTCCAGCACATTATTGATAATAGACAGAAGCAGATTTCCGGACTGTTCCATCTTCTCCTGATAATCCAGAAGTTTCGGATCAGTCAGTTCCCTTTTTTATCAGCTCACTGTATCCCAGCAGGGCATTCATGGGTGTCCGGATATCGTGAGACATATTGAAAAGGAACTCTGATTTGGCGGCATTAGCCTTTTCTGCCTGAATCTTGGCTTTTCTCGCTTGTATCAGCAGATAAACTATAATCCATACAATAATCAAGACCACACTTACAAACCAAATGGAGACTACCCACAGATTATCCTTTATGTATTCTGCCAGAGTAACCTTGCCCGGTGCGTTTTCATATACGCAAAACTGACTGGAAAGTCTGGAATCAGGCAGAGTCTGAATGGTTTTGTTCAGGATATTCATTAATGTTGTGTTTTCCCTGGTGACCGCAAAGCAGGAAGCGCCGGATTTCGTAAGAAAAATACTGCGCATTTTGCTGTCCTCCAGTGTCTTTAATGACTGTCCTGCCTTCGCAACAAAGCAGTCTGCCTCTCCACTTTGAACTGCTTTATCGGCCTCAGCAGATGAGTCATATTCCTTTATTTCCAGAAAGGATAGTTAAAAGAAATATACCACTTCCCCAGCAGGTTATTCCTGCTCACTGCTACTGTATTCTCTTTATTTTCATCAAACTTCTTAACACCGGTGAGTACTGCAACATTGACTTCAAAAACAGTATTTGACAATATAACATCGTTTTGCTCAGCTTCATATGGATTCTGATTCATATGAAAAATCATATCAATCCTGCTATCCTTTAATGCCTGCAGTTCTTCCTCCTGAGAATCAAAGCCTGTCAACTGAAATTCTATGTTTTTTTCTCCCAGACAGCCAGAAGCCAGACTAATATAATCGTTAATAATTCCTACCGGTTTCTCTGACTCCGTATCCACAAGGCTGATACCCACATCATTTTTCAGATATCCAATCCGGACCGCCCCATGCTGTTCCAGCCAGTTCTGCTCCTCATCCGTAAGAGTTTCAAGGGAATTTGCGGAGAGATACCTTTTATAAAGATCGTCTTTATAAAAAGGATTCTCCCTCTCTATCTTCTGCATTACCTGATCCAGCTCTTCTTTCAGATCCGGGCGTTTTTTGCTGACTGCAAAATAGTTATAGGAGCCACCAATCAGAATAGCTGGTGAAATATCGTCTCTTTCCCACTGTGGAGATTCATTTAAAACAAATCCGTCAATTTCATGATTTTTCAATTTCTGACGAACATCATCTGCACCGGTAATATCAACCTGCTGCGTGTTCACTCCATGACTTTTCTCCCACTCATGGAACATTTCGGCAGGAAGTGCATTCGGCAGCATACCGATTCTTTTTCCATTTAATGTAGTCAGATCTGAAGTGGAGATATCTGTATTAGAAGTATCCACATACAGGTAATATTTATCCTCTCCCATAGGCAATTCTGAAAAAAGCATGGAAGTGGAACGTTCCTCTGTATAGGAAATGCCTCCCAGCAGATCGATCTGTCCATTTTTCAGCATACTCATCAGTTCTGCCCAGCTTCCCTCCACATATTCATATTTCCATCCGGTATGCGCAGCTACTGCCTGCTGGTATTCGTAGCTGTAGCCTCTCCTCTGACCGTCTGCTCCTGTGGTATTATAAGTTCCTTCATACCAGCCTACTCTGACTGTTTTGGATTTTGCTTCCTCTGCTGATACAGGAAGGGGAAGCACGGTAATATATAAAATAAAGCATAATAAAATGCAGATATGTCTCTGTACATTTAACTTAAACTTTTTCATATAACTTTCTCCAAATGATTTTGTGTCTATCCGGTGAAGATATCTCAACAGATTATTGCCTTTTTTCATTTACTTCACCCGGGTTATAGAAACGTGTAACATGCTTCTGCAGATATCATACCTTATTTTCCGTCATTGCAACAGCCCTATATTTATTTTTTTATACCTATTTTTTCAGTTTTCAGATAATCTTTACTTGCCAAAATTCATGGGCTACGACAACCGAATTCGGACAAAATATACCGCAAAGTGGGGCGTGCAGATTGCGGGAATGATTTTTCAGACACGCTCTAATGTGTCGACATGTTAATTCCTGAAACAATCTTGCAGGATAATTTTTATTTCAAGGCGGAGGAAAAAGATGTAGCAGTTGGCATAATCATTTGTATCGCGAGTCCCACCCACTGCTTATTGCTTTTCGCAACCTCCGCAGGGGACTTACTTGATTCGGTTAAAGTTACTATTTATTTAAATTTCGTATACAGAAAAAAGCAGCCCACAGACCATGTATGAAGAAAATCTGTGAGCCACCTTTTCTTTTCATCTTAGATGATGTTTATCTTTTTTTATCTTTGAAACAATAAAGAAGAAATCGTACGGTTTTTACTTTTGTAAAACTGAAATGCATTATTTAATAAACTTAACTTCCGGATAAATAGCCTGCTTAGCGGCTTCTTTTCTCTCATTGAAGATAACCTTGTTTTCTTCAAACAGGTTGCGGCCCTGTGCATCGATAGATACGATCAGTGGACCAAATTCTTTTACTTTGTTGCACCATAAGGTCTCAGGCATTCCAAGCTCATCCCAGTGATGTTCTACGATCTTCTCAACCTCTGTTGCAGCTACTACTGCACAGCCAGCCGGGAATACACAGTGGATCGCACCAAACTCTTTACATGCACGCTCTGTGTTCGGTCCCATTCCGCCTTTTCCAACGATTACTCTTACACCTGTAAGCTTAGTAAATTCATACTCAAATTTCTCCATACGCATGGAGGTTGTCGGTCCAACGGAAACCATTTCATAGTCATCTTCTGTTCCCTCAATTTTACGAACGATTGGGCCAGCGTGGAAAATTGCTTTGTCCTTGATATCATATGGAAGTTCTCTTCCATACTCAACCAGACGGCGATGTGCCACATCACGGCAGGTCATCAGATCTCCGTCCAGCCATACAATATCACCGATTTTGATGTCAGCCAGGTCTTCTTCACTGATTGGTGTAATAAGAACTTTTTTTATCTCCTCTGATTTCGATCATGTTTTTTCCCTCCGATTATGCGTTGAATTTCCATGTGGAATGTGTATCACAGGTTACTGTAAGGTCAGAATTTACGATCAGGTGACCGCGGCGGTGTGACCAACAGCCTACATTTACTGCTACACCGATTGTAGATGGATGACGGGCTGTATTCTCGATATTAACACCCATTACAGAATATTTTCCACCCATTCCCTGCGGTCCAAGGCCAATTGCATTGATTCCGTCTTCCAGAAGTTTCTCCATTTTTGCTGCGTTTGCGTTATCATTGTGAGAACCGATCGGACGCATAAGTGCTTTCTTGGAATTGAGGGCTGCTGTCTCTACAGATGTTCCTACACCTACACCTACAAGAAGCGGAGGACAAGCATTCAGTCCATAGGTTGTCATCTGGTCAAGAACGAAATCGGTAATACCTTCGTATCCTGCACCTGGCATAAGTACCATTGCTTTTCCCGGAAGAGTACATCCGCCTCCTGCCATGTATGCGTAAATCTCACATTTATCACTATTTGGAACGATGTCCCACCATACAGTTCGGAGTTCCTTTTCCAACGTTTTTTCTTGGTGTTGTACTCGTCGAAAGTTTCTACAGAGTTATGTCTTAATGGTGCTGCAAAAGTAGCCTGTACAACAGCTTCTTTCAAAAGGGCTTCCAGCTCGTTGATGTACGGGAAATTAGTTCCGCATTTCAGCCAGAACTGAAGAACTCCTGTGTCCTGACAGCTTGGACGGTTCAGTTCTACAGCCAGTCCCTGGTTCTTGGTCATTGTCTCATAAAGTACTTTTGGGAGTGCTGCACTTTCCTGAGAGCCAAGTTCTTCCAGTTTTTCTACTACGTCGTCCGGTAATTTTTTTTCCGATGTGGGCAACAAAGTCTGCTACCATGTCTGTTAATACTTTAACTCCATTTTCCTTAGTCATGATTTACCTCCTGATCATTCAATGGTTTAGGGTTGTTTGGCTTTTAATTTTGGGTTATTTATCTAAAGCAGCATGTTTTCTGCTTTATTTCTATTGATACATTTACATTAAGCGGAAAATCTTCCGTCTCATATGGTTTATCCTCTCACGGATAGAACGGGAACAGAACAGGCAAAAGGATCATACAGATCACGAAGGATACCAGAATCAACGGTAAACCTGATTTCACGTAATCCTTGAATTTATATCCTCCAAGTCCTACTACCATAGTGTTTGCAGGCATTCCAATCGGTGTTGCATATGCACAGGAGCCTGCGATAACAGTTGCGATAACAACAGCTCTCGGATCCGCACCAAGGTTGTTTGCCAGAGAAACTGCAATTGGGATCATCAGTGCGGTTGTGGCCGTGTTTGACATGAAGTTTGTCAGTGCACAGGTTACAATGAATATTACCAGAAGAAGCACGATCGGGTTCGGGTCTGCACCCAGAAGTCCTACGATCTTATCTGCTATCAGTTCACCGGCACCTGTTGTGTCCAGGGCTTTGGCAAGTGTAAGAGATCCTCCAAAAAGGAATACTACTTTCAGATCAATGGAAGCCAGTGCTTCTTTTTCTGAAAGAACTCCAAACAGCACCAGAATGATTGCTCCGATGCATGCAGAAATCTCAATGCTGACTCCAATCTGTTTCTCAAAAATCATTGCAAGAATCACAAGTATCAGAACTATCAGTGAAACAGTCTGTTTCCATTTCGGTACATCACTGAAATCTTTCTGTTTTTCAACAGTTGCCCCTACAGCCCCTTTTCCATCCGGAAGAAATCTGTATCCAATGAAAACGAAGTAGATAATTCCTACCAGAAGCATCGGGACTCCCACCGGTGCATACATGAAAAAGCTTGTGGAAAGCCCCATTTCCTGAAGTGCGTTTACACCCATCAGGTTTCCGGGTGCGCCAATGATGGAAAGGTTTCCGCCAAGTGCTGCTGCAAATACCAGCGGCATCAGAAGGCGGCTTCTTGAATAGCCGGATTCATCGGCGATTCCACAGACTACAGGGATCAGCACTGCTGCTGTACCTGTGTTGGATAAAAATCCGGACATCACACCTACGATTACCATGATTGCAATGATCAATGTTCTTTCTGTTCTGGCAAATCTGGTAACCAGACCTCCGATTTTATTTGCCATTCCTGTTTCAAATAGTGCCTGGCCTACTACAAACATGCCAACGCAAAGGATTACGTTACTGTTTACATACTGTGAAAACGTTGTAGATACATCCACTACTCCGGTGAGTGTCAATCCGATTGCACAGATCGAAGCTGTAAGCCCAAGTGGTATCTTTTCGAGGATGAAACTAATGATCGTAAACACAAGAAATAACAGTGTGATTGTTTGTTGAGACATTTTATTGATCTCCTTTCACTTTTCTTCTGTGTAT
>ENA-OQAJ01000703-OQAJ01000703.1-human-gut-metagenome-genome-assembly--contig:-NODE-703-length-10303-cov-2.884336_pt1 | contig 10303 bp, 14 predicted proteins | sample MGYA00242736_ERZ504529 | MGnify/ENA primary metagenome ERZ504529 (study PRJEB26092, sample SAMD00036275) | human gut metagenome | host: Homo sapiens | study: EMG produced TPA metagenomics assembly of...
CAACCATTCCAACAACTGCTGTTGCAAGAGCACGTGTATCCTTGAATACGGACATAGCCTGTTTTCCTGCTACAAGGTTCTTAACGTTCGGTGTATCACAGTCCTGACCGGTGATGATCGGATATTCTCCTGTGTAGGAAGCTGCAAGAGCATTTTCTACGCCAAGTGCTGTAGAGTCATTGGAGCAGAGAACTGCGTCAAGGTTGGAGCCGTCTGAGTAGTTACCTGCGATAATTGTATCCATTCTGTCCTGAGCCTTTGCACTGTCCCAGTTAGCAGTTGCAACCTGCTCAAATTCTGTCTGTCCGGATTTAACTACCAGCTTACCTTCGTCAATATATTTCTGAAGTACATCCATTGCTCCGCCGAAGAAGAAGTTACAGTTATTGTCACCAGGATCACCTGTGAACAGCTCAATATTAAACGGTCCGTCCTGATTGTCGAGATCAAGTGCATCTACTAAATATTCGCCCTGTTTCTGACCTACCTTGTAATTATCAAATGTTGCATAATAAGTAACTGCATCTGAGTTCATAAGCAGACGGTCATAGGAAATAACCGGGATTCCTGCTTCTTTAGCCTGTTTCAGCGGCTCACCAAGACTGCTTCCGTCGATAGATGCCACAACCAGAAGATCACATCCGTTTGCAACCTGATTCTCAAGCTGTGAAACCTGTGTGCTTACATCGTTGGATGCATACTGAAGGTCTACTTCATAGCCGGCTGCTTCCAGCTCTTTCTTCATGTTCTCGCCATCCTGATTCCATCTCTGAAGATCTTTTGTAGGCATTGTAACACCGATCAGTTTCTTGTCATCCGCTTTAACAGCTACTCCCGGGATAACTACCATTCCAGCTACCATTGATGCACAAAGAATTGCAGATACGACTTTCTTTCTCATTTGTAAAAAATCCTCCATTTTCTTTTTTACGTTTCTCACGTTTTTCTTGATGATGTTACTATAGCACAGGGCAATCTGGACATGGTTGGCAAGAAACAAGACATTTTAAGAAAAACAAAAAATGCCCTGCACAGGACAGGACATTTTTGTTACAAGATAATGCTATATACTGATTTACTCTTACATCTGCAAAAGCAGCCGGATAATCTCTGAATATTTTATTTAACTGTAATCCGCATTCAGATAAACTTCATCTCTGCGGTGGAAACCTCCTTCAATGATCACCTTATCTATATTCTCTTTTGTCACTGCAGTTGGTTCAAGGATGCAGGAAGGAATCTCATAAGTTCCGTCATTTACTGTTTCTGTCACATCTTCCAGTTCTGCAACTCCCTTTCCACTACCCATTTCCACTGCATATTTCGCTGCTTTTCTTGCCAGATCTTCAATTGGTTTAAAAGCAGTCATATACTGTGTTCCTTCTACTATTCTCTGACAGGCTGCAAGATCTCCATCCTGGCCTACAACAACCACATTTCCGGCAAGCTGATTCTCTGCCAGTACCTGTACGACCTGACTGGCAATGTCATCATTTCCGCACATAATTCCCTTAACATGAGGATATTTTTCCAGGGCTTCCTCCACATATCCGGCAGCCAGTTCTGCTGTCCAGCCATCACAGTTAGCTTCATAAACCACATGCAGATCTGTGTCTGCAATCATATCATCAAACCCCTGTTTCACCATCTGGACATTATTATCTGAAGAGGATCCCTGTATCATAAAGACATCTCCTCCCTGAGGAAGTGCATTGACAAGTGCCTGTGCCATGATCTCACCCACCTTACGGTTATCAAAGGAAATGTACAGATCTGTATTGGCATTATTGACCATTCTGTCATAGGAAATAACCGGAATTCCCGCACTCTGTGCCTTCTGTATGGCATCTGAAAGTGCTCCACAGTCTCTTGCGATCACAACGATCACATCCACCTGCTTATTTATAAAGTATTCAATCTGACTGATCTGCTCTTGACATCTGCACCTGCATCCTGCACATTTACCTCTGCTCCCAGTTCTCTGGCAGTCGCCACAAATACATCTCTGTCGCGGATCCATCTTTCTATAACAAAAGAATCCACTGTAAGTCCGATCTGCACCTTATCCTCTTCCTTATTCTCTTCTGCTGTTTCTTCATTCTTATTCTGTTTTTGTTCTGAAGAGGAACCACATCCTGTCAGCAGTATCATCCCTGTACAAAATGCCAGTATTCCAAGCAGCAGCTTTCCGCAATTCTTTTTTGTCTTATATAATTTCATCAGCCTAACCTCTCTCTGAACTCACTAGGCGTAACTCCTTCATACTTCTTGAAAATCCTGCTGAAGTAATTGGGATCACTGTATCCTGACTGTGCACATATTTCCTTAATGGAAAGTCTGGAATCCTGCAGAAGTTCTCTGGCATTTTTCAGACGTATTTCTGTAAGATATTCAATAAAGTTCTTACCTGTTTCCTGTTTAAAAAGTTTACTGAAATAATACGGACTGATATCTACCTCTCTTGAAACATCATCCAGAGAAATATCCCTGCGGAAATTTTCATTGATATATTCCTTTGCTCTGTCAATAATACTGCCAGCTTCTTTTTCCTTGGAATTCTCCAGTTTCGTACAGATTTCTCTCGTCTTATCCAGAAACCACTTCTTCAGATTTTCTATATCCGTACAGGACTGAAGCTCCCAGATATAGCTTCTCCTGCTGTTAACATTATATTTCAAAGTTCCTGCAAAGAATGCCCTGCGTTCCGCATTCATCACCATCTCCAGGATTTTAATCTCAATGTCTTCTCTTGTGACGGCCTGCTGACTGTGCATCCATTCAAAAAATCCCTCTGCGCAGTTCATCGCTCCCGCAGCATCCTTCTCAAGGATCCTCTTCTGATATCTGATTTCCAGGTCTCTTGGATATTCCCCGTCATATTTCTGTGCCGCTGGTACATCCTCGATATGCACTACATGACTGATGCTCTCTCTCAGTGCGACCACCGCTTCCTTAAAAGATTCCTTCACGCTTCCAAGTTCTTTTGACTCTTCCGATTCCACAGCGGAACATACTGTCGATCCGGTTTTCAAATTTATGTACCATATTTCTGGCTCTTGTGACAATTGCAACTCTGTCTTCGTAATCTTCTTTCGCATTTTCATAAGGAACAAGCAGTACGATCCTGTTTCCCATAATAGGACCTACAAGGCATTCAAAGAATCCCTGTGCGATTTCACGAAAAGTAGAATAAAAATTTGTTTGCCTTTACACTTGCACCTACTGCATTACTGAGCACCCCATTTTCCATAGAATCTCCAAATTCTATGACCATCATATAACCGTATTTCTGACGGATATCAAGAAGCTGTGTATAATTATCCTGATAAGTAACAAAATCATCCTGCAGAAGAATATTATTGATATATCCACTCTCAATCATAGGTACCACTGTCTCCAGTTTCTCTCTGATCAGGAGATCATCGCTTCTCTTCTGCCGTATCTGATCTACCTTTGTCATCATCTTCGCGCAGGTTTCCAGAATTACTTCTTATTTACAGGTTTTGTGAGAAATTCCTGAACTCCCAGGTTCACTGCTTCTTTTGCATAATTAAACTTATCATATGCAGTTATGATCACAAAAACTGCTGAACTGTTAAATTTCTGAATTTCCCTGATTGCCTGGATTCCGCTTATTCCCGGCATCTGGATATCCATAAAACAGATATCCGGCGAATATGCCTGCGCCATCTCCACCACAACTCTGCCTGACTTTGCACAGTGGATCTCACATTCATTTCCATATTCAGTTTCAATAATTTTCTTTAATGATTCCAGCATGATACCTTCATCATCTGCCAGCAAAATTCTATACATCTTCTCTCACTCCCATAATACTTCTCTTAGTTTTCATGCACAGGTATATAGATTACTGCTTCTGTGCCTTTTCCTTCACCTTCACTGTTAATCTCCATAAGCCCTGATTCCTCATAATAAAGTTCCAGACGACTGATCACATTATTCATACCGATTCCTGTAGAATCACCTTCTTCATTTCTGCGCTCTCTGTTTCCTGACAGAACACCCTCTATCTGTTCCTGCGTCATTCCCTTTCCATTATCTTTCACGCTGATACGTATATAATCTGCATCTCCTGTAACTGTGAGATGTATTTTTCCTTCCCATTCAATGTCACGTATTCCATGATTGACTGCATTTTCCACAACCGGCTGCAAGATCATACTTGGCATACGCACATTCTCCAGTGATTCATCCACCTCCTTGCTGAAATGGATATCTCCGGCGAACCGGACATTCAGAATATAAATATAGTTATCAACAGCCTCCAGTTCTTCTCCCAATGTGGCGTCTTCCTGTCCTTTTTTTACATTATAGCGAAAAAAATCCGCCATTTTCTCTACAAAAATCCCGGTCTGCTCTGCATCCTCCATCATTGCAAGCTGTGCTCCTGCATTCAGGGAATTAAACAGAAAGTGCGGATTGATCTGTGACTGAAGATATTTCAGCTGTGCTTCTTTCAGATGATTTTCCATAAGAAGCTCCCTCTCCATCATCTGCTGCTCTTTCTCCATACTTGCTTTCGTCCTTGCCATATACAGATCAAGATTCTCTACCATTGTATTAAACGCTCTGGTTACTGTTCCCAGTTCATCCTGTGCATCTGTATCGTGCATCTTTACATGGAAATTTCCCTGACCTACCAGTGTGCTGTCTCTGCCATATTGGAAAGGGGAACAAACATATTTCTGGTGGCCTGGATGAGCAGAAGCATTCCACCGGCTACAATTATGATCATAATAACCGAATTGCTTATCTCCAGATATCTCATCACTGCACGAAGTACTGCATAAGTACTGGAGTTCTCCTGAAACATCAGGTTATTCAGTTCGTCAATAGATGACTGGATATATCTGTAAAGCTTTGTTGCATCATCATATTTACGCTTATACTGCTCAACGTTCCTTCCTCGTTTGGCAGCTACCGTTTCCGCAGTACAGTCCAGATATGTTTCCGACATTTTCCGGATATTCCGTTCCAGAAGCTTTACGGGATCATTGATATTATCTTCATTAAGTTTCTCAAGTTCATTTCTGTATTTTGCCTCATTCTGATAATAATCAAGAAGTGTCTGAGAATTCTTAACCTTAAGATACTTATACATATTATCCTGTACTTTCTCAAATACCTGTGAAAGTTCGGTAAGCTCTGCATTACTGGCATAAACATTATCCATCTTTTGCATGGAATTATTGATCCGCACATAAAAAAGCATATTCATGGCAAAAAGAAGGACAGCGATCATACCCACCTCTATAACGATTTTACTGACCAGTGAAAAATCTTTCCAGCGCAGCTGCTTCATCCGGACACCCCCTTCCTTCTCATTTCCCGTACTGCATTTTTGTCCAGGAAATTAATATCTACATTATAATAGGAATTGGTCCTTCCATCCTTCTGATATGCTGTCAGAGCTTCTATACTGTATCTGCCAAGCTGCTCTGTATCCACATCACAGGTAACAGAGATTACTCCCTTTTCCACTGCTGTAAGAATATCTTCGGAACTGTAATATCCTATGATTGTAACCTTTCCTGCAAGATTAAAGTCCAGCACTGCCTGACGTGCACATTCTGTAGTCTCTTCATCCATACACACAAGAATATCGGGTACTTTATCTCTCTGCTGAAAAATATCTGTTACCGCTTCTTCTGTCTCAAAGGTTCCGGTTAAGCGAAGATTTTTTCCTGTTATCTGGATATTTTGCAAAGAGCCTGCCTTTGCCTGAGCTGCATTGCTGATCTGTGTATATATCTGGCTCTGGTTCATATCATCAATATTTTTTCTTCAACAGAATAAGAATACTTTCCGTATCCTCAGTCACATATTCCGCTACCTTTTCGCCATAGGCACTTCCAAGCTGATAATCACTGACACCCACGAAACTCTGACGCTTGCTGTGAACTGCATCTCCCATTACAGTGACAACCGGAATTCCTTTCTGAACAGCCTCATTTATCTTCGCTTCCAGTCCCTGCTCCCCACTGTATTGCAGGATGATCCCGTCTGAATTTGAAGCAATACTCATATTCATATAATCAAGCTTACTGTAATCGCTCTCCCTTCCACTGCCTCTCAGTTCAAGAATTGCATCATTCTTCTGCGCCCATTCCTGTGCACAATCATAAACCGCCTGCCAGAAAGAAGAATTCGGACTGTCTACGATCATATCGTATTTATATCTACACATAACTTCATTCTTCTCTTTCAGACTACTCCCCCCGGACAGTCCCTCACAATAAGACTCTCCTATCATATAAAAAGCACTAAAATTCCTGCCAGTGCAAAGAAAACCAGCAGTTTTGTCCGTTTCTTTTTCATCTCAATCTCCGTAAATTCTTTCTTCGATATTTTGCAGAATCTATTATACAATAAATCGGTATGAATTGCTTTATTTTTTCATATACTGTAATGATTACATCTGCCACCTGCTGTTTCTTTCGTTCTGACACAGATATTCATACTCTGTGTTCCGGAATCAGAGGGATATTTTTTATGAGGAGTATCTTTGCATGAAGCGGACTTTTAATATTTTTTTAGAAATTATATGCATATTTTTTTCTGCTCTTTTTCTTCTGTTGACAGACGCACACAGTTCCTTACTTCACTGGCAGGTCCCGGTATGCTTTCCCTTGTAAAACAGGCATCTGCAAAAGCTACAGCTTCTGAGAATTTTTCAACTGACACCACCGCCGGGATTCCCGTTGAAGAACCTCCCAGAATCGCATTGACCTTTGATGACGGTCCCATGCCCGGTATACACCCATACTTCTGGATGGATTAAAAAAGAGAAACATCCGGGCATCTTTCTTTCTGATAGGCGAGAACATTGAAGGAAACGAAGACATACTCCTGCAAATGCGAAAAGACGGACATCTTATCGGAAATCACACCTGGGATCATGTACAGCTTGACAAGATACCGGCGGAGAAGGCCCGACTGGAAATTGAAAAAACAAATAACAGAATCTATGAAGCTTCCGGAATTTACCCTTCTTATGTGCGACCGCCTTTCGGCGCATGGATCAAGGATATGGAACTTTCTGTCACCATGCTTCCCGTATTCTGGGATGTAGACACTCTGGACTGGCAAAGCAAAAACATCGATTCTATCCTGTCTATCGCCCAGAAACAGGTTCATGACGGTTCTATCATCCTGATGCATGACGGCTATCAGACATCTGTGGATGCAGCCCTGAAAATCGCTGATCTTTTTACTGAAAAAGGCTATGTTTTTGTCACTGCAGACCAGCTCCTGCTCACATAAAAGATTTGCTTTTTCCTGCCTGATTCGTTATACTGTTATACAAAGCTTGTACAGATTTCTCTGTAGCAGGATTATCCGCAGAGTATGCTGTACATCATTATATACAAAAGGAGTAATTAAACGAATGGACAGACTATTTAACATGGACAACAAATTCTTCACCGTCATGGGACGCGTGGCTGATCTTATTATGCTTAATGTGGTCTTTCTGATCTGTTGTCTGCCAATCGTGACTATTGGTGCGTCACTGACTGCACTCCACTATGTCACACTGAAAATGGCACGTAACGAAGAATCTTATATTATCAGAAGCTTCTTCAAATCCTTTAAGCAGAACTTCAAACAGGCAACTGTCATCAATCTTATCATGCTTGCAGTTGCAGCTATCCTTTACATGGATCTGCGTATTGTAGGTAATATCGACGGAACAATGTCTCAGGTATTGTATATCGTTTTTCTTTGCATTTGGTATCCTTTATATGATGGTATTTTCTGTATATTTATCCGGTGCTTGCCAAATTCTACAACTCCATCAAAAACACCTTCCGCAATGCATTCCTGATGGCTATCCGTCATCTTCCGTATACAGTCCTGATGGCAGTCATCACTCTGTTACCTGCAGGCGTGTTTTTTTATCAAAAAGTTTCCGCATACAGTCCATGGCCATCATGCTTCTGTGCATGTTTGGATTTGCACTGGAGGCATTTATCAACGGACATTTTCTGGTAAAGATTTTTGATAATTATATTCCGGCAGATGCAGATACCCAGGATACAGACCTTCAGAACGGAAACTCTGCTGAAACTTCATCAGCAGAAAATGATCACACAGTATGACCAAATGGGGAGAGAAACCATACCACTCTCTGGACTATATGCTGAGAGAGCGGTTTGGAGAAAAGGTTTATAAGGTCACGCTAAATGGCGGCATGTCCTGTCCCAACAGGGACGGTAAGATTGGAACCCGCGGCTGCATCTTCTGCAGCGCAGGAGGAAGCGGAGATTTCGCTGCAGATGCCGCACTTTCCATCACTGACCAGATAGAAAGCCAGATCAGTATCCTTTCACAGAAACGTCCGATTCATAAATATATTGCCTATTTCCAGGCGTACACAAATACCTACGCACCTGTGGAATATCTGGAGAAAATTTTTACAGAAGCAATCTCTCATCCAAAGATAGTTGCTCTTTCCATCGGCACCAGACCAGACTGCCTCAGTCCTGAAATCGTGACACTTTTGTCCCGGTTAAATAAACAGAAACCTGTCTGGATTGAACTTGGACTTCAGACGATCCATGAGTCCACTGCCAGGTATATCCGAAGGGGATATCCTCTCTGCGTTTTTGATGATGCCGTAAAAACGCCTGCGAAAAGAAAATATCGAAGTAATCGTGCATACAATCCTCGGATTGCCCGGTGAAAACACAGCAGATATTCTGGAAACTATGGAATATCTCAACCATATGGATATTCAGGGAATCAAACTGCAGTTACTTCATGTGCTTCGCGGCACTGATCTGGCAGCAGATTACGAGAAAGGACTGTTTCTGACTTACGAACGGGATGAATACATCTCTCTCCTTATAAACTGTCTGGAACATCTCAGACCGGATATGGTTATACACCGCATCACAGGCGACGGCCCCAAAGATCTGCTGATCGCACCACTGTGGGCAAGCCGTAAACGTGAGGTATTAAATATGCTGCATCACAGGATGAAAGAAGAACAAACCTACCAGGGAAGACTGTTTTCACACTAAAAGATTCTCTGCTACTCTATGCAAAGGAGGGATAAAATGGCAACACCATTCACAGTTTACAAATTAATCGTATTATACATGCTTCAGAATACCGAAAATACCCTGACAAATTCGCAGATTTCGGAATTTATCCTGGACCGGGAATATACAAACTATTTCCATCTCCAGCAGGCAATCTCAGACTGGTAGAAGCAGAACTGATCACCATGGACACCCGTTCCAATGTCTCCCATTACCGGATTACCGAAGATGGCATAAAGACCCTCTCCTTTTTCCAGAAAGATCTTTCTCCTGAGATCAAACAGGAAGTCAGAGAATACCTGAAATCTACCGGCTTCAAAGCTCAGGAACGAATCGTCACTCCTGCTGATTATTACATCACCAAACAGGGAACCTATTCTGTAAGATGCCAGCTCATCGAAAAGGGCAACTCCCTCATCGACCTGAACATCGCAGCTCCTAACCTTGAGGCAGCACAGTCGAATCTGCAAAAAATGGTCCACACATTACCAGGAAATATACGGAAAAATAATGGAGGAGCTTTTATAAAGCTCTTCCTTTTTATTTCCTAATCTTTACAAAAAAACAGGGATACGTTATACTAAAACAAATATACGTTCTATAGCACTCCTCGTAAATAATGTATATTGATTAAGAGACTTGCTATAATTTGTCAGAAATGTTTTATGTTACTATAAACACGAAATGAAATGTGACTGTTTTATCATCATATTCTATGGAGAAAAAACTATGGATTTATTTGAATACGCCAAATCAAAAACCCTGGACCAGGAATCCCCTCTGGCATCCAGACTACGCCCCACAACTCTGGATGAAGTTGTAGGGCAGCAACACATCATCGGAAAAAACACCTTATTATACAGGGCTATCAAAGCTGACAAACTGACCTCCGTCATCTTCTACGGCCCTCCCGGAACCGGCAAGACCACCCTGGCAAAAGTAATCGCCAACACTACCAGTGCAGAATTCACCCAGATCAACGCCACTGTAGCAGGCAAAAAAGATATGGAAGCAGTTGTAAAAGAAGCCCAGCAAAACCTGGGTATGTACGGCAAAAAAACAATACTCCTTCATAGACGAGATCCACCGCTTCAACAAAGGCCAGCAGGACTATCTCCTCCCATTCGTAGAAGACGGAACCATCATCCTCATCGGTGCCACAACAGAGAATCCATACTTCGAAGTCAACGCTGCTTTAATCTCCCGTTCTATCATCTTCGAACTGAAATCCCTGGAGA
>ENA-OQAJ01000705-OQAJ01000705.1-human-gut-metagenome-genome-assembly--contig:-NODE-705-length-10288-cov-2.172129_pt1 | contig 10288 bp, 20 predicted proteins | sample MGYA00242736_ERZ504529 | MGnify/ENA primary metagenome ERZ504529 (study PRJEB26092, sample SAMD00036275) | human gut metagenome | host: Homo sapiens | study: EMG produced TPA metagenomics assembly of...
CTTGTTTATTTGCAGCATGATTCAAGAAACGAACGATTTGAAGATATGGAAAAAGGAACTTTCAGATACCCGCAAACCGCTTCGGCGGATATTTGCCAAACCGAATATCCGAACCGTCGGATACCCGGTTTTCCAGTGACGCGGTGATTCACGGATTCAATGACTTCATGACGCAATGCCGTCATTCATCGGTTATCCGAATCCCGGCTTCACCATTGAAGCGGATACGTGACGAACCGCCCGGATAATGATTCACGGACGCGGATATGTATGTCACCGCTTCCGTACAGGAACAGGAAAACAATTCATCAACCATTAAAAGCAATAGAACCATGAGTAATGAAATCTTCGTTGCATTCGCAACACAAAAGGGAGGTATCGGAAAATCGACCGTCACGGCTCTTGCCGCCAGCTACCTCCACAACGTGCAAGGTCACAATGTCGCCGTCATAGATTGCGACGCCCCGCAACACAGCATCCACGGGCTGCGCGAACGCGAAAACGAAACTTATCGACGAGAGCCTCTATTTCAAGGCACTCGCGTGTGACCATTTCCGCAAAATAAAAAAGAACGCCTATCCGGTCATTGCAAGCGACGCCCTCAACGCCCTTGACGATGCCGAAAGGATGCTTGCCGAAGAAGATGCGAAACCGGACATCGTGTTCTTCGATATGCCGGGAACGCTGAAAAGCAACGGTGTGGTAAAGACCCTCTCACAGATGGATTACATCTTCGCGCCCATGAGTGCCGACCGCTTTGTCGTGGAAAGCACCCTGCAATTCGCCGTGATGTTCCGTGACAACCTCATGACGACGGGGCAGGCGAAAACAAAAGGGCTGTACCTGTTCTGGACGATGGTGGACGGCAGGGAGAAGAACGGGCTGTACGACCTGTATGAAGATGTGATTGCCGAAATGGGGTTGTCGGTGTTGTCCACCCGCCTGCCCGACAGCAAGAAGTTCCGGCGTGACCTCTCGGAAGAGCGCAAGAGCGTATTCCGCTCTACCATCTTCCCGATGGATGTGTCCCTTCTGAAAGGGAGCGGTATCCGTGAGTTCTCGGAAGAAATCAGCCGTATCATCAAACCTCAATGAGCATGGGCAGCAGGAAAGTGAACACCGAAGGCATTGACGAGGAACTGTTGATAGCCTCCATCGGCAGACGCAAGCAGGACGGGACCCTGTACCGTGTGCAGGAACCGCCCGTGCCTGCCCCCGAAGAAGAGAGCGTCCCGGAAACGGAACCACCGCCCACGGCATCCCCGTCAAGGGAGAAGGTGCAGAAAGACACCGCCCGCCGCAAACGGCAGGAGGACGACTATTCCGGCCTGTTCCTCCGCCGCAACGAGATAAAGACACGCCAGTGCGTCTATATCAGCCGGGACGTACACAGCAAGATTCTTAAAATCGTGAACGACATCGCCGGACGGGAAATCTCGGTAGGCGGCTACGTGGACACCGTGCTGCGCCAACATCTGGAACAGCACAAGGAGAAAATAAACGAACTGTACAAGAAACAACGTGAAGACTTAATTTGAATATGGATATGAATCAGGAAAAGAACCAGAAAAACAGAAGTCCGCACCATGACGGCGGAGGTATGCTTGCCCAAGTGCAGGCGAGTGTGGAAATCCTGTCGCCCGTGCCGGTAAGCGGCAAATGCGGAGAAAAGGACTATGAACGGCTTTTCATCCGTGAACCCGAAGTAAAGGCACGCGAGGGGAAGATGGCATACGTGCGCCCGGAGTACCACGACCGCATCATGCGCATAACCCGTGTGATCGGGCATGACAGGCTATCGCTGTCCGCCTACATCGACCACGTGCTTACACACCACTTCAACCAGTGCGAAGAGGCGATAAAGAGCCTTTACGCCCGGAATTATGACGCAGTATTTTAATCATCAAAAGGAAAAGAAATGAGAAGAAAAAAGAATGACTATCGCGCCTTCCTGAAAAAATCAGGTTTCAAGGCAAGGGAAGGGAAACAAGTGTCCATCAGCAAAGAGACCCATGATAAGGTTGCCATGATTGTCCGCTGGCTGGGTGATGGTGAAGTCACAATGGCCGACTTCACTGAGAACGTGGTAAGCGAGTTTCTCCGTACACACCGTGACGAACTGAACCGTATGTTAAACGCAGTCCCCAGAATAGATTTATGAGCATGACGATGATTCTCCTGACCGTATCGGTCGGCTGCAACCTGTGGTTCCTGTTCCTGCTGCTCTACGACCGCATCATGGAAACGAGATTCGTCCGCTCCTTAAAGGCATTGCCGGGTTATGGCGGTCATTGGACGGCACGGAGGTGAAGCAGGAAACGGCATGGGAAACACCTCCCGCAGAAACATCGGACATCATCGGCAAGAGCCGTTTCAAAATGGCATCAACCCGGACAACCGCTGCCATACCGACGCAAGAAGCCGCCACTTCGGAAAAAGGCATTGAGCTGTCGGAGGAAGAGGCTACTTTTGACGACGGAAACACGGAAACCGTCTCACGCCCGGCACAAGTCCCGGAGGAAAAACTCGATGAAACCTTCACGAGCATCCCGCCTTCGGAACTGGAGTTCGTGGAGGATGAACCGGAGGACGGAACGCCCGACACACCAAGAGCTACGGGAAGCAGTTTTGACGAGATAGACGATGCGGTCAGGACAGCCAAGAACCCGGAAGCGACAACGGCAGAACGGGAACGTGCGGCAAAGGTCTTCTCCGATATGGAAGGAACGGAACTGTACGAGAAACTGATGTCCGGCTCGACGGAACTGAACATCCGCATCAAGGGGCTTATCGAAGTCCGGCTGAAGAAACCGAAAAAGGAATTTACCGTACCCGACAACATTGACGAGTTCAATATCCGGGACTATGTATAACGGCTAAAAAAGAGTGGAAATGAAAACGTAAGACAGCATTACACCATGCGCACGCAGTACAAGGTACAGCCAATCCGCAACGGACACACCCAAGTCCGTAGAAACAAACGGGAAACCACTAAAACCAAAGTAAAGTAATCAAGTATCAACCGCCCGAAAAAGGACTATCCACCCTTTGGACGGCACAAAAAGAACAGTTTATGAATAAGAACATCAGACAAAAGTTCATCATCTCTGCGGCACTTATGATTGCCGCAACCGCCTCCGCATTTGCGCAGGGAAACGGTCTGGCAGGCATCAACGAAGCCACCTCTATGGTGAGTTCGTATTTCGACCCCGGTACGAAACTTATCTATGCCATCGGTGCGGTGGTCGGTCTTATCGGAGGCGTAAAAGTCTATGGCAAGTTTTCGTCCGGCGACCCGGACACCTCGAAGACCGCCGCTTCGTGGTTCGGGGCTTGTATCTTCTTGATTGTCGCTGCCACTATCCTGCGCTCATTCTTCCTTTAATAAACAATGTATGGCTGAATACCCGATAAACAAGGGTATCGGTCGTCCGGTAGAGTTCAAGGGCTTGAAGGCACAGTACCTCTTCATCTTCTGCGGAGGTCTGTTGGCTCTCTTCGTCCTGTTCGTCATCCTCTACATGGTCGGCATCGACCAGTGGATATGTATCGGCTTCGGCGCGGCATCGTCTTCCGTCCTCGTATGGCAGACCTTCGCGCTGACGCCCGGTACGGTGAACACGGGCTGATGAAATTAGGAGCGGCACGGAGCCATCCCCGATACCTTATCAACCGGCGGCGGATCACCCGATTATTCAAACGGCAACGAAAGGAAGAAACGACATGAGAAATACATCCAAAATGACAACACTGGAAAACAAGTTCCCCCTGCTGGCGGTGGAGCATGGCTGCATCATTTCCAAAGACGCCGACATCACGGTGGCTTTTGAGGTGGAACTGCCGGAGCTTTACACCGTGACGGGCGCGGAGTACGAGGCGATACACGGCTGCTGGTGCAAGGCAATCAAGGTGCTGCCCAACTTCTCCATCGTGCATAAGCAGGATTGGTTCATCAAGGAACGCTACAAGCCGGAATTGCAGAAAGACAACATGAGTTTTCTCTCAAGGAGTTTCGAGCGTCACTTCAACGAGCGTCCGTACCTGAAACACACCTGCTACCTCTACCTGACCAAGACGACAAAGGAGCGTAACCGTATGCAGAGCAACTTCAGCACGCTGTGCCGCGGGCATATCATCCCGAAGGAGCTGGACAGGGAAACCGCCGGGAAGTTCATGGAGGCCACGGAACAGTTCGAGCGCATCATGAACGACAGCGGATTTGTGAAGCTGCGCCGCCTCTCCACCGACGAGATTGTCGGCACGGAGAAGTCCGCCGGCTGATAGAGCGTTACTTCTCGCTCATGCCCGAAGGCGACACGACCTTGCAGGACATCGACCTCTCGGCAAGGGAAATGCGCATCGGCGACAACCGCCTGTGCCTGCACACCCTTTCCGACGCGGAAGACCTGCCCGGCAAGGTAGCTACCGACACCCGGTATGAACGGCTTTCCACCGACCGGAGCGACTGCCGCCTCTCCTTCGCCTCCCCCGTGGGGCTGCTGCTCTCCTGCAACCACATCTACAACCAGTATGTGATTATAGACAACAGCGAGGAGAACCTTCAAAAATCGAGAAATCCGCAAGAAATATGCAGTCGCTGTCCCGCTACAGCCGCAGTAACAGCATCAACCAAGAGTGGATAGACCGCTACCTGAACGAAGCACATTCTTACGGGCTGACATCAGTACGGGCGCACTTCAACGTCATGGCGTGGAGCGATGACGCGGAGGAACTGAAGCACATCAAGAACGATGTGGGCAACCAACTGGCAAGCATGGAGTGCGTACCGCGCCACAACACCATCGACTGCCCGACACTCTATTGGGCGGCGATGCCCGGCAACGCGGCGGACTTCCCGGCGGAAGAGAGCTTCCACACCTTCATCGAGCAGGCGGTGTGCCTCTTCACGGAGGAAACCAACTACCGCAATTCGCTCTCGCCCTTCGGCATCAAGATGGTGGACAGGCTCACGGGAAAACCGTTGCACCTTGACATCAGCGACCTGCCGATGAAGCGGGGCATCACCACCAACCGCAACAAGTTCGTGTTGGGTCCTTCGGGCAGTGGCAAGTCGTTTTTCATGAACCACCTCGTGAGGCAATACTACGAACAGGGTACGCACGTGGTATTGGTGGATACGGGAAACTCCTATCAGGGCTTGTGCGAGATGATCCGGCGCAAGACAAACGGGGCGGACGGCGTGTACTTCACCTACACGGAGGAGAAACCGATTTCATTCAACCCGTTCTACACCGATGATTACGTGTTCGACGTGGAGAAGAAGGACAGCATCAAGACATTGCTGCTGACGCTCTGGAAGTCGGAGGACGACAAAGTGACGAAGACGGAAAGCGGCGAACTGGGAAGTGCGGTGAACGCCTATATCGAGCGTATCAGGCTGATCGGAGCATCGTCCCCTCGTTCAACACCTTCTACGAGTATATGCGCGACGACTACCGAAGGGAGTTGGCGGAACGTGAGATAAAGGTGGAGAAGTCCGATTTCAACATCGACAACATGCTCACCACCATGCGGCAGTATTACCGGGGCGGACGCTACGACTTCCTGCTCAACTCCACGGAGAACATCGACCTGCTCGGCAAGCGGTTCATCGTCTTCGAGATTGACAGTATTAAGGAAAATCGCGAGCTTTTCCCGGTCGTGACCATCATCATCATGGAAGCCTTCATCAACAAGATGCGCCGTCTGAAAGGCGTGCGCAAACAGCTGATAGTGGAAGAGGCTTGGAAGGCTCTCTCTTCGGCGAATATGGCTGAGTACCTGCGCTATATGTACAAGACCGTGCGCAAGTATTACGGGGAGGCAATTGTGGTGACGCAGGAGGTGGACGACATCATTTCCTCGCCCGTCGTCAAGGAGAGCATCATCAACAACTCCGACTGCAAGATACTTCTCGACCAGCGGAAGTACATGAACAAGTTTGATTCCATCCAGTCCCTGTTGGGGCTTACGGAGAAAGAGAAGTCGCAGATACTCTCCATCAACATGGCGAACAACCCGTCAAGGCTCTACAAGGAGGTCTGGATCGGACTGGGTGGCACACAGTCGGCGGTCTATGCCACCGAAGTTAGTGCTGAAGAGTATCTGGCGTACACCACCGAAGAAACGGAAAAAGTAGAGGTTTACCGTCTGGCGGAGCAGTTGGGCGGCGACATCGAAGCCGCCATCCGGCAGCTTGCCGAAAGGCGGAGAAAAAAGGAATAAGTAGAAACAGATTCATCAACTAAAAAAGAAAAATGCGTATGAGTATATCAAGAACGAAAATGCTGCAAGTCAGCAAGTGTTTAATTGAGCTGGCAGTCATGATGCTGCAATCCTGCGAAACCGTGGACAACCGCCGCGACCTGCTTTGCGGGAATTGGGAAAGCGTGGAGGGGAAGCCCGACGTGCTTATCTACAAGGAGGGCGAAGCTACAAGGTAACGGTATTCAAGCGGAGCGGCATCCGCCGCAAACTGAAGCCGGAAACCTATCTCTTGCAGGAGGAGAACGGCAACCTGTTCATAAACACCGGATTCCGTATCGACGTGTCCTACAACAAGGCGACGGACATCCTGACCTTCTCGCCCAACGGGGACTACGTACGTGTGAACCCGAAACCGGACCATCCGATAAGCGAGCAATAACGACAACCACTAAAATTCAAAGTAACATGAGAACAAGAATAACACTTATTATCTGCCTGTGCCTGTTTGCAGTCGGCAGGGCAAGCGCACAATGGGCGGTGATAGACCCGTCCAACATCGCGCAGAGCATCGTGAATACCTCGAAGAACGTGGTACACACTTCCACGACCGCCCAGAATATGATAAAGAATTTTCAGGAGACTGTGAAGATTTATGAGCAGGGCAAGAAGTATTACGACGCAATGAAATCCGTGAACAATCTGGTAAAAGACGCCCGGAAAGTGCAGCAAACCATCCTGATGGTGGGTGACATCACCGACACTTATGTGACCAGCTTCCAGAGGATGATGCGTGACGACAACTTCACGGTGGAGGAACTGGGAGCCATCGCCTTCGGCTACACCAAGCTGCTGGAGGAATCCAACGATGTGCTGACGGAACTGAAGAATGTGGTGAACATCACCACGCTCTCCATGACCGACAAGGAGCGCATGGACGTGGTGGAACGCTGCCACTCGAAGATGAAGCGTTACCGCAACCTCGTGAGCTACTACACCAACAAGAACATCAGCGTGAGCTACCTGCGGGCAAAGAAGAAGAACGACCTTGACCGCATCATGGGGCTGTACGGGAACATGAACGAAAGATACTGGTAGCCTATGGATTTCGACAACCTTCACCAGATTCTGCGCTCGCTCTACGAACAGATGATGCCACTATGCGGGGACATGGCGGGCGTGGCGAAAGGCATCGCCGGGCTGGGTGCATTGTTCTACGTCGCCTACCGGGTATGGCAGTCGCTGGCGAGAGCCGAACCGATAGACGTGTTCCCCATGCTCCGCCCCTTTGCGATAGGTTTGTGCATCATGTTCTTTCCGACGGTGGTATTGGGTACGATAAACAGCATCATGTCGCCCGTCGTGCAGGGTACGGCAAAGATGCTGGAGGCGGAAACGCTGGACATGAACCGATACCGGGAGCAGAAGGACAAACTGGAATACGAGGCGATGATGCGCAACCCCCGAAAACCGCCTATCTCGTGTCGAACGAGGAATTTGACAAACAACTGGAGGAACTGGGCTGGTCGCCCGGTGACATGGTGACGATGGCGGGAATGTATATCGAGCGCGGGATGTACAACATGAAGAAGGCATCCGCGACTTCTTCCGCGAGATATTGGAACTGATGTTCCAAGCCGCCGCCTCGTGATAGACACCATCCGCACCTTTTTTCTTGTGGTGCTGGCGATACTCGGTCCGATAGCCTTCGCCATATCGGTGTGGGACGGCTTCCAAAGTACGCTCACACAGTGGATATGCCGCTACATTCAGGTCTATCTGTGGCTGCCCGTGTCGGATATGTTCAGCACCATACTGGCGAAGATACAGGTGCTGATGCTGCAAAGCGACATCGAACGGATGCAGGCTGACCCGAACTTCTCGCTGGATTCGAGCGACGGAGTGTACATCGTCTTCATGATAATCGGTATCATCGGCTACTTCACCATCCCCACGGTGGCGGGCTGGATTATCCAAGCCGGAGGCATGGGAAGCTACGGTCGCAACGTGAACCAGACGGCAGGACGAGCCGGAGGCATGGCGGGCAGCGTGGCGGGTGCAGCCGCAGGCAACATGGTCGGACGTGCCGGAAAGCTGCTGAAATAATCAACTGACAATTAAAAAACGAATAAACAACAATGGAATTTAAGTCACTCAAAAACAATCGAAATCATCGTTCAGGCAGATACGCCTGTTCGGTATCGTCTTCCTCTCGCTGTGCGCCGTGATAACGGTATGGAGCGTGTGGAGTTCCTACCGCTTCGCGGAGCGGCAACGGGAAAAGATTTACGTGCTGGACAACGGCAAGTCGCTGATGCTGGCCCTCTCGCAGGACCTGTCGCAGAACCGTCCGGCGGAGGCGAGGGAGCACGTACGCCGCTTCCATGAGCTGTTCTTCACGCTCTCGCCGGAGAAGAGCGCGATTGAGCACAACGTGAAGCGTGCACTGCTGTTGGCGACCGCAGCGTGTACAACTACTATTCGGACTTTGCGGAAAAGGGTTATTACAACCGCATCATCGCAGGTAACATCAATCAGGTGCTGAAGGTGGACAGCGTGGTGTGTGACTTCAACGGCTATCCGTACCGTGCCACCACCTACGCACGGCAGCAGATTATCCGGCAGAGCAACATCACGGAGCGCAGCCTCGTGACGACGTGCCGGCTGCTGAACGCCTCACGCTCGGACGACAATCCCAACGGATTCACTATCGAGGGGTTCACCATCATTGAGAACAAGGACTTACAGACAATCAAACGATGACGGGCATGAAGGAAAATAGAATCAGGAAATCGGCATGGAGGCTCTTCTGGAGTCTCCGCGATAAAAGAAAGCAGATGACGGAGCTGGCCAAGGACCGGTTGGAGGGTCTGCCACAGCGGACGAAGAGACGCATCATATTGGGAATGCTCGCCGTCTTTGCGGTGCTTGCCCTCTACACTTTCGGCAAGGCCGTCTATGACATTGGCAGAGACGAAAGCCGAAAGATGGAGATAGACCATGCTGGGCAGGTGGAACTGTCCATCAAGCCCACTGTTAGTAATCATTCAACACCTAATTATTTATATGGAACAGACGAAGATTGAAGTACAGAACCGACGCCAAGCCGAGAGCCATCAAGCTTGCTTGAATGGCCGAGGCGCGAAGGAGGAAGGCGAAGCCAACAAGACCGCTCCCGACAAGGGAAACGACAAGGAAAAACCCAAGCAGGAGCGTACACCGCTCACGGAGGCGGAACGGCTGAGACGGCAGAAGATGATTGTGCTGCCTGCCATGGTGCTGGTGTTCCTCGGTGCGATGTGGCTGATTTTCGCCCCATCGTCTGACGAAACAAAAGAGCCTGGTATGGATGGCTACAACATGGAGATGCCGGATGCCGACAAGGCGGACAGGCAGATTATCGGCGACAAGGCGAAAGCCTATGAGCAGGGAGCGATGGAGGAACGCAAGGAAAACCGCAACCGCTCGATGATGGAGCTGGGAGATATGTTCGACCGTGAAGTAGCGGGAAACGAATCCGCTGCGGATTTCAGTCTGACAGCCAATGACAGTGCGGAAAAGAGCGAGCCCGCAACACCTCAAAGCATCCGCTCGTCTGCCTCCGCCTACCGTGACCTGAATACCACGCTTGGCAGTTTCTATGAACAGCCTTAAGGAGGAAAATGCGGATAATGGAGGAACTTCTGGAGCGCATCGCCTCGCTGGAATCGGAACTTGAAAGCGAGAAAGGCAGGGCATCTGATATGGACGACCAAGTGGCTCTCATGGAGAAGTCCTACGAACTGGCGGCGAAGTATATGGGCGGTCAGAATGGCGGACAACCCAAACAGGAGGCAATGCCTGCAACAGTGGGCAAAGCCGGGAAGCACACCGTCAGTCCCGTGAAACAGGTGACGAAGCAGGTGGTGTCCGCTCTCGGACAGCCGATGAGCGAATGGGGAGTTCATCGCAGCCCAGGCGCAGGAGCGAAATTATGGTTTCAACACCGCTGTGGGCAAGGTCGGGGTGTCGGACAAGAACACCATATCGGCGTGCATCTATGGAGCGCAGAGCGTGACGGACGGACAGGCGGTGAAGCTGCGCC
>ENA-OQAJ01000706-OQAJ01000706.1-human-gut-metagenome-genome-assembly--contig:-NODE-706-length-10284-cov-2.734666_pt1 | contig 10284 bp, 12 predicted proteins | sample MGYA00242736_ERZ504529 | MGnify/ENA primary metagenome ERZ504529 (study PRJEB26092, sample SAMD00036275) | human gut metagenome | host: Homo sapiens | study: EMG produced TPA metagenomics assembly of...
ATTGTCCGGTTCCAGAGTTTACCGGTAACTCGGTTGGAACTTGTTCCTTTTCAATGGATGATGGCCCATAAGAACGGGGATATGACCAAAGAAAGATCGATTGATGAAGCCCCAACAAGTTCCCTTTCCCATTCCCGGCAGAACTTTTCCTAATCAAAGGATGCACAATAGGAAAAATATAAAGTGATGAAAAAAACGCATACGACCAGATAGAGTGTGACAGACACCAGCATAGACCGGATCAGTTTATGCCAAGTTCCCTGGTGTTTTACAGTCATTGCCCCGGACGTATAGTGTACGAGATAATCTTTCAGGGATTCAGGCATGTGGATGTCTATAAACCGGTATGCTGGTTCCGAAAGCCGTATCATATAGGGGGTAAGAAAAGTCGTTATGACAGATACTGCCACTATGACCGGATAGAGATACTTGTCCGTAACATTCAGACTGACGCCTAAAGATGCGATGATGAATGCGAATTCACCGACCTGTGTCAGTGAAAAGCCGGACTGTATGGCAATTTTCAACGGCTGGCCGGAAAGCAGGACACCAAAGCTCCCGAACAGGACCTGACCGGACAGTACCAGCAATGTCAGGATAAGAATAGGGACGGCATATTCCCACATCATGCAGGATCGATCATCATTCCCACCGACACGAAAAATATGGAAGCGAACAGGTCTTTTACCGGCTGTACGATATGTGCGATTTTTTCCGCTTCAACGGTCTCTGCCAGCAGGGACCCCATGACAAAGGCTCCCAATGCGGCAGAAAATCCCGCTTTTGTCGCAATCATCACCATTCCCAGGCAAAGTCCCAGAGAGGTTATCAATAAAATCTCGTTGCTGGTGAAACGGCGTATCTTCTTCAGCAGGTAGGTATCAGATAGATACCCAATGCCGACCAGAAAATCAGGAAAGCGGCCAGCTTCAATATACTTTCCAGCATCTCCTTCCCTTCAAAATGTTTGCCTACCGCCAACGTGGAAAGAATAACCATCATCACTACCGCCACCAGATCTTCGATGACAAGAATCCCCCAAGACAATGCCGGTGAATTTCTGTTGGAGAGTCCCATGTCATTGAAGGCCTTGAATACGATGGCCGTGGACGACATGGACAACATTCCACCCAGAAAAATACTGCTCATGTGGGAGAACCCCATTGCATTCCCCGCTGTATAGCCTATGAACATCATGCCACATACAATAGTGACAGTGGCAACGATAGCCGTAATGCCCACATTTATCAATTTCTTGAACGAAAAGTCCAGTCCCATCGCGAACAGCAGAAAAATGACACCGATGTCCGCCCATATTTTGATATTGGCAGGATCGGAAACAGTCGGGACCAGGGAAACGGAAGGACCCGCCATAATACCGGCTACAATGTAGCCCAATATGACCGGTTGCTTCAGCCACTTGAAAATGACGGTTACAATACCGGCAATAATCAGAATTATGGCAAGATCCGATATTAAGGGAGCAACTTCTGACATGTTGACGGCTATTTTATATCGATAATTCGTTAAGGACCCGGATCAGGCTTTTGTCAATAGGCTTGTCCTTTTTGATTGCCTGGACAAAAGGAACATAAACAATCTCGTTGTTCCGTATGCCTATCATAACATTTCGCTGGCCTTCCATTAAGGCCTGGATTGCGGCTTCACCCAGCCGGCTTGCCAGTATGCGGTCATTGGCACTCGGAGCACCACCCCGTTGCAGATGGCCCAGGATAGAACCCTGATCATCATACCCGGGATATTCCTTCTTTACCCGGTCGGCGTAATACATGGCACCTCCATTCTTGTTTTCAGGACTTTCGGTCACAATTACGATGCTGCTGTTTTTCGTCTTTCTGAATCCGCGCCCGATGAATGTTTCCAACTGGTCCACGTCCGTCCTGTCCTCCGGGATGATGGCCGCTTCAGCACCGGAAGCTATTGCGCTGTTTTGTGCCAGGAAGCCCGCATCACGCCCCATCACTTCGACAAAGAAGATACGGTCATGGGAGGTTGCCGTGTCCCTGATTTTATCCACGCATTCCACAATGGTGTTCAATGCCGTATCATATCCTATGGTAAAATCGGTACCATATAGGTCATTGTCAATGGTGCCGGGCAATCCTATGCACGTCACATCATACTCCTCCGCAAAGATACGGGCTCCCGTCAGGAACCGTCTCCACCGATAATTATCAAAGCATTGATGTTCTCTTTCTGTATGACCTTATAAGCTTTCTTGCGTCCTTCGGGAGTGATGAAAGTCTCGGAGCGGGCTGTTTTCAGTATGGTACCTCCCCTCTGGATAATGCTACTTACATCTTCCGTCGTGAGTTCTTTCACTTCACCGGCAATCAGCCCCTCGTAACCTCTATAAATTCCTTTCACTTTAAATCCGTTAAAAATGGCGGCGCGGGTCACGGCACGGATAGCCGCGTTCATTCCGGAAGCGTCCCCTCCGGAAGTCAGAATTCCTATATATTCATCTTTTTCATCTATCTCAGTTCTTGTTTTGTTTCATTCTGCCAATATAGCTTTCAGTTTTTCCGGCAGTGAAAAATACGGCTCTTTATAGTTCCCAAACTCACGCCGGTTCTTTCCGCTATCTCACGGTATTTGAATCCTGACAGGTACATCTCAAAAGGTATGAAATGTGACTCCGGTACACTTTTGATGGCATTACGTATCTTTTCCAGGTCATAGTTCTTGTCCACCTCCTCTGTACGGGACTCGTCCATGATCCGCGAATAATATGCAGGATCGGAGGATATGTACAGGCGGGTATGACCGACCTCCGCCCGGTAACCGTTGATAAACGTGTTGCGCATGATGATAAACAGCCACCCTTTGAAATTCGTGTTCTTGTTGTAACTTTCTTTGTGAAGCATTGCCTTGAGCAGGGTATCCTGCAACAGGTCTTCCGCCTTCTCCCTGTTAGCTGTCAGTTTGTACGCAAAACGGAACAGTTCGTCTTGTACGCCAAGTAGTTCTTTTTCAAAATTGAATTCCTTCATCGGTTGTGCCGGTTCCCTGTTCCGGAAGTGTCTGTTAAAGGTCGGACGGCTTTTCCGAACAAGAAAAGCCTGTCGACCTTACGACATTCCAGATCTGGAATTATTTAACCTCGATAGCCTTGAAAGTTTTTTTGTTTTTCTTCCTCCTTCATTTTCGGGATTTCAATGGACAGAATCCCGTGTTCGACTTTTGCGGAGATCTTATCCTTCTCCACATTTTCAGGCAGCAGGATGGTCTGCTGGAACTTGGAATATGAGAATTCGCGGCGGAGATACTTCTTGTCTTTTCTTCTCCTCCTTCTTCTCTTCTTTCTTTTCCATGCAGATTGTCAGGTTGTTGTTTTCGTCAACATTCACCTTGAAATCATCCTTTGTCATTCCGGGAGCCGCCATTTCAACCTTGTAGTCCTTGTCATTCTCAATGACATTGATGGCAGGAGCCGTAACTCCCGTTTTTGCCAGCCACTCATTCTCGAAGATATCGTTAAAAATACTCGGCAACCAGTTTGAGTTTGTTTTTACAGGTACCATTTTTACCTCCTTTTTTAAATTGTTAATAAATAAAATATTCAAAAAGACAATACAATCCAGTCTGATTGACTGACTTTTATCGTCTGATCATACCTTGTTCGGCTACAGCCTTTGTCCGTTTCCGTATCTCTTCCGGGTTTCCAAGGTAGTAGTCCTTGACAAGAACCAGTCTGTCGTCAAATTCAAAGACATAAGGAACCGCCGTAGGCAGGTTCAGGTTGGAAATATCCGTATCGGAAATCCCTTTGAGATGCTTGATGATTCCGCGCAGGCTGTTGCCATGGGCGACTACCAGCAGGCTGTCCTTATACATCAATGCGGGAAAGATGATGCATTCCCAGTAAGGCATGACACGCCCAATAGCATCTTTCAGGGATTCCGTACGGGGAAGTTCCCTATCTGGCACACCGGCATAGCGGATATCCATGCCCGGATTACGGGGATCATCTTTGCCTACCGGAGCGGGAGCCACGTCATAGCTTCTTCGCCAGATGTGTACTTGTTCTTCACCATATTGGACCGTCGTCTCACTCTTATTCAGTCCTTGAAGCATGCCGTAATGCTTCTCGTTCAGCCGCCAGGTCTTTTCAACCGGAATCCAGTCTTCATCCAGCCGGTCCAGGACACAGTTCAACGTTTTTACGGCACGTTTCAAGTAAGAAGTGTAAGCTGCCTCAAAAGAAAATCCGGCCTCCCGTAATGCATCGCCTGCCTTGCAGGCTTCTTCGACTCCTTTCTCGCTTAAATCCACGTCCGTCCATCCGGTAAAACGGTTTTCTTTGTTCCATAGGCTTTCGCCATGACGTAATAACACTATTCTTTTCATGGATACTTCTCCTTTATGCAATGGTTATTGAAGAATCCAGATATACGTCCTGAATGGTGTTCAGAAGTTGAACTCCGTCTTTCATCGGTTTCTGGAAAGCCTTACGACCGCTGATCAGCCCCATACCACCTGCACGCTTGTTTACTACTGCCGTTACGACGGCATCATGCAGGTCGGATTCCCCATGGGATTCCCCGCCCGAGTTGATCAATCCGACACGTCCCATATAGCCATTCGCCACCTGATAACGACAAAGGTCTATCGGATGGTCAGTGGTCAGTTCCGAATACATACGCTCGTTTGTCTTTCCGAATCCGATAGCCTTGAAACCGCCGTTATTGGATGGGAGCTTCTGCTTCACGATATCGGCTTTGATGGTAACCCCGATATGGTTGGCTTGTCCTGTTAAATCGGCAGCGGCATGATAGTCGGTTTCATCCTTTTTGAAGCTGCTGTTTCTCAAATAGCACCATAAAATAGTAGCCATTCCCAGTTCGTGGGCATATTCAAAAGCCTGTGACACTTCCACTATCTGGCGGCGGCTTTGTTCCGAACCGAAATAAATGGTAGCGCCGACAGCTACGGCACCCATGTTCCATGCCTCTTTTACCGTACCGAACATTACCTGGTCGTAGCTGTTCGGATAAGTCAGCAACTCATTATGGTTCAGCTTGACGATAAAAGGTATCTTGTGTGCATATTTGCGTGCCACGGCGCCCAACACACCGAATGTGGATGCCACGGCATTACACCCTCCTTCAATGGCCAGCTTTATGATGTTTTCGGGATCGAAATAAAGCGGATTGGGGGCGAAAGACGCTCCTGCAGAATGTTCTATGCCCTGGTCTACAGGCAGAATGGATACATAGCCCGTATTGGCCAGACGTCCATGTCCGTATAAAGCCTGCAAACTTTCCAAATGTACGGATATTCCTGTCGGAATTCATCCATACCTTATCTATCATATCCGGTCCCGGAATATGGATAAGTTGTTTGTCTATCGTCTTACATGTATGGTTCAGGTAGTACTCAGCCTGTCCTCCCAATAAATCTACTATTTTCATCTTATTTATTTTTATTGATTATTCTGGTTTATGACTCCCGTTCACCCAGTTTTGCATCCATAAAAAGGATAGCACTGTCTCCGGCTTTCCTTAGCCGACTAACAATATTGAGTACATTCGCTTCTTCTTCTACCTGCTCACGAACAAATTGCCACAAGAAGTTCTGAGTGGCATTGTCTTTCTCTTCGGATGCTACCTGTACCAATTCATCAATCAGTTTGGAAACATGTTTTTCATGCTCCAAAGCATGTTCGAATACTTCAACAGGGTTACCCCAACCTTGTGGAACCACATCGACCTTGTCCACTTTCGGGGTTGCCTCACGCTTAATCATGTACTCAGCAATGGCATATGCATGCCCGATCTCTTCTGCAGATTGTTTCTGCATCCAGCGAGCCATTCCGGAAAAGCCCTCTCTTTCCAGATAAAAAAGACATCGATAAATACAGGTTGGCAGACCATAATTCTGCTGTGATTTGCTCATTCAGGGCATTTTGCAATTTTTCAGTCATGATGAATCAAACTTTTAATGTTAATAATAAATCCAAATTATCTCTCTTCTTTAAGAACAAGCATGGGCTTGTTTCAAGATTTCAATTAATACCGGACGTATCCCGCTGATAAAACATTCCACGGCGATCACCATTAGAATAAGTCCCATCAGTCTCATCATCACATTGTTTCCCGTCTCTCCCAAGATTTTTAAAAGCTGGGTGGACGCGTACAGAATAAAGAAGGAAAGAATGCAGACCAAAGCGATTACGCCAAGCAATACTATTTTGAAAGTATATTCCGAAGCATCTTCCATCAATGTTATTCCACTGGAAATCGCTCCCGGACCGCATAACATCGGAATGGCAAGAGGTGTGATGGTTATATCTTTGGAATATTCTTTTCGTTCAGTTTCATTCAGTTTCACATGGGTGAAATGTGCCTGCAACATATCATATCCGATTTTAAAGATGATGATACCTCCCACAATCCGGAATCCGTTTGTTGAGATACCGAAAAAATGAAACAGAAACCTGCCCGATAATGTAAAAAGGACTAATATGATAAATGCAATGGTACATGCTTTCAAGGCGATATATCTGCGTTCTTTCGTATCCATTCCATCAGTCATTTGCAGGAATACCGGCATCACTCCAAGAGGGTCCATCAAGGTGAATAGCGAAGTGAAACACAATGTTAAATATACAAATATATCCATGATGACATATAGTTTATTATCGATTATTATATCGCAAAAACATACCAGATAGCATTCTGCAATATTAAATTTTGCATAACATCAATCTTAAATCCATACCGTCAAAAATAAGGTAGTTTCCGTTCGTTTTCCTTTGGCGAGGATACGTACAATTCCATAAATACCGTACTTACATATATACGGTCTGCATACAGCCCGCTGATGAAAGAATGGAAGGACATGCTTACATTCCAGCATAATATGAGAAATGTGTTTACCTGACGTGATATGTACTGCTCATGTTCAAGCAATTCATTCAAGGCATTCAATGGCGTTGTCCATTCATGTGTATCCCGTTTCATTTCATTGATTACAACACATCCTCCATCATGGCATATCCGATTCATCATCTGATAAACCTTGTTCATATTGTCCTGTGCTTGGGAGTTCAGCCAGGAGCTAAGTATTGGAAGCCGTTCATCTTCAAAATAAACCTGCAATGACAGGTATAAACCGGTTGACCATATTTCTGTATTGATCAACTCATTCATGGCGTTTTCTATTCGTTTATCCATTATCACTCTGAATATTGAAAATCCATTACTAATATTATGTGTTATTCCCTGTATATAAAAATTCCATTCGATTGTGGGTAACCCATAAAACGGAATTCTTAAACGAGGCTTAAATAATAGGATAACTTATCGGCGTAGACAAATTGTCATAAAAAATAGCACTATGATGTCTTTTTGTCTTGCCTCCCTTGCAGAATATCCAATAAGACATCCAGTTCTCTTTCTATTCCTTCAATCTTATCGGAAATACAGTCCAAAGTATTATGGTGCAGACTAGCTTTACACTCCTGCAACTCTCTTGACAGAGAAAGTATCTGTAACCAAAGTTCTTCCTCTATGTGATAGGGGGAGTTACTATTATCTAGTACCATAGCAGGAGAAGGCAGAAAAGTGCTTTGGCATGTAATTTGTATGATAATGAACGGTATGTTCCGAAAGAGACAGGAATGGAAATGAAAGGATAGAATATTCCACAAAAGATAGTAACAAACAAAGGGGGAAAGTCGTTGGAGACAGTTGTCTCGCTTTTAAAACAAGTTGCTTTCATAATGTTTATAATAAGCCAACCCTGTTCCCTGGAGTTGTGTTTATATAAAGTTAAGCGTGGGAACTTTGGTATTACCGTTCAGAAGTATCCCCATACTCAACAACATATAATACACAAAGCCCCACGCCTATATATAACAAAAATCTATATAAATAGTACGTGGAGCGTCCAATGTATTATCCAATTGTTGTTTCGAAATTGGGGATTTCCTGAACTTGGATAATGCCTTAACGCTTTACTATAAATCTTCTATTTTTAAAAGACTAATACAAATGTAATAAAAGAAATGAATTCTTTCAAAGGAAATATCTCCTTTTTTAAGGGGTGGCTTAATTTTTCTTCATTAAAAGTCTTAGAATTACTGCCTGCCAAAGCCCGTCACAATTTTTTTTTGAAATCCTCAAGCTGTACATTAAGCTCTATATAGTACAAGCAGAAAAACAGACCATGATGCCGCAGGCAGTATAGGCCATAACCCACTCTTCCGTGAGTATCTTATCTATTTGACAATAATAAAAATGTAAAGGAGGATAATGGCATGGACAATATTCGTATCCCAATACATATAGGTTAACATATAAGGGAGAATGGTCACGGAGTCCACAAACCGTAGAATGAAAAAAATATATTTCCATCGTGCACGGTTTATGCCTCTATCCGGATATTTGGCCGGTGCCGCAAAATGCGCAATGTATACTCCATAAAAAACACCAGGGAGGAAAATAAGTCATACTGAACAACGCCTGTCTGTAATGGGTCATGGATACAAATGGACTAACAGGATAATGGCTGCAATGGATATAACGATACAATCAAGCACAAAATAATGTACGAACGTGCCTATCAGTTGCATTTGGATGAAGCAGTACCACTTCATGCGATGTTTGGTTAGATTGAGTATGGATATAGGGGCTTAAAAATTAGACAGATACAAATTTACTAAAAAAGGAGAGGCTGTCTCAAAAGAGGTGTTTACAAACTTACTTTTGAAGATTTCATCCTTTCAAACTGCTTTTCGTTGCCATAAGCCTCCTAAGAGGCTACTTTTGCAAGATTATATGCTATGGCTAGCAGGGCGAACTCAATTTCAACCTTCTTAAATCCACGAAGATGGAACCTCTTGAAGTGCTTGTTGTTCTTGAGGTTTCCAAATACGGCTTCCACATCCTGTGGTCGCTGACTGCGATATTTCAGACCTTCATCAGAGAGTAGCTTTTCACGTTCTCTTTCCTTGATTTTCCTCAGACGGTGATTTACCTGTACAATCCTTTCCGAGCGGCTTCTGTAGCACCGGCATCTTAACGGGCAGTCCTTATAGTTACGTGCCTTGTATCTTGATATGGTCTGCACAAAACCGTTGTTTGTTACCCGCCTTGCATCGGAGAGTCTTTCCATTCTCTGTCCCGTAGGACAATACATGCCGTCGGTTTCTTCGTTATGAAAATAATTGTACTTTATAAAGGTTTCAATGCCATGTCTGAAAGCATACAGATAGTTCTCTTCACTTCCGTATCCGGCATCACAGACAGATACGTCAGGGTATCTGCCGTAAAGGGAATGGAAATCATCCATATGCAGGGGATAGGTGGAGGTATCGCCCAACACTGATGGATGGTATAGTTCAGAATGAACTGTTTATTGGTACTGAACTGGGGATTGTATCCGGGTTTGAGTTGTCTGTTCTTCATATGGTCATCTTTCATGCGCATGAAAGTAGCATCATTGTCTGTCTTTGAGTAGCTGTTACGTCCGTCAAGTATCTTTCCCTGCGATTCATATTTCTTGAGCTGTTCAGGCCATGACTTCCTTACACGTCTTACCTTCGCTTTCATCTTCTTGTCAGCATCCACTCCATTCAGGGCATCATCTATCTGCCCGAGTGCCTTTTCCACTTTCTCCGGGGTGATATCCTGATAGGCAACCGGAGCGGAATCACGCAGTTCCTGCTTGGTGAGGGACTCGGCGTATTGCCATATCTCCTCAAGCTGTTCCGCGATTCTGGATATGCGGGTATGTATAGATTTGCCCCCCAGACGAACGTATAACGGTTGGCGTTCACCTCCATCTTCGTCCCGTCAGTACAGGCCACATCCAGACTTACAAAACCTTCCGCCACGAGAAACTTTACAATGGTTGCAAATATCGTCTTCAGCACATCCTTTACTTTAGCCGGCTGCTGCGGAAACGGTTGATGGTATTATGGTCAGGAGTTACATTGCCGGTAAGCCACATGAAGCGTATGTCATTACGACAGAACTCTTCTATGCGACGGCTGGAATAGATATTACGCAAATGCATAGACAAGAATCTGAAGCATCATGCGTGGGTGGTACGCAGAACAGCCTTTAGGGGAATACTTACGGTAAAGTGCTTCAAGGTTTATCTGTTCAATGATACGGTGAACAACCCGGACCGGATCGTTCCGGGGGAATAAAATCGCCTAAACATGGAGGTAAAAAGCAGATTATCGTTGGATGTGTAACTTTTAAACATTATCTTTGGGATATCTTACTTGATGCCCTAAGATACAAAAAATAT
>ENA-OQAJ01000707-OQAJ01000707.1-human-gut-metagenome-genome-assembly--contig:-NODE-707-length-10280-cov-2.076923_pt1 | contig 10280 bp, 13 predicted proteins | sample MGYA00242736_ERZ504529 | MGnify/ENA primary metagenome ERZ504529 (study PRJEB26092, sample SAMD00036275) | human gut metagenome | host: Homo sapiens | study: EMG produced TPA metagenomics assembly of...
CTTTAATTCCTGGATTACAACATCTTTCTGCATTCGGGTTCTCTGGTAATTGGGCTCTTTACAATTTCCTGTCTCTGTAATGCTGCTGCTCCCAAAATCACATCATCCTTCCGCTTGTTAATTTCTGTTTCCTGACATATGGCTGCTGTTTGGCATCAGGTTTCAGTAATATGCCTGATTCTCAATGGCACCCTCTGCAGTGGCTGCAGTCTCCGCCACATGATGACTTGCCGCTTTTTTTTGTCTCTGACGATTCCTCTTATGATCAGTCCGACAATTAAAATCAAAAATTGCTCCTACAATCAATGTTCCCATAAATGACACCTCCTGCTTTATATCATTATCATACACATATAATCACTATACTGCAATCTGATAATCAGCAGTCCACTAACTGTGAAGATACGTTACTGTTCACTTCGTTCTCAGTAACACGCTCCGCGATGAAAAAGGTATGAAACAGTTGCAATTCTGTTTATCAGAACCCGCACCACCAGATGGGACGCAGGCTCTGATCTTATTACTGTTTTATCTGGCTTTTGCCATACCCTTTACCTTTACATTAAGGCTGCCGCTTTCCTTATAAGGTCTGAACAGCAGATATAAAAATCCGATGATAATTGCGAATGCAACCACTGTCCAGATACCGAAACCGCCGCCTGTAACCAGTGTACCGATCTGATAGATACACAGAGACACAAGATATGCAAGTCCACACTGATATCCGATTGCAAATAAAAACCATTTTGTATTGTTCATCTCTCTCTTGATCGCACCCATAGCTGCGAAGCAAGGAGCACAAAGAAGGTTGAATACCAGGAAGCCGTAAGCTGCGATCGGTGTCATGGCTGCTGCCAGGTTACCCCAGATCTCAGCACCGTCTTCTGCAACTTCTGCGAATCCATAAAGCATACCAAATGTAGCTACTACATTCTCTTTTGCGATCAGACCTGTAACAGCTGCAACTGCCATCTTCCATCCTTCGCCGGCTTTTGTCCAGCCAAGAGGTGCAAAGATCCATGCGATTGCTGTACCGATCTTAGAAAGGATACTCTCGTTAAGTTCTTCAACCATACCGAAGCTTCCGCCTTCCCATCCGAAGCTCATTAAGAACCACAGAATGATTGTTGAAAGAAGGATGATTGTTCCGGCTTTCTTAATGAAGGACCAGCCTCTTTCCCACATACTTCTTAAGATATTGCTGACTGTTGGCCAGTGGTATGCAGGAAGCTCCATAACGAACGGAGCCGGATCACCGGCAAACATTTTTTGTTTTCTTTAAGATGATACCGGAGCAGATAATTGCTGCAATACCGACAAAGTAACAACTTGTTGCAACCCATCCGCTGTTTCCGAAGAATGCACCTGCGATCATGGCAATGATCGGAAGTTTAGCTCCGCAGGGAACGAATGTAGTTGTCATGATTGTCATCTTTCTGTCACGGTCATTCTCGATCGTACGGGAAGCCATAACACCTGGAACACCGCATCCACTGCCGATAAGCATTGGAATGAAGGATTTACCTGAAAGACCGAATTTACGGAAAATTCTGTCCATGATGAATGCTACACGAGCCATGTAACCACAGGACTCAAGGAATGCAAGGAATGCAAACAGTACAAGCATCTGAGGTACGAAACCGAGAACAGCTCCCACACCGGCTACAATACCATCAAGGATCAGTCCCTGTAACCATGCTGCACAGCCAATCGCATTCAGCTCCTGAATTCAGTCGGAGATGATCTCACCAAACAGAACATCGTTTGTCCAGTCAGTTACGAAAGCACCAACTGTAGTTACAGATACATAATATACGATAAACATTACAACTGCAAAGATCGGCAGTGCCAGCCATCTGTTGGTAACAATACGGTCGATCTTATCAGATGTGGAAAGCTTATCTTTTCTTGCCTTAGTCACACACTGACCAATGATAGAAGAAATATAAACATATCTCTCATTTGTGATAATACTTTCTGTATCGTCGTCAAACTCATTTTCCATTTCTTTGATCTCGGCAGATACATTTACGGATGTATTCATCTGCTCAATGATCTTGTCATCTCTTTCAAGAAGCTTGATTGCGAAGAATCTCTTCTGTTCTTCCGGTACCACACCGGTCAGTTTATTCTCAACTGCTCCGATGATCTCTTCTGCTTTATCGCAGAATTCATGGACAGGTGTTACTTTCCGGTGGCTCTGGGCAATGGAAACTGCCTTGTTTGCAGCTTCTGTGATTCCAGTTCCCTTCAGAGCAGAAATAGTAACAACTTCACAGCCAAGTTTCTTTTTCAGTTTATCAATATGTATTGTATCACCGTTTTTCTCAACGATATCCATCATGTTGACTGCCATGATGACCGGAATCCCAAGTTCCAGAATCTGTGTTGTAAGATACAGGTTACGTTCAATATTGGTACCATCAACGATATTGATGATCGCATCCGGTTTTTCCTGAAGAATGTAATTTCTTGCAACTACCTCTTCAAGTGTATATGGTGATAAAGAATAAATACCAGGTAAGTCAGTGAGGACCACATCCTTGTGTCCCTTCAGCTTACCCTCTTTTTTCTCGACAGTTACACCTGGCCAGTTACCTACAAACTGATTTGAGCCGGTCAGTGCATTGAATAATGTCGTTTTACCGCAGTTCGGATTACCTGCGAGTGCAATTTTTACTGACATAATCTCTCTCCTCTGATTTCTTGATCACTTTTATTTTGATCGCTTTATCCAATCTTTCTACTGCTGATATCATTTATCATTCTCAACAGTTATTAGTCATCACTAATACTTAACTTTCGTTAACTATTAGACAAGGCTAATTGTTAGAAAGACCTAACATGATGTCAAAAAAATTATTCCACTACAATCATTTCGGCATCTGCTTTACGTAAGGATAATTCATATCCTCTTACAGTTACTTCTACAGGATCTCCCAGAGGTGCAACTTTTTCTTACATAAAATTTCCACGCCTTTAGTGATTCCCATATCCATGATTCTTCTCTTGACCGGACCTTCACCGGTAAGTTTCTGGACTTTAACGGTCTCTCCAACATGAACTTCTTTTAATGTCTTCAAGTTTCTTTCCCTTCTTTCCCCGGAGCGTGTCTGAAAAATCATTTCCACAATCTATACGCTCTGGAATTTTATTTTTTCTTTCAGGAAGAAATTATGGTTCAGACCATAATTTTGCTTGCCATATCTTTTCCAATGGCAACCCTGGATTCTTTAACATTAACGATCAGGCTTCCGTTAATCTCAGAAACAACCGTGACAACTCCTCCTACTACGAAGCCGAGCTCCTCAAGATGTCTCTTCACTTCTTCTTTGCCTCCGATCCTTTTGATTGTAAAAGGTTCACCGGCATTTACCATTGATAACGGCATTTCTTCATCCCTTCCTTTGCATTTATTAAGTGATAAATATTATCTTTATCATGTGGTTAGTGTATTCTAATTTTGGTTAGATGTCAATAACTTTAATGAAATTCTTAATGATAAAGTTTTTCAGTTTAAAACATCAATAATTTTTCTCATTAATTCATCACTATATTATGCAATATATACAAAAAGTATTTATCAGCAACGTGCTTCGAGAATACCGTTGAGTGCATTTCCGCTGCTGGTATGGCAGCGCACAATATCTGTAGAAGCGCCAACCTCGTCCAGTGCGCATTTTACCATCTTATGGGATACAGTATTTGTAAAAAGTACCAGAAGATCCGGACATCCTATCTTTTTTCCGAAGTCGGCTTCCATCTGTGTAAATACTTTACATTTGCATTTATAAGATTTGCAGATTTTTTTTGTACTGTCCTACCATTCTGTCATGTCCGCCTACGATTACAATACTCATGTATTATCCTCCTTTTGTTCTTTTAGATATATTAATATGGGGATTGGAAAGTATTTATCCCTTACCTGATAATCGGGCATTTGTAATGCTTTGGGTATTGTTAACTTTCTCTAACTGTAAGTTAGTATAAACTAACATCAACCACTTGTCAATATCTTCATGAAAATTTTGCGAAATTCATCCAAATTGTGAAGCAATTATTTATAAAAAAGAATCCTGCTTGCAGGATTAGCAGGATTAATTTCCTGTAATATAACAATAAAACTGCCATACGGTAATCTAACTGTACAGCAGTCTTTATGTATTTGTTAATATCTGTTATTTTTCGGGATTGGAATCATCATTCCGGCAATGCCACATGATCCAGTATTCCGGTAAGATGTGCGATGGTTATCCCGTAATTGGTCACAGGTACCTGTTGCTTCTTTGCCCTGTCGATGCGGTACATCACATATTTCCGGTTAAACATACATGCTCCGCACTGGATGATCAGATCATATCCGGTAAGGTCATCCGGAAAATCGGTTCCGCTTACCAGCTCTACCTGCAGGTTCTTTCCATCCAATCGTTTTTTCAGCATCCGGGGAATTTTCACTCTGCCAATATCCTCTTTCAGAGGTGCATGTGTGCAGCATTCGGCAATCAATACATGAGAAGTTTCTTTCAGACTGTCAATTGCTTTTGCTCCCTCTATGTAGTAAGAAAGATCTCCCTTGTATGCCGCAAACAGTACAGAAAAGGAAGTAAGCATGCTCTCTTTTGGTTTGTTCTCATAGATGTATGGGAACACCTGAGAATCTGTGATGATCAGCTTCGGTGGTCTGGAAAGAGTCTGCAATGCAGCCGGATACCGGTCAGTAGTCACACTCATTATGAGACATCTTTTATCCAGCAGTTCTCGTAGAGTCTGTACCTGGGGCAGGATCAGCCGTCCCTTTGGTGCCTGGATATCCTGTGGCATTACAAGGAGTACCAGATCATCTTTGGAAACCAGATTCCCGGTGATCATTCTGTTACCGTAGCCTTCCGGGATTTTTTCTGCCAGAAGCTCTTTTAATTTCCGGATTCCCTCTCCCGTTTCAGAACTGACAGGACAGACCGTTTCTCCTGTATTTTTCTGAATCATCTGAATCAGATATTCTTTTTGTTCCTGTGTATATAGATCAGCTTTACCAAGCACCGGAATTACCGGTGTCTGCCGTTTCTTAAAATAGTTATACCATTTTAATTCCTGTGCCATTTCATCCTCGCAGAAAAGGATGATCGCCAGTTCAGTTTTCTGTGCAGCCAGACTGGTTTTTTCTATTCGTAATGCACCCAGTTCTCCTTCATCATCAAATCCTGCCGTATCGATGAGGATACAGGGACCAAGAGGATAGATTTCCATTGGTTTATATACAGGATCTGTGGTAGTTCCGGCAACATCCGCAACAATCGATACTTTCTGTCCGGAAAAAGTATTGATAAATGAGGATTTTCCACTGTTGGTTTTGCCAAAGATTCCTATATGCAGACGGTTTCCGGAAGGTGTTTCGTTCAATGTCACTGCCATATTAATCCCTTCTTTCAGGTGTTGTTATTGATTGTTAAAAGTGCAGAGAATGTCAGAATCGGAAATCTCTCTGTCCGTTTACAATATCTGCAAGGTGTTCCTCTGTGAGTTTCCTTATCTTTTCGCCCGGGATATTTTCCAGTTCTTTTTGAATCAGCTCCAGTCCGACTTTTTTCGTCTCAGGGCTTGCATAATCCTGGAGATATTCCATCAATGTCATCAGCGCATTGGGATGGCAGCAGTTGGAAATCTGTTTACTTTTGCACAAAGACATAAAACGGTCACCTGTTCTTCCTGCTCTGTAACAGGCAGTACAGAAGCTTGGGATATCTCCCATACCCATCAGCCAGTTAACGATTTCATCCAGAGATCTCTGGTCACTGACGTCAAATTGTGCAGATGTCACTTCATCTTCTGTTTCAGGAACGTCATACCCGCCAACACTTGTCCTGGAGGCACCGCTGATCTGAGAAACTCCCAGAGGAAGTACTTTTTCACGAACTGCTTTACTTTCTCTTGTGGAAATGATCATTCCCGTATATGGCACAGCAATCCGGATCAGTGCACAGATTTTGGCAAAAAATTTCATCACTGATACTGTTATCAAAAGCAGAAGGATCAATATCATCCGCATGTTTGATACGAGGCACACTGATAGTATGAGGACCTACTCCATGAACTGCCTCAAGATGTTCCGCATGCATCAGAAGCCCGGCAAACTCATACCTGTAAAGTTCAAGACCAAATAATACACCCAGTCCTACATCATCAATGCCGCCTTCCATTGCGCGGTCCATTGCTTCTGTATGATAGGCATAGTTATGTTTCGGACCTGTTGGATGAAGTGTTTCGTAACTTTCTTTATGATAAGTCTCCTGAAAAAGAATGTAGGTACCGATTCCTGCATCTTTTAATTTCCTGTAATTTTCCACAGTTGTGGCCGCAATATTTACATTGACACGTCGGATGGCACCGTTCTTATGTTTAATGCTGTAGATTGTCTGGATGCATTCCAGAATGTACTCAATGGGATTATTAATCGGATCCTCTCCGGCTTCAATAGCAAGACGTTTATGTCCCATATCCTGAAGAGCAGTTACTTCTTTTACAATTTCTTCCTGAGTAAGTTTTTTGCGGGCAATATGCTGATTTTTCTTATGATACGGACAGTACACACAGCCGTTTACGCAATAGTTGGAAAGATACAGAGGGGCAAACAGAACGATTCTGTTTCCGTAGAATTCTTTCTTGATCTCCGCTGCCAGATCATACATATCCTGAATCTTCTCAGAAATGGGACAGGCAAGAAGGACAGAGGCTTCTCTGTGGGTAAGTCCTTTACATTCTTTTGCCTTCGCAAGGATCTGGTCGATCAGCTCCACATTTTCTTTGTTTGCATCTGCATATGCAAGGGTTTCTCTGATCTCTTCGTCGAAATAAATTCCTCTGCTTTAATGATTTTGGATTATACATAGATTGGTTTCCTTTCTTTTCGGTCAGGGGCTTCCTTATCTGCCGCTTTCCGATTAGTTTTTTCTATATTCAGTTTTATGTTCCGCTTATTGCGGGTGCTTAAGTTATTCAGGAGTGAACTGCAGTCATGCTTTATAATCGCCTCTGTCTGTCACTACTTCATAACCAATGCTCTTCATACGTGCTGCCATACAGGCTTTGCATTCAGCAGCTTCATCACCTGTACAGATCTTATTATCATAAAGGGTATACTTATCCCGGACATTGACCGGTGATAAGTTGGGCATTACTACATTGGCCCCTGCCAAAATTCCCTTCTCTCTGCCCTTGGGATCTATGGTTCCAAGGGCTGTTGTTGCCGGAAGAAGCGCATGTGGGTGGATCAGGCGGATAATTGACAATAATCGCAGCGTCTGCTCCAGCGTTCCGGGTGATTCTTTAGCAAACGGGGTGTCTTTGTGAGGAATAAACGGTCCGATTCCTATCATTTCAGGCTTTAATTCCTTAATAAATAAAAGATCGCGGTAAAGTGTATCTACAGTTTGTCCCGGAGATCCTACCATGAATCCACATCCGGTTTGATATCCTATTTTCTTCAGGTTTTTCAGACAATTTTTTCTGAAAACCAGGGACATCTGTTCCGGGTGAAGTTTTTTGTAATGATCTTCATCTGCTGTCTCATGACGCAAGAGATATCTGTCAGCGCCTGCATTAAAATATGCCTGATAGCTTTCTTCACTCTTTTCTCCAATAGAAAGAGTCACTGCACAGTCAGGGTATATTTCTTTAATCGTGCGGACAATCTGACAAATATGTTCATCTGTGAAATGCGGATCTTCTCCGCCCTGCAGAACAAAAGTCCGAAACCAAGATTCCATCCTGTTTCACAGCAGGACAAAATCTGTTCCAAAGAAAGCCGGTATCTGTCTGCATCCGTATTTGAACAGCGTATACCACAATAATAACAATTGTTCTTGCAGTAATTTGTAAATTCGATCAGACCACGGACATAAATTTTATTTCCATAAATTGCTTTTGCGGTCTGTTGTGCTCTTCTTCGTAGTTCTTCCGTTACCAGTGGATTCTGTGTATGTAAAATATTTCCAGTTCTTCTCTGGTAATATTCTGTGTCTCCTGAATGTGTTCAGGTATCTGCAACTCTGCTGATGCCATATATTTTCATTTCCTCTAAGCTTTCGAATAGACTGTTTTTGCTGAAACCCCTGCCAGCCGGCCAATTTTTTCCGGTCAGTGCATTGATTATATCCAGAGGTGCATCTATTGCCACACTGATAATGCTTATCCCTCTCTGCCTGTAAGGAATCCCCATTCTGCCGATGATATAAATGCCATATTCATGAAGAATCCTGTTCAGACATTCTACAGAATCTGAATTCTCTACTATAATACTGATCACTGCAATTCTGCTTTCCATAGAAACACCTCTCATATAATTAGTCAACTTATCTGCACATTAGAATTTACAAAAGTTAACAACTCTCTGGATCTGGTGACTGATCGGATAGTAATCATAACCATAAACCCCTGTCATCCAGCCGGCATACTGTGCTTCCGGATCATAATAAAGACCATTGATTTCTACCCAGCAATGACGGGTGAAGCCATCTGCCGCTCCATCTCTGCTTCCCGGTACCCGGCCACAGATCATATACGGTGTATATCCTATTTCTCTTGCAAGAGCAGCAAAAATACAGGAAAATCCATAACAGTTGCCATATCCTGTACGAAACATCCTCAATGCCTCACTGCGCGCCCAGCCACTCTGGTAAATGTTAGGATCCGGACCACCATAGTAAAATCCTCCGTAAACAACATATTTCCAACATGCATAAAGCTTCTGGCTCTGACTCATACCTGAATTTGTGATTGACGATACAATCTGCATCACACGCATTTTCAGCAGAGCATTATAATCTTTTCTTGCAGCACCGGAATTGGTAAAATAAAGCTGGCCGTTCTGTCTGGATTTCTTCTGATACAGCCTTCCTTTTGGATCCGCATAATACAGATTATTCTTATAGATAAAATATCCAATGCTGGCACGGCCGTGTTCTGTCCTTATATGATAAATATTGGATCCGGATTTTACAATTTTATTCTGTTTATTCTCAAATAAACGTCCTTTCTCATCAAAAACATAAACTACATTGTTGATACGCTGTCCTCCCCGCACAGCATTTCCATTTGCGCCAAAATAATACTTATAGCCATTATATCTCTTCCATTTGTTCTTAACCATTTTTCCCTTATAATAATAATAAATCTTGTTTCCCTTTGTAACCAGTTCTCTTATGGGAACCGGAGATGGCGTCGGGGATACCCCGGGCTGCTCTGTAACAGGAATATCACTTTCCGCAGCCTGTACACCAATACCGGCATAGCTAAAACAGCAACTGCCATTATGATAAAAGCAACTTTTTCAATGTTTTCATAAACCTTTTTCTCCTTACACATTTTCATAATCTCAGAAACAAAAATATAACTACACACCATGACTACAATCCTGTCTCTTCCATTACCTTCTTCACTTTAGTGTAACAAAAAAATTTATCTGATTTCCACATTTTTGTGGCATTTTAGCAAAAAATACTGCTGTCCGAACTTTTATCAATGTTTCGAACAGCAGTATCTGCTATATCTCTGAATTATTATAATTTCTTACCTGTAAGCATTTCATAACCCTGAAGATATTTTCCGATTGTCTTATCTACAATATCCTGCGGAAGTGTCCAGTCATTGTCCGGATTTGCTTTCAGCCAGTCACGTGCAAACTGTTTGTCAAAGGATGGCTGGCCATGTCCCGGTTCATATCCTTCAGCAGGCCAGAAACGGGAGCTGTCCGGTGTCAGCATCTCATCACCGATTACCATGTTTCCGTCTTTATCCAGACCAAATTCAAATTTAGTATCTGCGATAATGATTCCCTTGCTTAATGCGTATTCCGCACATTTCTTATAAAGTGCAATTGTATTATCACGAAGTTTTGCAGCTAATTCCTCTCCTCTGCCCGGGGAATATTTCTCAAGGTGAGCGATGCTCTGCTCATAGGAGATATTTTCGTCATGATCGCCAATCTCAGCCTTTGTGGACGGAGTATAGATCGGCTCAGGAAGCTTGTCAGATTCCTTCAGTCCTTCCGGTAATTCAATGCCGCAGACTTTACCTGTCTTCTTGTAGCTTTCCCAGCCGCTTCCTGTAATATATCCACGAACAATACACTCGATAGGCAACATTTCAAGCTTACGGCACATCATGCTGTTTCCGTCAAATTTCTCCTGCCGGAAAAAATTCAGGCATATCTTTTTACATCTACAGAAATCATGTGGTTCGGCAGAATGTCTTCTGTCATATCAAACCAGAACTTGGACATCTGA
>ENA-OQAJ01000708-OQAJ01000708.1-human-gut-metagenome-genome-assembly--contig:-NODE-708-length-10280-cov-1.536984_pt1 | contig 10280 bp, 14 predicted proteins | sample MGYA00242736_ERZ504529 | MGnify/ENA primary metagenome ERZ504529 (study PRJEB26092, sample SAMD00036275) | human gut metagenome | host: Homo sapiens | study: EMG produced TPA metagenomics assembly of...
CTCTACCAACTGAGCTATGGCACCAAAATGGTTATCGGTAGAGCTTTTCACTTTGTAATAGAAGACCTCTCAGAAACTATTGTTTCTTGTTTTCGGTTGCAAAGGTAGGCATATTTTTTGATTCTACAAATTTTTTTGCAAATTTTTCTATGAAATTCTTTTTGATTTCAAAAAATTGCTTTACCTTGCACTCGCAAACAAAAACGGAATGTAGCGCAGTTGGTAGCGCACTACGTTCGGGACGTAGGGGTCGGGCGTCGAGTCGCCTCATTCCGACATTGTAAAGGATAAGCCACTGAACTTCAGTGGCTTATCTCATTTTAGCAAATCCGCCGGGACGAAATCGGGACACCCTATTTTATGGGTCAAATTCTATTCTCGGATTATAATGCTAACATCCTACCAGCCGAATATTTTTTGTGAAAGTATATAGGGAGGTAAGAGTTTTTCGTTATCTTTGCTCCCTACATGATAAAAACTGATTTTTATTTTCCTGTTAACCATTAGGATCATAAGATATACCTTCTTGATGATTTCTTTAAGTAAAAAATGAGAATTAATGAATATGAGAAATTTGTTTTTTGACTTTAGCTTTTTGGTCTATGTTCCGGCATATTCGCCCAAAATACGACAGTTTTTGAATCTCCTATTATGGGGTGGAGCTCATGGAATACCTATCGGGTTCATATCAATGACACCTTAATAATAAGACAAGCGGATGCTATGGTGCAGAAAGGGTTGAAAGAAGTGGGCTATTCCTATGTGAATGTAGATGACGGTTTTTTTGGATGGCGGGATGAAAAAGGAGTGATGCGAACACATCCCGAGCGTTTCCCGAACGGATTGAAGGGAGTGCGGATCATATTCATTCTTTAGGATTGAAAGCCGGTATTTATTCGGATGCGGGAAGCAATACTTGCGGTTCCATCTGGGATAAAGATATGAACGGCATAGGTTCCGGTTTGTATGGACATGAATTTCAGGATGCCACGTTGTATTTTAAAGAGTGGGGATTTGATTTTATCAAGATTGATTATTGCGGAGCCGGTCAGGAATTGAATCTGGAAGAAGAAAAACGATATACCGAAATACGCCAGGCTATAGATAATCTGGGTTGCGGACATGTTTCTATTAATATCTGTCGATGGGCTTTCCCGGGTACTTGGGCTAGAAACATTGCTCGTTCATGGCGAATCAGTGCGGATATCCGTCCGGAGTGGGGATCAGTAAAGTATATTATCAATAAAAATCTTTATCTGTCTGCCTATGCGGGAGAAGGTCATTATAATGATATGGATATGTTGGAGATAGTCGAGGGCTAAAACCTGAAGAGGAAGAGGTACATTTTGGAATGTGGTGTATCATGAGTTCACCTTTGTTGATAGGATGTGATCTGACAACCATTCCGGAGGCGTCATTAAAACTGTTGAAAAATAAAGAACTGATAGCTTTGAACCAAGACCCTTTAGGATTACAGGCATACGTAGTTCAGCATGAAAATGAAGGGTATGTGTTGGTGAAAGATATAGAACGGAAGCGTGGTAATGTACGTGCGGTTGCTTTATACAATCCTTCGGACACGATTTGTAACTTTACAGTTCCGATGAATATTTTGGAATTAGGAGGAAAAGTTAAGGTACGAGACCTGATGAAACAGCAGGATTTACCGGAGATAAAAGGGGGTGTTCTGAATCGAGAATTACCTCCCCATAGTGTGCTGATTTTACGTATGGAGTCCGAAAAGAGGTTGGAACCGACTGTTTATGAAGCGGAATGGGCTTATCTGCCTTGTTTCAATGATTTGGGAAAGACTCCGAAAAGCATCGTATATGTTCCGTTACATGAAGCATCCGGAGGCATGAAGGTAAGCTATCTGGGAGGGCGAAAAGAGAATTTTGCAGAATGGAAAGAGGTGTACAGTGAGCAAGGCGGTAAATACGAAATGACTATCCGCTATGTGCCTAAAGCAGACCGTAAGCTGGAAGTCTGTGTGAATAATGAAAAAAGGATTCTTCTTGATTCGCTGTCGGCGGATGAGACTCAAAAGATAGCTTCGATTACTGTTCCGGTGCATTTGAAGGCAGGGAATAATAAGATACGTATGGGAAGCTCATTTTGCTGGGCTCCAGATATAGACTGTTTTACTTTGAAAAAAGTAAAGTGAGTAGGCTGATAGGATCTATCTTCTTGAAGTACCACTTTGATAAAAAGTAAGAATATGAGTGTAACAAATGTCACCCGTGAGGAATTGTGGGCAAAGCAACATTTGTCTTGCAAAAACATGGATTATGCGGTATGGGAACGGGATAAATCCATGCTCCAGAAGTTGTCCAGAATCAATGGCGGCTGTTCTTTCGTGGTGGATGTATATAAAGGATGTTATGCGTATGCTTCTACGGGTTTTGTCGATTGGTTGGGGTATGACAGGCACAAGATAGAAACATTGGAAAAACAGGGTGATTATCTGGAGTCACGTATTCATCCGCATGATCGTTCCCAATTGGAAGACTTGCAAGTCAGGCTGGGGAAGTTCATTTATAACCAGCCTTTTGAACATCGGAATGACTATTGTAATGTGTATAGTTTCCGTATACTCAATGCTCGTGGAAACTATGTGCGTGTAACAAGCAGGCATCAAGTTTTGGAACAGAGCCATGACGGAAAAGCATGGCTCATTATAGGGAATATGAGTATGGCTCCCGGTCAGAAAGAATCAGAACAGGTGGAATGTACTGTGCTGAATCTGAGAAATGGAGAAATGTTTTCACCCGGTGTTGTGATAATGAATCCGGCTTTCGGTCTTACCGGACGTGAAATGGAGATATTACGCCTCATCCAACGAGGATTCTTAAGCAAAGAAATTGCCGATAAATTATGTATCAGTATTCATACCGTCCATATTCACCGGCAAAATCTGTTGCGTAAGCTGGGAGTACACAACTCTTTGGAGGCGATACGCCTGGGACAGGAGTCGGGGCTGTTAAGCTGATTGCCCGATTTCATCGGGTTAAGGCATCCATTCCACTACTCCCGTAATAGGATGCTGCTTTCTCCATTCCTTAAATCCGCTATAATCCCGTACCCCATCTCGGAGGACTGCCTGATAATATTCCACTCCGATAATCTTCTCGGTTTCCGGTGTCTCATATTTTAACCTTAGAATAGTTTCCCGTATTTCATCGGTCATAATTTCCGAAATGCGTTGGGCTACCTTTTCAAAATAACCGTCATAACGTGAACCTTCCCGGATGTGAATCATATCCATCTGCCAAAGTTCATTTTCTTCATTTTGATACCATGCATGCCATTCGATACAGGCTTCGGCAGTATGCAGCAGATTAGCGCATTCTATTCTTTTGATGGACGGATTCTCAGCTAGTCTGGCCATTGCCTGAAAGCTGTCCGTCAGGTTTAAGGGTGATGAATAAATATGGAAATCAATGTCCCTATGTTTCATCAGCAGCCCTGTTCTGAGTGAACCTACCAGATTAATTTTTGCACCGGCATCTTCCCATATCTGGATGATGTTCGTGTTTTTGATAACTTGCCAGGCTTTTTCCTGATTCTGTTTGGCAATGTCGAAAATATTCATACGCTGTCTTTTATAGTTGGTTTGCAAAAGTAGAGAAAAGCTTTCAAACTGAAGATAGTTATAAATAACTATTTATTGCCGGAATGAATCGGGAGAAAGGGGGTAACAAGGAACTTAGTAATGTTTCCTTTTCAAGTAAATGACAGATTGTATTCCCAACATGATGACAAACAGATATTCGGTTGTCATATATACCGCTAAAGGTGCATGTACACAGTGGCTCAGCCAGTAAAGATAAAGAAGATATACCATAATGGTAACCACTTGGAAGATAAAGGCAATTTTTTGTCTTTCCGGTTCCGGTGACGGCACTGATGTAGACATATCCGGGTACTGCGAATATATAATTGAACAGCATGACGATGAAAGGGGGGACAGTGTGTTGCACCAGTGTTTCGTTGTTGGTGTAAAATCCGATAATCCAATAATCACAAAACAATGCGACTCCTACCAGTGGAAAACCGATGGCATATCCCATTTTGATGATTTTGTGGCAGATAGGAAAAACACCTTTTTGTTGTCCGGCTCCTAAAAGATTGCTTACCAAGGAACCGTTGGTGGCTCCTAAAGAACTGACAATCACAAAAAAGAGGGTGGAAACGCTGCGGGTTATGTTGGAAACGGCCAGTTCCATCTTTCCTAAATGTTCGATGGCGATGAAGAACAGGAACCACGGCGCCATACTGATAAAAGAATGCAGCATGCTCCATACGGACAGGTAAAACAGTCTTTTCAATAGCTTTCCATCAAATATCGGTTGCAGTCCATACTTGTTTTTATCAATCTTTCTCCACATATGGATAAGGAGAACGATTAACGATCCCATTTCTGCTAGCGTTGAGGCTATTGCCGATCCTGCTATCCCAAACTTTAAGGTAAATATCAATAGATAATTGAAAGGAATGTTGATAAGTACGGCTGCTATTGCAGACCAAGATAAGGTCCTGGTCTTTGTTATTCCCACAAAAAAAGCCCGGAGTGCCAGAAAGGGAAATGAAAATAAAAGTCCGAAACTGCGCCAGTCCAGATAGTCCGTTACAGCCTGATAGATTTCCGGTGAGGTAATTAATTGTTTCAAGAGGAAGGGGGAAAGGCCCTGTATCAACAAACATAAAGAGAGTGCTAGTCCGGAAAGGAAAAATAGATCCTTGAAAGAAGGTACGTCCTGTTTCTGCATAGTTCTGTTCTCCATTCCTGCGGGCAATCATGACTTGTAGTCCTATGCTGAAACCGAAGACCTAGCATATAAGTTGCCAGATAATATATTCCTGCCAAGCAGATGCGCCAAGTTCCACTTCACCGACATGGCCCAGAAAGACGGCATCGGTAATATTGATTAATTGTTCCATTAAGATGCTCATCATTACAGGAAAGTTGATGAGCCATATTTGTTTATATGTATAATTCATTGTTTAAACTTAATGTATAACCATGCTTATGCACTTATCGGTTTAGGGATGGTGCACAATCTGTGTGGATTAATAATAAGGGTATAAAACTCTGTAACAAATCTTATTTAAGATCCGTCAAAATAGCCAAATAGTTTGGATTGGTAGTGCTATTTGTTGAATGTAGCTATATACAGAGTTGATGTTTCATTAGTTAAACAATTGTGTTTTGCAGGTTAAATCAAATCTCCTGGTTCGGCATAAATTTTGTATTCGCTCTCTAGTCCCTTGAAATCTTTTCTGAGGAGTACAATTTTAGCTTTGGGGGTAAGCCAAATGTTTAGTGGAATGGCATTCTTCTCTTGAAATGAAAATATAGTGCTGAATTCTTTTCTCAAAGACTCGTCTGAGGTTGCGGTATAATTAGGGAGTGAGAAAAATGAATTTATGTAGTTATACAGTATTTGTTTGCTTTTCATAGATCCCCCTTTTTCATATTTCTCACTTCTAGCATACAGCACAACAGATGGAATACCTTGATGGATATGAGTCTGTGTACTCAGATGATATTCGTCTAGATTAATTTGCATAGCCTGTGATAAAACTGGAGTCGGTTACGTCTTTCCAATTGAAAGCTAGGAAATCTTTTTTTATTTGTGATATCAATGGATATTGTATCACTACTATAGATTATTTCATTGTTTTTGTAACCTAGCAGATAAGTCTTGTATGTGCCGGGTGAGTAATAAACATGTGCCCATTTGAAGAATGTTGTTTCCACATATCTGGCATAATTTGAATGACTGAATACTTTAAAGCTATTTGGGGAATGAGATGATTTCCACACTATGGAATCATACACTTCGCTTAGACAAGGTGCATCTTTACCAAAATCAAAAGATTGGTAGAATACAATAGGAGCAAATATGTTTTGAGAACTTGTTTCTGCTTCTAATATAATTTTGATCTCTTTATTTTCTGTTTCTTTATTTTGGCTACCATCCATATCGGCCTCTTCTTTGGAGCAAGACAAGACAAAGAAGGTAAGTAGTAAAAAACAGTAGAATATCTTTTTCATGTTTTGTTTTTGAGTTGGGTAAATAGCTCTGTTTGTAATGTCGAAAACAAAGCTAGCAAATATATTTGATAATCTCAGCTTGTATCCTATATTTTATTTTTGACTGATGATTTGATAATCAAAATCGGTAAACAAAGACTTTACAGAGATTCAAGAGGTTCCTGCACATACCTCATATACTCCTCATAGTCTATATACCTTCCACCCATTGACTTTAAGTGTGGGGTTTCAAACTGACAATCAATCAAGGTTCCTCCCAACTCCTGAAATGTTTGTGCCAGATAGATAAGCGCCAGTTTCGATGCATTGGGGACTAGAGAAAAACATGCTTTCGCCGAAAAAACACTTTCCCAAAGTGACTCCATAGAGTCCGCCGACCAGACAAGATTCTTCCCATACTTCCACGCTGGTCGCGAAACCTTGCTCATGCAGGCGGATGTAGGCTTTCATGATATCTTTGCCCAACCATGCTCCCGTTTCTTCCATCCGCAGATTGCCGCAGGTTTGAATCACTTCATGGAATGCCTGGTTAAAACTGACTCCATATTGTTCTTTGTTCATAAAAGTACGCATGGAGTGAGAAATGTGAATCTCGTTAGGGAAAATCACAAACCGTTTCAGGGGACACCACCATTGTATCTGTTTTTCACGGAAAGCATACCAAGGGAATATGCCATTGGAATAGGCAAGGAGGAGACGGTCTACGGAGAGGTCGCCGCCCACTGCCAATAGTCCGTCCGGTTCGCCATAGTGAGGGTCGGGAAAAACAAGTTTTTGAGTTAGTTGAAAGACCATATTGTTTTTTATTTATTGGATTCATATAATATCTTCTGTAGTAACTTCTCCGTATCTCTGCCTCTGCGGAGAAGTTGCCGATTCATTTAAAGGTATTACTCTTTGAGTACTTGCAAGCTCAATTCTCCGTTTCCTGCTGTCACTCTTACTTTACCTCCTGTTTTTAATGTTCCGAATAGGATTTCACGCATAAGCAGTGGCTTCAGCTGCGAAGTAATTACCCTGTCCATTTCCCTGGCACCATATTCTTTGGTGAAACCTAGTTTCAGCAGATGCTTATAGGCTTCCGGGCTGAGTTCCATTCCTACATGACGTGCAGACAGTTTGTTTTTCAGTTCGTTGAGTTTTTTGTTCAGGATGAGAGAAGCCATTCCGTAATCCATATCATGGAAGACGACTGTTGCAGACAACCGGTTGATGAATTCAGGTTTGAAAGTTTTTCTTAACCTGTTTCAACATTGCCTCTCCGGCAGTAATTTGTCCGCTGAAACCTATAGAAGCTTGGTGCGCGAATTGTGCTCCGGCATTGGAGGTCATGATAAGTATAACATGGCGGCAGTCCGCTTTCCGTCCTTTGTTATCCGTCAGTACGGCATAGTCCATGACTTGCAGCAGGATATTGAATATATCAGGATGCGCTTTTTCTATTTCGTCAAGCAGTAACACACAATTGGGAGTTTTGCGGATAGCATCTGTCAGCAGTCCGCCGTCTTCATAACCTATATATCCGGCAGGTGAGCCGATGAGTTTGGCCACTGTATGCTTTTCCGTATATTCGCTCATGTCAAAGCGTTGCAGGGCAATACCTAGTTCGGAGGCCAATACTTTGGCTACTTCCGTCTTTCCCACTCCGGTGGGGCCAACGAAGAGAAGGCTGGCCAGTGGTTTGTTTTCGTCCAGTAGCCCGGCTTTGGCCATTTGTACGGCTTCCACCACTTGGCAGACAGCTTCTTCCTGACCGTATATCTTTGCACTGATGCGTTCATGCAAGGTTTCTAATGTGGCATTGTCCTCTTCCTTCATGGCGAGTACATCCACTTTACAGATACGTGCCAGTATATCGGTTATCAATGCTTTGTCCACCGTTTGTTTTTCTGTATCTGTGGGGTGGGTCTCACGATAAGCACCGGCTTCGTCTACCAGGTCTATGGCCTTGTCGGGCAAGAAACGGTCGCTGATGTACCGTGCGGCGGCTGTAACGGCATACGCTATCACTCCTTCTTCATAAATCACTCCGTGGAACGTTTCGTATTTTTCTTTTAACCCTTCCACTATGTGGATGGTTTCCTCGATTCCCGGTTCTGTATGTCAATCTGTTGGAAACGCCGTACTAATCCTCTGCTACGCGAAAAATAGCGGTTGAATTCTTCGTAAGTAGTGGAGCCGATAAATCGGATCTCTCCTCCTTCCAGATAAGGCTTGAGCATATTAGAGGCATCCATCGAACCGTCTCCCGTCCGTCCGGCGCCTATCAGGTTATGTATTTCATCTATATATACAATGGCGTGTCCTTCTTTCCGTATTCCTTCCATAATGGCTTTCAGCCTTTTCTCGAACTCACCCCGATATTGTGTACCGGCCAATAAGTTGCCTAAATCCAGTTCGTAGATACGACAGCCTGTGAGGCGTTCGGGAACATTGCCTGCTTCTATACGTGCAGCTAGTCCGTAGACCAGTGCGGTTTTTCCCACTCCCGGTTCACCCACGTGCAGAGGGTTGTTCTTTTCTTTGCGGCAGAGAACTTGAATGGTGCGTTCCAATTCCACATTCCGGCCTATAAGCGGATTCCGGTCTTGCAGACCTTCATTGAGGGAGGTGACGTAGTTGCGCCAAGGTTCGCTTTTCTCTTGCTCAGAGGAAGTTTCCTCTTGAAACTGATTCATGTGCTCGTAATTTGAAATGAGGGAGCTGAGAAACTCCGGCATATCTTCTCCCACTGTTTCTTTTAGCAGATAGCCGGCCCATGAATCTTCCAGTTGAAGCATTCCTTGTACCAGATGAGGAACATCCATTTCTTCTGCGCTTGAATGGCTGATTGTCATATAGGCATATTGCAGCAGCTCGGAGAGTTGACCTGAAATTTCCAACTCATATTCTATTTCTTGAGGAACTCGTTCCACTTTTTTCGACAGATATTCGGAAATGGACTGGGACAGTTCTTCCGGGGTACAAAAACACTCTGCCAATGCTTTTTGAAAAGGAACTTGTTCCAGCAATGCGCTCAATAAGTGTTCGGGCGTGATAAATTCATGCCGATATTGCATCGCTTGGCTCTGCGCAGAAGCGAAAGCGTAGTTCACCGAATCGGTATTTGGTATATCCATATCTTATTCTTGATTTTTTATTCTTCTTCCGGTGTAACCGTGAGTCGGAGAGGGAATCCCTCTTCACGAGCCATACGGGTGGCTTTTTGTACTTTTGACCGGGCGATATCATACGTATAGATGCTACTACGGCCGATTCACTTTTTATGTACCTGCATCATCAAAGCTTCTGCTTCCATCGTTGATTTGAAAAAAACGGTAGTTAATATCTTTACAACAAATTCCATTGTAGTAAAGTCGTCATTGAAAATAGTAACTTTGAAGCGTCGCGGCTCGCGAAGGTCTATACGTTCTTTTTCTTTATAAGATGATTGTTGTTGTTCCATATTGGTATTTGTCATACGTACTTATGGCACAAAGGTAGGGAAAGTATTGGAAAGGTAGGGTAGGGAAGAGATGAATTTTGTAGACGGATGGTCTGGAGCTGATGTCTTGAATTCCTTTCATGCCTGTCTGTCATTCTTAAAACATCCATATATAATAAGATGTTTCAAGGATGACAGACGTGTATGAAAAATAAAATGTGAAAAAATTCAAGGATAAGAGGTGGAAACTTAGACTTTTCTGTGAACAAACTGGCCGTCAATCCAAATGGTGGCATGGTTTCCCCGGAACTTCAGCAGGATATATTCGGGGTCTTCCGGTCCTTTAGGAAAGATGATGGATAAACCAGTCTTGCCATAACTCTTTCTTGGTGCCAGTGTCTGATACAACTTCCACTTCTCCGGTCATGGCCACGCTGTTTCCCTCTTTGTAGAAACATATGCCGGCTTTCGGATTAGAGCGGAAATCCTTTGTCTTTGCCGAACTGTTTCCTGTTGCAAACCAGATGGTTGTTAATCCTTCCGTTTTGATTTTACTCAAGGGAACGGCCGGGGATACCCTTCTTTATTGATGGAAGTTAGTGTGACTACTTCACATTGTTGAAGCAAAGCTTTTTGCTTTTTCTTTAAGTGATCCCATTGTTTCTTTTTAGTTTTTGATACGGTACAAAAGTAAGAAACGCCAGGATGGCTTCGTTGTAAAAAAACGACTTTTATAGTTTCAGATATGTTAATGTGGTTTCTTCCGTAACCGGTAAGGATGAAAAGGAACCGGGTGTA
>ENA-OQAJ01000709-OQAJ01000709.1-human-gut-metagenome-genome-assembly--contig:-NODE-709-length-10274-cov-1.740022_pt1 | contig 10274 bp, 11 predicted proteins | sample MGYA00242736_ERZ504529 | MGnify/ENA primary metagenome ERZ504529 (study PRJEB26092, sample SAMD00036275) | human gut metagenome | host: Homo sapiens | study: EMG produced TPA metagenomics assembly of...
TCCGTGAACAGGATGGTAAATACAATAGTGGAGAATACCCGGATGACGGGGAATATCACCTTTGAACCGATTAAAAACTGGCAGACCAACCTCATGTTAAGCCGTAGGGTTACTAGTGATCATAATCGTGGATATTATACTTCCGAATATTTTTCACAGAAGAGCGAGAATCACACAGGATATGCTTATCATTCTCAGAATGAATATACCACAGATAATCTGGAAGTTACTTCTAAATATAATCATACTTGGAATAAAACATCGTTTTGATGCATTGGTGGGATATAATTACCAGTATAATGTAAATGAAGGTTTTGGAGCTAATAACTATGATTATCCAACAGATTTTTATCTTTGGAATAACTTGGGATTAGGTACAGCTTTGAAAGATGGAAAAGCCGGCATGAGCAGTTACAAGAATGACAATACCTTGATTGGTTTCTTCGGACGTGTAAGCTATGGTTACGATAATAAATATAATGTTCTGCTGAGTGTACGCCGTGAAGGCTCTTCCAAATTTGGTGAGAACAATAAATGGGCTACTTTCCCTTCTGTTTCTTTGGGATGGACTATCAGTAACGAAAAATTCATGGAAGGCCTTACGTGGCTGAATAACTTAAAGTTACGTGCCGGTTATGGTGTGACAGGTGTCATTGTAGGTGACTCTTATAATTCATTAACCCGGTATGAGTATGGTTCTCCTTATTTCTATGATAATGGCGTCTGGCATCAGGGGTTAAGCGTAAAATCCAATCCTAATCCTGATTTGAAATGGGAAACTTCCAAGGAATTTAATATTGGTCTGGACTGGGCTGTATTGGATGAACGCCTGAGTGGTTCTATTGATGTATATCAGAAGAAGACTTCGGATATGCTATATGATTTTACGGTACCGACTCCTCCCAATTTTGTATAACAAGACTTTGGCTAATGCCGGCAAGATGCGTAACCAAGGTATTGAAATTGCTGTCAATGCCATCCTGTACGGACAAAGGATTTTGAATGGAAAACCACAGTTACCGCCTCTCATAATGCGAACAAATTATTGAGTCTTTCAAATGACTTGTATGAGACTTCAAATCAGATAGATCATGCTTATTTGGGTGAACCTATCAGTCTTTCTACCCAGCGGATGGAAGTGGGGAGATCTATGGGACAATTTTATGGCATGAAGTCCGTTGGTGTTTCAGAAAACGGACTTTGGATGGTTGAGAATACGAAGACTGGTGAGATTGAAGAGTTTACAGACAATATGCTGTCTAATGATGACTACCGTCAATATTTAGGGAATGCTCTTCCTAAATTGTATTTGGGATGGAACAACTCGTTCAGATATAAAAAATTTTGATTTATCTTTCCAGATGACAGGCCAGTTTGGTTTTAAGATTCTGAACGAGCCTCGTGCTTATTATGAGAACAACTCGATCGCTTATAATCGCTTGAAATCTGTGCAAAAGGCTCCTTATGGTGGACAATATACCTTATCAACAGCCCAAAAACAGACTTTTGTAAGCTATTATTTGGAGGATGGTGATTTTTTGAAAATGACTAACATTACGTTGGGCTATAACATTCCATTGAAAAGCAGTAAGTTTGTGAAAAATATCCGGGCTTATGTTTCTGCCGATAATTTATTCTGCATTACTGGATATGATGGATTGGATCCTGAAATGTCAAATGGTGATATTTGGTCTTTGGGTATTGACTGGCGCGATAAATATCCTTCTACCCGTTCATTCACTTTCGGTCTGAATGTATCTTTCTAAACTTTTAAATGAAGAACTAACATGAAAACAATATTCAATAAAGCACTTTTGGGCTTCAGCGATAGGAGCTTGTACCTTGTCTTTGGGCAGTTGTACAGATTTGAGCGAAACGATTTATGATACGATTGCTTCCGAGAAGTATGAGTTTACAGAAAAAGACCGGGCGGCCATGTTTGCTCCGGTATACAGCAGTCTTCGTGATGTGTATTGGGGATGGTATAGTTATGCCGATATGATGGACCAGTCGTCCGATTCATGGTGTATTCCTTATCGGATCAGTATCGGCTGGGGAGATTTGTACGTGTCTATGCACAAACATCAGTTCCATTCACAGATAGCCCATTTCAATGATACATGGAACCGTAACTATGCCGGTATCAATGCCTGTAACAAACTGTTGGCAGATGAAGTCATTGCTGCTGATATAACCACTTCTTCGCAATTAAGGGCTTATCGCGCTCTTTATTATTATATTTTATTCGATTTGTTCCGCAACATCCCATTGGATACGCAATATGAACATGAAGACGGATGGTTGCCCGAACAGGCAACTCCCCAACAGATGTGGGATTTCCTGATCAGTGAGTTGACGGATGTAAAGGGGAAATGTGGAACAAAAGTAGAAATGGGTAAGCTGAACGACTATGCCATCAATATGCTTCTGGCAAAAATGTATTTGAACCACAATGCATGGTTCAATGATTACTCTGATAATTCTTATTACGGAAAGGCTATTGATGAGGTAAATGAAGTGATTAACAGTGGCAAGTTCTCTTTGGCTCCGAATTATTCGGATAATTTTAGAGAAGATATTTCCGGTTCGCCTGAAATTATCTTTGGTATTCGTTTGAATTCAATTATGCCGGAGGTAACTATATGGCAAATATGTGGATGCATGTAGCCGGACGTGCAACGTGGCAGTTTAACGGATGGGCTACCGGTGGGGGGCTGTTCTTCCTCAATTTCTGGAAACATACGATGAAGAAGACAGCCGCTATGAAGACTGTTGGATATCAGGACAGCAATATGACTATGCCGGTGCTCCCATTTATGTGGACAGTGAACCTTTGGTATATACTCGGGAATTACATAGTATAGACAATCCCGGTTGCTATCCCTTTGAAAGTGAACGCTTGGTGAAATATGAAATACTTTCAGGCGACTATGGAACTTCTTATGATGATGTGCCTTTCTTCCGTTTGGCTGATGCTTATTTTATTAAAGCGGAGTGCTTGCTTCGTTTAGGTGGTTACAATGGAGAAAGCGAGCAAGTGGCGGCCGATTTGGTAACAGCTGTACGCCAACGTGCCTTCAAGTCCGATCCCGGTAAAGCAACGGTTACTGTAGCTCAATTGAAGGGTGGCAGCCGTTATAACTACGGACATCGGGAGAATCAGGGAATCATGGGAGAAGCCGATAACTGGATTATCACAGAAGAAGGGGGCGATGATATTGAACTGGGTGGTTTGTTGGACGAACTGGCCTGGGAGTTTGTGGCAGAGCATCACCGTCGTCAGGACTTGATCCGTTTCCGTATAAACGGAACCAATCAGAATGTATATAATGGCAAGTCATGGTTTTGCAAAGATGCGAAGACGGATAAGACAGACAGGCATTGTGATATTTTTCCGTTACCTAAGTCTGCATTGGATGGCAACATTAAGTTGAAGCAGAATCCGGGATATGGTGGTGCCGAATAATGAATTCATTAATTAAAAAAAGAAAAGTACGATGAAAAAGAATTTTATATATGCTTTAATTGCTTGTTTCACTCTGTCACTGGCTGCATGCAGTACGGATCCGGAGGATGCTACCAGCAAGCATGTGTACGGGGAGAATGAAAATCCCTATCTGAAGACGAATGCGGATGCTGTGGTTTCTACCAAAGCAGAGTTTCCCATCAGCCGTTTGGAAGCGAAGACGGTTAAACTGACTGATTATGCAGAAAAGTTTCATACGTATTTGGGGATGACGGTAGATGAGACGTTGGCTGCATTGTCTAATGGGAGTGTGGTGTTTTATCCTATCAATATATCGAAAAACTGTTGGAATAGAACAGCTCCTACCAAGGGTACCAACGGTTGGTACTATAATAACGGCAGGCGGTGTTTGTGATGCAGCTTCTGGTATAGCTAGTATTGAGTTGGATGCAACAAAGAAGGAGCTGGTTCTTAATGTGCTCGAAACCGCTTCTGTAGGTACAGCTATCTCCATTAACGTTGGATTTGCTATAAACAATGGTGCAAATTTTGATGATTATGTACGTTTTGCTTTTGATGTGACCGTTACTGATCCGGGACGTATTGTTGTTGCCAATACTATTCCAGCAGGTGACTATTCTGCATTTTCTATTGAATTTGCAGATTATCAGGAGGTGATAGAAAGTTGTTTGGGGCTGACTTTATCTGAATTCATTACCGCTTGCAAAGAACCGGGAGGCCCGATTGCTCTGTATATGGTCGATAGTGAATCTGGTGAATGGAATACTACTAGTGATTATACTGCTGGTGGTAGTGGAATAGGTTATTGGCTGACTTCTAATTTAAAAGTAACGAATTGGAGTGATGATGGTTCGACTGGTAGTGTTTTGTTTGTTGAAACACAAGAGAATGGTGATATGGTTAATATAGGTCGAAATCCAGCTTCAACTTCCGGTTCTGTTTTTAATGTAAATTTTGTATATGCGCTTAAGGAGGATAATAGTAAAATTCGTAGAGTTTATTGTTAAAGCAACGTTGGAATAATATTTTATCGAGGGAAATCAGTATCTATAATGGATATTGGTTTCTCTTTTTTTATTTAGTAAATTCAGAAAAACAAATGTGTGAAAATATTATTATTAAGAAGTCTTTTAGTGACTTTATTAGGATATTTTAGCTTTATAAAATGTTTTAGCTGAAACGAATGACCATCAAAAACTTTTATATATGTGTTAGTGGTAATGGGGTAAATATTGACTTTACCGCAGGCATTTAAATGGGACTCCAATAAAAGCTATAATTATGAAGAAATTATTGTGCAAAGAATTACTATTTGCTTTATCCATTTTTGCTGTTTCTTTATTGCCTTCAGCAGTTGCAGTGACAGCGAGGATGAAAGTATTATCCTCCAGCTCACCCTAGACAGCAGTCAGCAAAGCAAAACACTATTTTGGGGATGAGACAGAAGCTTCCGTAAAGTTCTCCGCTACCGGTCCTTGGACAGCCACTGTAGAAGATGTAACCAGCCGTGCCACCGATTCCAGTTGCACTTGGATTAAACTGCCCCGATATGAAGGTGAGGCAGGCGAAATTTCATTGCCCATGTTGTTGCAGAAGAATGATAGCGAAAACTATCGGGAAGCAACTCTTGTCATAGTATGCGGAGAATCCGAAGTAACCGTCCATATCCGCCAGGAGCTAATCCCAATGCTGTGTTAACCTTGAATTCGGCTGATATCAAAGATTTTGATAAATATTACAAACCTATTGAGTTTAGTAATATGAATATGCTTCGCAGTGATGCGCGCTGGTCATGGTGGCGCATGAAGCAAAGCGAGCATTTCTTCGTGTTTTGGGAACCGGGGTTCGGCAACGATCCGGGAGCAGAGTCAGTGCCGGAGGTATTGCGTGTAGACATTGATGATTTATTGGCAAAGGCCGAACAATTCTACCGGACAAATATCGAAACCTTGAAGTTTGCTGACACTGGGCAAAACAAGTCTTTTCTGGATAAATATAAGATGGAGATTTACTTGCTGTATCAGACTGAGTGGCTTGCTACAGGTTCCGGTTACGACAATACAATCGGTGCATTGTGGGTAAATCCCAGCACCTGCCAACCGGTAGGTTCTACCATTGCGCACGAAATAGGACATAGTTTCCAGTATCAGGTAAGTTGTGACAAGATGTTGAACGGAGAGGCGGACTTTTCGCAAGTAGGATTCAGATACGGTTATGGGTCGAGTGGTGAAGGTGGAAATGGCTTTTGGGAACAATGTGCGCAATGGCAGTCGTTCCAAGATTATCCGGCGGAGCTGTTCGGTTACCATGTAGATGTGTGGAAAGCCAATTACCATCGCCATTTCAATCATGAATGGATGCGTTATGCCAGTTATTGGTTGCAATATTACTGGGCGCAGAAACATGGAGTCGATGTGGTAGGGAATGTCTGGACACAGTCGCGCTATCCGGAAGATCCGCTCATGACTTATCAGCGTCTGTACTGTAACAATGACTTGCAAACACTTTATACGGAACTTTATGGCTACGCTACCCGTATGGTGACTTATGATATGGACGTGGTGCGGAATTATGTCACAGAGACCGCTTGCAATTATACAACGAAAAATGTATGATGCAGCCGGAGGATATTATCAGGTAGCTATGCCAGCTGTCCGGGCACTACTGGATTCAATATCATTCCATTGAACGTTCCCGAAGCCGGAACAACGGTCAAGGCGAATTTTGCCGGACTGGCTGTGGGATGTGCTTTGGCAGAAGAGGATCCGGGAACGACATTGGATGCCGACGGCAATGTGGCAGGTACGGCTACCGCTTACAACAATAATGGTGGCAATACGGCAGCCGGATGGCGATATGGATTTGTGGCTATTGTGAATGGAGCTCCACAATACGCATCTATGAATAAGGAAAATGCAGGAGTGGTTTCTTATACGATACCGATCGGAACAGAAAAATTATGCCTAGTGGTAATGGGCGCTCCCGTTCAGTATAAGTCACATCCATGGAATGATGATGAGACTGACGATGAGCAATGGCCTTACAAAGTAAAGTTTGAAGGAACGGACTTGCTTGGCAATTTCTCTATTGACGAGACGGCTATGCCTAAAGATATTACATTGACATTCGATGTGAAGTGCAATGCCGGTTCCGAGGATTATCCACAAGGAACGGTGGACCTGAAAACAAATAAAGATTTGGCACAGGCGTTTTGTCATGAAGCCTGCCGTGTTGGAAAGTAAAACTGGCCAGTGTAGGTACAGAACCTGCTGAGGACAAAGTGGTTATCGCACTCAGTCAGACTGACGGCACTTTTGCTTACACTTCTACTGCCAATAACGGATTTTGGTGTGAAGCCAATGGCAACGTAGGCAACTGGGGTGATACGGCACCGGTCTATGTAGAATTCAGTGGACTGACCATGACATACGGACACCGGAAAGGAGTAAGTGTTGCCGGCCAGAAATATATGTTGAAACCTACTCTGATATATACCAGAAATGGTGTACAGTATAAAGCGACTATTGTGTTGAATATGCAATTTTAATAGCTGTTTACATCGTACACCTCCAAGAGGATAAAAAAATAGTCTAAACGAATGGAAGAATAGTACAACCGCCTAACTGTCAAATTCATAAAATGAGATTTATTGGACGATTCTGCCATTACATTATATTATTTCTTCCTTTCCTTATTCTTTTTTTTATTTTACTTTTGCAAATGCACAAAAGTATATAACCGATAGATTATGAAAAAACAACAGAACACTTGGTTTGGCAATCTTGTCATTGCTTTTATTTATTGGAAATGCTCCATTGGCGGCTAAAGTTAAGAACTATACTCTCTCTTCTCCGGACGGAGACTGAAAGTCGAGATTAGTACGGGGGATGGGCTTTCTTACCGGATTATGCATGAAAATGATACAATTCTCTCACATTCTAACATAGGTTTGGTTCTGGCCGACGGAACCTTGGTAGGTAAATCTTCCCGGGTAACAAGGGAAAGAAGGAAAAAGATAGAGGACAAGGTAGAATCGCCGTTCTACCGCTTCAAGGAGTCGTTGCAGTCTGCAACGAACTGGACTTGAAGCTGCAAGGCGGATTCGGCGTGACTTTCCGGGCTTACAATGACGGGGTCGCCTATCGCTTCTATACCACCGTGACATCAGAAGTGACTGTGAAGGATGAAGTGGCGGAATTTAACTTTCCTCAGGATTATACGGCTTATCTTCCTTATACCACAAACGACAAGCAACCTATGGCGATGGCCTTTCAGAATGTCTATGATATCACCCCTCTGGTCAAAAGCACAGCCTAAACTGGCTTTCTTCCGGTTACTGTGGATTGCGGCAGCGTAAAACTGACCCTGTTGGAGTCAGATTTGGAAGCTTATCCGGGCATGTTTGTGCAGTCACAGCAGGGAAAGTATGGATTGAAAGGTGTCTTTGCTCCTTATCCGGCTAAAACAGACTTTTATCCTTGGCGGAAGCAGGAATATGTAACCGAAACCACAGATTTTATATCCCGTAGCCGTGGCTCCCGTTCCTATCCGTGGCGTGTGTTGGCCATTACTGAAAAGGATACGGATATGCCGGTCAACAACCTGGTCTATGCCCTGGCTTCTCCCAACCGTATCGGTGATACTTCGTGGGTCAAGACAGGGAAAGTGGCGTGGGACTGGTGGAACGACTGGAATCTGAAAGGGGTTCCTTTTAAGGCGGGCATCAACATGGACACCTATAAATATTACATTGATTTTGCCAGCCGGAACGGCATCGAGTTCATTGTTCTGGACGAAGGCTGGTATGATCCGAAAAGCGGGGGATATGCTTACGGTTATTCCCGAACTTGATTTGCCGGAACTGATAGCATACGGCAAATCCAAAGGGGTGGAAATAGTGCTTTGGACGGTGTTTAATGTACTCGACAGCCAGTTGGAAGCAGCTTGTAAGAAATATGCGGATATGGGAATCAAAGGTTTTAAGGTGGATTTCCTGGATCGTGATGATCAGACTGCCGTCGAAATGGTGTATCGCATCGCTGAGATGACGGCCCGGTATAAATTAACCCTTGATCTGCACGGCATTTACAAACCGACAGGTATCAACCGTACCTACCCTCATATTATCAATTTTGAAAGCGTGTTCGGCATGGAAGAGGTGAAATGGACGGATATCAAGAATAATATGCCTCTTTATGATGTTACTTTCCCCTATATCCGTATGATGGCGGGACCGGTGGATTATACGCCGGGAGCTATGCGCAATGCCACGAAGGCAGATTGGCGCGCTATGTATTACACACCGGCCAGCATGGGAACCCGGTGTCATCAGCTGGCTGCCTATATTGTACACGATTCTCCTTTTACCATGTTGTGTGATGCGCCTACCAACTATCTGAATGAGCAGGAATGTGTGGATTTCATAGCTTCTCTGCCTGTGGAGGTGGATTCTACTTTTATTGCTTCGGGCGAGTTGGGAAAATATATTGTAACAGTGCGTAAGAAGGATGTGACTGGTATATCGGTGGTATGACCAATTGGGATGAACGTGATGTGCAGCTCGATTTCTCTTTCCTTCCCGAAGGAGTGTCTTATACGGCTGTTTTGTTTAAAGACGGTGTGAATGCCAACAAGCAGGCCGAGGACTATCGGAAGGAAACCATCCGGATTGATAAGGACAGCCGGTTGACTTTGCATCTGGCGTCGGGTGGCGGATTCGCCATGAAGTTGGAGCTTTGCCCTGTTCACGGACAGTTACCGGTATTCCTGAAGGGAAAAATATTCCTTCTTTCTATCAGAAATACATAGAGACAGAAGGTCTGTATGTCACCTCTTCTGGAAAGGTGAGCGATGAGGCCTTATTGAAAGCTTGTGATATCATCAGTTTGATGTTGGCAAAACGTCCGGATGTGAAGGCACACATGGTGAAGAAAGGCTGCCACGTCATGATAATCGGTAAAGATGAGGAAACTTGCGATTTGCCGGAGTTTGCCCATATCTGCAATTGTGAGGACAGCATTAAAATATTGGAACTGGCGTGCCCGTGGTTTTGGCGGAGCACCGGAAGATGAATTTTCATCCAGTTGCGGAGAAGAGAATCTGCTGGCATTGCCGCAGGATAAATATGTAGGTGAGAATATCCTGATTCATGAGTTCGCTCACCTTATTCATACGGTAGGTATAGTGGGAGTGGAGCCAGACTTTAATGAGCGTTTGGAGGCACTTCGTCAGAATGCAATCCGGAAAGGGCTGTGGGAAAAGACGTATGCAGTGAGCAATAAAGAGGAATACTTTGCCGAGTGCGTACAGTCTTTCTTTAACTGTAACCGCTATGCCGAACCTGCAAACGGAGTTCATAACTGGGTGAACCGCCGCACGAAACTGAAGACGTATGATCCGGATATGTATCGGTTGTTGCAGGAATATTTTTATGAGATAGAAATTCCCATTCATAATGTGGTGCATGAATAAGCGTCGCAGGGACAAATAGAATTTTGCTATATAGAGATGAATAAGATACGATTGGTTGTTGCTTCCTTATTGTTGGGAGCTGCTACAGGCTTTGCTCAGAAGCCTTTTAATGCTTCGGGTACGGGGAATCCCATTATTCCCGGATATTTTTGCCGATCCCACGGTGAAGAAGTTTGGCGATACGTATTATATGTATGCCACTACGGATGCAGTGGGGCCGGTTTCGGTCCTGCACAGGTGTGGACCAGCAAGGATTTTGTAACTGGACGTAATGCCCATGAACTGGCCGGACAGTCATTGGATATGGGCTCCCGAT
>ENA-OQAJ01000710-OQAJ01000710.1-human-gut-metagenome-genome-assembly--contig:-NODE-710-length-10239-cov-8.190467_pt1 | contig 10239 bp, 14 predicted proteins | sample MGYA00242736_ERZ504529 | MGnify/ENA primary metagenome ERZ504529 (study PRJEB26092, sample SAMD00036275) | human gut metagenome | host: Homo sapiens | study: EMG produced TPA metagenomics assembly of...
CGTTAGGCGGGAATTGTGCGGTGTTGCCCTTGGTTTTCAGATACGCCTTAGCCCGCCAAAAAGGCCGCAAACTTTTTGTGCAGTTCTTCCTCGCTCAGGTTGGGCTGTCCACCGTCAGTTCGCGCGCCAGGTTCAGGGCAAAAATACCCATGATGGATTTTGCATCCACGCAGTAGCGCCCGGAATGCAGGTCCACATCTCCAGGCACAGTGGCCGCAATGCGGTTAAACTCTTTCACTTCACCAATGCTGTTCAGCCGGATGGTAACACTTGCCATTGCCAGTTTGCTCTCCTTTTTGCCGCGGGCATCTGCGGTGTTCTGCCGCCAAAAGCCCGGCTAAAATGTAATGTTCAGCTGCTTGATGCAGGCAGTATCCTCTTTGGTGCCGCCGCGGGCGTACAGGGCCAGGCGCGCGCCGGTCCAGGTTGCCTTGGCAACGGGTTGGGCTCCCCCCAGCGGCACTGCGGTGCCATCCGCTGCCAGCAGGGCATACTGCACCTGCTTGGCAGCCGTTATTTTCATTGTAACGGCTATTTCATCCGTGTCAACCATTTTTTCGGCAAGGATCGTTTCTTCTGCATCGCCGGTGGGGGCAAGGTCTTTCACCATGCCCTGTACCAACTGCACGGTGCAGCCCTGCGCGGTGCGGCAGAGCTCAATGGCGGAATATTTCTGCCCCATCACGCTAAGCCCTACTTTAGCTCCGGCGCCGCACCCGGCCAGGCCAAGGGTAACGTTTGCGGTAAAATCCGCTGCAGGCAGCATCTGACTGAGCACATTGGGCTGCCGCCACAAACTTCCGCTGGCCCCGCAGACCAGATGCAGTGCATCCCCCGCCACCGGGCGCAGCCAGGCTTCGGGCTGGGGGTTGGCCTGCCATTGCCATTGCAGGCCGGGACCAGCTTCGCCTTTGGGGCAGTCCCACTCGGTCACCGGCTCGCCGATGCCATCGCCGTTTTGTTCCAGGCCGATGAACGGCCAATCGCTGTGCCAGCACATAGGCTGCAGGTGTACCACGCGGCCCAGTTCAAACCGGTCCTGGAAATGCAGGAACCAATCGCTGCCGTCCGGCGCTGTGACCCACGCGCCTGGTGGGGGCCGTTGATGGAGCTGGCCCCCTGGTGCATGACGATTTTTTCCTCATACGGGCCGTACACATTGCGGGCGCGCAGCACGGTCTGCCAACCGTATTCCACACCGCCTGCCGGGATAAAGATGTAATACCAGCCGTTGCGCTTGTACATTTTGGGGCCTCGGCGGTGGGCTGGCTCAGGGTGCCATCAAACACGATGGGGCCGTCCTCCACCACTTCCAGCGTTTCGGGATCCAGGCGGGAAAGCTGGATCTTGTGCTTAATGCCGCAGCGGCTTTTGGCAAAGGCGTGGGCCATATACACGCTGCCGTCATCATCCCACAGGGGGCAGGGATCGATCCACCCGCTGGCGGATTTTACGCAGTGCAGCGCACTCCAGGGGCCGGCGGGGTCGGTGGCTTCGGTGTAAAAAATGCCCTCGTCCGGCAGGGGAATGAATGCATAGAACCTGCCCGCATGGTAGCGCAGCGCCGGGGCCAGGTGCCGCAGCCATGGGCGGGCTGGGCATAGCGGTCAAACGGCAGACGTTCCACGCAGTTGCCGATGCGCTCCCAGTGGACAAGATCCTGCTGTGCAGCACCGGCACGCCGGGCAGGTAGGTAAAGCTGGAAGAGATCAGGTAATAGTCCTCCCCCACGCGGATGGCGTCGGGGTCACTGAAATCCATGGGCAGCACCGGGTTCTGGTAGCAGCCATTTTTGATATCGGTCACATAACGGTCCATTGCTTTTATCCTTTCTTGTGTTCGATTTCCAGCAGCAGCTCACATGCAGCTTCCAGCACGCAGGCGGAAGCCCACAGATTGTGGCTGAACCAGCTGCTGAACGGTCTGCCATCACTGAAGCGCTCCACATCCAGCCCATCGCTGGGGCACCAGCGTTCCGACAAAATGCCGTAACGGCCATAGCCGGTGGCTGCGGGGTACAGTTCCAGGCATTGCAGCATCCAGGCGGCAGAATCCGCCGCGCGGCTGGCGTAATAGCCGTCACCCGTCACCCGTGCCAGATAGCGCAGGTCAGTGTCAATAATAACCCCCATGGGGTGGATATGCGGGTTGGAAACCGAGGTAACGGCGCCGCCGCAGGCGGACCACCCCTGGTTCAGCGGGGTGTGCTCCGGGTAGGTCTTGTAGCCATAGCGCCACAGGAACTCGTACCCGGCGCTGTCTTTCATATATTGCAGGAATTCGGCCTTGCCGGTCTGCTCATACAACAGGCGGCTGCCGCGCATGAAGGCCAGGTTGCCCTCCTCATCCACGGCTTTCCAGGTGTCCATGGGGGTACCGTAACAGTTCAGGTCCTTGACAAAGGTATGGTAGTAATCCAGCGCTTTTTCGGCGGAGTGCAGGCAGCGTTCTTCGCCGGTCAGGCGGTAGAGGTAAACCAGCGCCGGGGCAAACCAGCAGCCCGCAAAGCCGCTCCAATCCAGCACTTTGCGTTCCTGGGTGGAGTAAGTATAGCCGAAAGCGCCGTCTGCGCGCTGCAGATCCATGACGGTATGCAGCACCTTTTGGGCTGCATCCATCCATTTGGCCGGGCAGGGTTTGCCGTTTTGGTGCAGATAATCCATCGTTTTGGTCAGGTAGTGGACGGCGCTGCCCACTGTATAGGCACAGTGGCAGTCTTTGACCAGGCCGTACCCGGTCCACCAGCCGTTCACCTGGCTGCCCGCGGCATTGGGGGCCATCAGGTCGTTCAGCAGGCCGGAATTTTCGTTATACGCATCGGCAATGCGGTCAAACAGCTGTTCGCCACTCATGGCCGCGGCCAGCGGCGCTTCGGCATCCGCGCCAAGGGCATCGCGGCAGAGCACCAGCGGATAGGCCAGCACGCCGCCACCCGTCCAGCCGATCTCCGTCACCAGCCGCCAGGGGCGCATCTCGGTCTCCCTGGGCGGGCGGCAGCAGCGGTTGGTATACTCCCCCGCCGCCGCATCAAAGTTCTGGTAGGCAAAGGTGTCCAGCATACCCTGCACGGCCTGGCGCAGGGTATTGCGGGGGACGGCGCGGTCCTGGTGGCGGGCGTATTCCTGCCGGATGATCTCATGCAGCTCGGTTCGCGGGCCGCTGTGCAGGTAGATCCTGCCGCTGGTCTGCGCCTTGCAGGCCATGCTGCGGGTGGACGGCGCCGGGGTGGAGCGGTTTTTGAAGGTGGTGGGGTCGGTTCGTGTACCCCAGGCCTGATGCCGAACGCATCCGGCAAAGCGGCAAACACACCGTTGCGGATGATCCCGGCTTCGCTTTCGCTGTAGGGTTCCACCGCAGCGGCGGCCACTCCGCCGTCCCAGCAGAGGGCGGCGAGCGGCATGGCGGCGCGGTCCGCACGGAATTCCCACAGCGGCGCACAGAACGCCACCTCGTGGTGGTCCTTCGTCAGCAATGGAAATTCGCCGGGTTTGGCTTCCGCGGCGTGGTTATCGCCGTAAATATTGCAGGGGATCACATGGAAATAATCGCTCTGCCCCGGCACAGCCAGCCACATGCGCAGCTGGGTGGGGTTGGGCGCATCCATTTGCAGGGTGTAGCACAGCGTATCGCCAGCGGGGGTGAACTGCGCACTGTAATGCGCACCGTTCAGCGTCCAGTCAAAGCCGGACTGTGTGCAGGCAGTTTCCGGCACCGGCACCCAGGCATCCTCGATCCGGCAGGCAAAGCTGACGTTTTAATGTTTGGGAATTCAGATCCAGTTTCATTATGATACCTCAACAAAAATGCGGGCCGGGCAGTGCCGGCCCGCAACGGGTCAATGATTTTTAGGAGGGACAAACATTTTTAAAAAGAGGAAAGCGAAAATCAGCCTTTCAGGCCGGAGGTTGCAATGCCTTCCACAAAATATTTCTGTGCGGCAAAGAAGAGGAGAACCAGCGGCAGAACCGCCACGCAGGCCATGGCCATAACGCGGCCCCACACCACAACACTTTCCGCGTCAACGGAAAGGCGCAGCGCCAGCGAGATGGTGTATTTTTGACCGAGTTGATGAAGATCAAGGAGTTGAAGTAATCGTTATAGGTCCACAGGAACTGGAACAGGCCAGCGGAGAAGAGGGCCGGCTTCATCAGCGGCAGCAGAATCTGCCAGAAGATGCGGAAGGTGCCACAGCCATCAATGCAGGCGGATTCGTCCAGATCGCGGGGAATGCCGCGCATGAACTGGATGAGCTGATAGATGAAGAATGGGTAGCAGGCCAGCAGGGCGGGCACCCAGAATGGCATGTAGGAATCGACCCAGCCGAACTTGTTGAACAGAACGTAACGCGGGATGATGATGACCGAGTTGGGAAGCATCAGGGTGGCGATCAGGATGGCAAACAGCTGCTTTTTGAACGGGAAATTGAACCGTGCAAAGCCATAGGCAACCAGCGCACTGGAAGCGATGGTCAGCAGCGTGGTGGGGATGACCATGATAAAGGAGTTGATGAAATAGGTTGCATAGGTATAAATACCGGCGCTTTTCCAGCCGTCAATAAAGTTCTGGAAGCTGAAGCTTTTGGGCATCAGTGCAATGGAGCCAAAAATTTCATCGTTGGTTTTGAACGCGGCCGAAATCATCCATGCAATGGGGAACAGCAGCACGCAGCCAATCAGGATGATGACCAGATAGGTCAGCACCAGGTTCAGGGTCTTTTTTGTTGTTTTGTCATAATGCTCACGCGCCCTTTCTCAGCTTTCGTCGCCATAGAAGACCCACCACTTGGAGGTTGCGAACAGCACCAGAGTGATCAGCATGATCACAATAAAGATGATCCAGGAAATGGCGCTGGCGTAACCCATCTTGAAGTAGGAGAAGCCTTCCTTATACAGTTTCATGCCCAGCACATAGGTAGCCTTCATGGGGCCGCCATCGGTGATGACAAAGGCAGAGGTGAAGTTCTGCAAAGCCTGAATGGTCTGCATAATAAGGTTGAAGAAGATGATGGGGGTGATTTGCGGAACGGTGATGCTGAAGAACATCTTGACCTTGCTTGCGCCGTCAATCTCGCAGCTTCGTACAAATCTGCCGGAACGTTTTTCAGCGCGGCCAGGAACATGACCATGGAAGAACCAAACTGCCAGATCTCCATCATGCAGATGGTGCGCAGGGCCTGGTTGGGGTCGCCCAGCCACTGTACGTTGGGCAGGTGCAGGGTGGTCAGGATGGCGTTGATAACGCCGTTATCCATGAACATGATCTTCCACAGCAGAGCAACAGCAACGCTGCCGCCGAACAGGGACGGAATGTAGTACAAAGTACGGATGAGGTTGATGCCTTTGATGTCACGGTTGAGGAACACCGCAACAGCCAATGCCATAACCAGCTTGCCGGGCACGGTGTACAGCGTGTAAACCAGGGTAACTTTCAAGGAGTTCCAAAACTCAGTATCCATGGTGAACAACTGGATGTAGTTGTTCAGGCCGGTGAACGAGGGGGTGCCGGTGATTTTGTAGTTGCAGAACGAGTAAACCAGCGAGCTTAAAAACGGGTACAGCTGCAGGACCAGCATACCGATGATCCACGGGGCCAGATAAGCAAACGCCGCGTAATCGCGCTTGGTATAGTGCTTGATTTTGGTTTGTTTTGTCATAGGATCACACCTCTTTGGAAAAAATCCGCCTTTTCACTGGTGTAGCTGAAAACAAAGAAAATGACGGATATTTCGCAAACACAAGCAGGATTTAAGGCAAAGAGCCGCAGGAATCCTTTGTGGATTCCAAGGCTTTTTAACGCCAAATCCGGCTGTGTTTGTAGAAATAGACTATATTTTCGACTTTTTCAGGTACACTTTAATAAAACGGATGCCTCGGTGGGAGACACCCGTTTTTGATGTTCGCTGAGGTTTACTGGGCGCTGATGTAGTTGGAGAGCTGATTGTACATATCGGATGCAGCGCTTGCGGGGTCGGTGGTGCCGTAACCGACAGCCTCGATGGTATCAGCAATGATCTGCTTGGATTCCGGTGCGGAAGAGTACTTGTCGTTGGTCAGGCCGCTGTAGCCGCTGGCAATGTTGGCGGCGGTCATCATGTTCGGGTCCAGGGTACCGTCTTTTTCGCAGATTTCACGGGCCTTTTCCGTCGGGGGAACACTGCGCACGCAGGCCAGGGTGCTTTCGGCGTCATCGCTGTTAAAGAAGTAATCCAGGAACTTCATGGCTGCTTCCGGAGCCTTGCAGGTGGAGGTAACTGCCAGGACCTGCGGGCAGTTGCAAGCCCAGCCGTTGTCCTTAGCGCCGTCCAGCAGGGGCAGGTAGCCGGTGCCATAGGTTGCGCCCTCATTGGCGGCGGTCATAACATTGATGGTGGAGATGTAAGCGAAGGTGCAGACGTACTTGCCAGCGATCCAGTTGGGGTCAGACTGCAGGTCGTCGTTGCTGTAAGCGGAAGAGTAGGAAGCCGGTGCGCAGACATTGTTGTCGTACAGGCTCTTGACGAGATCCAGGCAGTTCTGGATATCTTCCTCGGTATAATTGAACGCTTTGGAGTCAGCATCAAAGATGGTCTTGCCGGTCAGCTGCTTCATGTAGGTAAAGAACACCAGGTTGGTCACATACTCTTTGTTGGTGCACAGCAGGTAGGTATCGGGGTCTGCTTCATGGACCTGTTTGCCCCATTCAATGAACTGATCCCAAGTGTACTGGGTGTTGAAATCGATGCCGTACTTTTCAGCCAGCTCTTCGTTCACAACCAGTGCCGGGCCGCAATGCCGGTGGGCAGGCCCAGCTGCTTGCCGTCATAGTTACCATTCACGCGCAGGCCAATGTAGTTGGGGTCAAAGTTGGAAAGATCAAAGTCGTAGTCCTTGTAATCCAGGAAGTAATCGCCGGTGGAAACAAAAGTGGGCATCGTTTCGGGGTCAATCTGCACGATGTCGGCGGCGGTGCCGGATGCCAGCTGGGTTGCCAGCTTATCATGGTAACCGTCAGAAGAGCCATACTCGGCTTCGATCTTGATGTTGGGGTTTTCTTCCATGAACTTGTTGATGACTTCCATGGTGGCGTTGGCGCGTTCATCGCCGCCCCACCAGGCAAAGCGCAAAGTCACCTGTTCATCGCTGGAAGTGGAAGCTGCGGTGCTGGTAGAGGCAGCGCCGCTGGTGCTGTCGGCTGCCGGGGCTGCGCTGCTGGCAGCACTGCCGCCGCATGCGGCCAGAGACAATGCCATGCTGGCGGCCATCATACCGGCCATAAGTTGCTTTTTCATATTGTTTTCCTCCTTCTAAATCGGCCCTTTTCGTCGAGCCTTATCATGGTTTTATTATAATTTGTTTGGCAGATTTATAAAAGGACTCACGCTTGCTAAAAGGATTCATCATTTGACACAAAACGCCGGGAAGGTATCATCTCTTGCGTTTTGGCGCAATTTAAGATACCTGCCCGGCATTTTATTATTCTGTTTTACCCGTTTGCGGGGCATCCGGGGTATATTTTTTGTACGGGATGCAAAACGACACGCTGGTACCAAGGTTTTTATGGAACAGATGCGCAGCCCCGTTTCCTCCGGGTAGCGCAGGCGCAGGCGGCGGTCCAGGTTGGTCAGCCCAATACTGCGGCTGTTGCGGTCCGCAATGCGTTTGCGCAGCGCTTCCAGCTCTTCCCTTGTCATGCCGTCGCCGTTATCGATCACACGCAGGTTCACCTTATCGCCAATGCGGCGGGCGCGCACCTTCATGTAACCGCGCTCGTTGCCGCGCAGGGCGTGCAGCAGGCTGTTTTCTACCACGGGCTGCAGCATCAGGCGGAATACCTCGGCGTCCATCACATCGTCGTCCACTTCATAATAAATAATAAAGCGATCCCCAAAGCGGTAGTGCTGCACTTCCACATATTTTTTAAGGTAGTCCAGCTCTTCCCGCAGGCTGACGCTCTTTTGCGGGTTGGTCAGCGAATACTTTAGGATATCCGATACATACCCCACCACCGCGCTGATGCGCCCATCATCGTTCAGCTTGCGGGCTTCCATATCCAGCGTTTGCAGGGTATTGTACAAAAAGTGGGGGTTGATCTGCAACTGCAGGGCGGTCAGCTCGGCGTTCTGCTGGCGGTACTGCTTTTCTTTCAGCTGGATGTTCAGGTAGGTGTTGTTCAAAAACATCATCAGGATGTTGTTCATGATAACGTCATATTCATCATTTACCTTGCGCTGGGGGCGCTGGATGGTGCGGCCCGCCTCGGCATCCTCAAACATCTGCAGCATCAGGTTGATCTCGTCAAGCTGCGCTTGGTGTTGACGTATGCCAAAAACACAATGGCGTACAGCGCCACAACCGCCATCAGCAGCAGCGGCATCAACCGTTCGCCCAGGTTTTCCAGGATCATGGCCCGGTCAATGGTAGATACGATATAGAAATCCGGGTTCTGGTAGCTTTGCCAGTTCAACAGGCAGTCCCGGTCATCCAGCTTGATCCAGAACTCGTGCTCCTGTTCCGCCGTGTTCCCTGCCCCGCTCAGCGTTTTGCCCATCAGGTTTTGCAGCTCTTCCGTCGCGCCTGCGTCCCCTGCCTTTGCCAGCAGCGGCCGCTGCCGTCAACCAGGTACAGGTGCTGGTTATCGGACGGGCGCAGCACGGCAATTATTTCCTGCAAGTGGCTGATGTTCAGGGTAACGGCCACACAGCCTTCCATCGTCATCATCCGGGCGCACACTACCAGCTGCCTTCTCTCGCTGGCTTTGCCTGCGTTCACCACCACCGGAGCAATGCAGGTGCGCTCGGTATCCGACATAGAGGAATACACGCTGTACCAGCCGCTGTAATCATCCGCCGAAAGGTTGACCAGCCCGCTGGACGTCAGCGCACGGTCGTACCCATCCATATAGATCAGAACCGAATCCACGTAATCATACGCGTTGGTCATGCTGTTCAGTGAGGATACCAGGCTGCGCAGGTAGATGGCATCGGTGTAAGAAAGGCTTTCCCTTTTCAGAGCTTTGTTCAGCACCATGTTGGTGCGGGTCATGCCGGTCATGTAGCTGTTCTGCGCCAGGACCGAATCCAGCACCAGCGAGATGTTGGAGCGCACAGCCTCAATACCGCGCTCATTGTCCTGCGTCATACGGTGCATCTGGGTCACAAGGGTCATGTAGGTGGTAACGGCCACCAGCAGCAGCGCCGGGATCAGCATGACCACCACAAAGTTCCACATGCGCTTCAAAAAGAACTTCCGCTTCATTCCCTTCATAGCGCGGCACCATCCAGGCGGGATTTGCGGTATTCCGATGGGCTCTGCCCATAATACGCTTTGAATGCACGGGAGAAGTTTTTGGGGTTATCGTACCCGACATAATAGGCAATATCGTAGCTTTTATAGTGGATATCCGCCAGCATCTCACATGCTTTTTCCATCCGCGTCTTGAGCAGCAGCTCCGAAAAGCTGGTTCCGCTTTTTTCCTTGAACACGCGGGAAAGATAAGCCGGACTCAAGGAAACCTTGGCCGCGGCTTCTTCCAGCGTGGCAGTGCGGTAATTATCTTTTAAGTATTGCTGCACATCGTACACGATCTGGTCGTAATAGGCCTTGGGGGCGGTTTCCTGCACGGCGCTGCGGGCATCCAGCCGGGCTTTGACCTTTTCAAAGCATTCCAGCAGGGCGCTGTAGGCCACCGGTTTCATCAGGTAATCCGCCACACCGTTTTGCAGCGCCGCGCGGAAGTATTCGTAATTGCTGTAGCTGCTGAAAAATATTTTCTGGATGTTGGGGTATTCCATCAGCCGCTGGCTCAGCTCCAGGCCGTTCATATCCGGCATTTCAATATCGGTCAGCACCACATCCACCGGGTTTTCGGCAATATATTGCAGGGCTTTGCGTGCGCTGGTGAACACCTGCACCACCTCGAACCCAATGTTCTGCCAGGGGAACAGCTGGGCCATTCCGCTGGCAATCTTCTCTTCATCATCAATAATAATCAGTTTATACATCTTGCAGCCCCCCATCCGTGTTCAGGGCAAAACCGTTCTTTCTGCCTGCCCTTACACTGGGGCAGACTACCACTTGTATACCAGTATAAAGCCCTTTTGCCCCAAGGGCAAGACAAAAATCACAGAATGATGGTCAGGGCAATACCGCATAATTCTAAGTGCCGATACGGCGAGCGAGGTGCGGCAGATGCCAAGCCAAAAGCGCAGATAATACTGGATGCTGCAAAGGTGAGCGCCGCCAGTGGCGGAAACAGCGAACC
>ENA-OQAJ01000711-OQAJ01000711.1-human-gut-metagenome-genome-assembly--contig:-NODE-711-length-10237-cov-3.536894_pt1 | contig 10237 bp, 9 predicted proteins | sample MGYA00242736_ERZ504529 | MGnify/ENA primary metagenome ERZ504529 (study PRJEB26092, sample SAMD00036275) | human gut metagenome | host: Homo sapiens | study: EMG produced TPA metagenomics assembly of...
CGATTTTTCTTCAATGCGGCGTGCAGGGTCTTGCGGCGTGCCCGAAAGCCGCGTCGATCAAACGGAACACGGTTTCGCGATCCACCACGGAACCGTCCGCATTGTCCGCGGCGGGGGGTGTGACCGCCCGGGTAGCGCTTGAACAGCACCAGCGCGGAATCGACGTTCGGGGCCGGCCAGAACACGTTGCGGCCGATGACGCCCACGCGTTCCGCGGTGCCGTACCATGCGAGCTTCACGCTCGGCGTGCCGTAGATCTTCGAACCGGGCTTCTCGCTCAAACGGTCCGCCACTTCCTTCTGCACCATCACCAGGAAGGTGCCCAGATTGTCGAAACGTTCCAACAGGGTGAGCAGAATCGGCGTGGCCACGTTGTACGGCAGATTGGCCACCAGCGTGAAGGAATCGTCATCCTTGAAATCGGGCAGATTCTCCGGATTGACGGTAAGTGCGTCGCGGTTGACCACACGGAAGCGGTCCACGGCGTCCGGCATGAATTCGGCGATGGTTTTCGGCAGGCGTTCGGCGACCGGCGGGTCGATTTCCACAGCCGTCATCGTGGCGCCGGTTTCCAGAATCGCCAGCGTCAGCGAACCCAGTCCGGGACCGACTTCCAGCACATGGTCGTCGGCGGTCACGCCGGCCTCGCGCACGATGCGACGCACGGTTCCCGGATCAATCACGAAATTCTGCCCGAATTTCTTCGTCGGGCTGATACCCGCGTCGGCGGCGATGCGTCGGATGTCGGCCGCCCCCAGCAAATGGCCCTGCGTATGCTCGTTCACGTTTTTCCGTCATTCCCTCTTCTGTCATTCCCTCTTCTGTCATTCCCTCATTATCCGTTCATGCCGGTACGAAAATCGTTGGCGATTAGCCGGATCATCAGTACCATCCGGTCTGTTCGGAGTGCTGCCACGCCGCGGACGGGCTGCCGTACCGCTGTGCGATGTAGCTCAGACCCCAGTCGATCTGCACGGCGGCATCGTCCTTCCAATTCGCGCCGAACGTGGCCATTTTGCTGCCCGGCAACGCTTGTGGAATACCGTATGCGCCCGAATACACGTTTTCCGCGCTCCAGCTCCATCCGGATTCGCGATTCCAGAGTTTGACCAGATCCGTCCAGTTCTGGCCGGTCCAGCCGCGCTGCGCCGCCGCGCCGGAAGCGTAGGCCTGTGCCTGTGCCGCGGAAGGATGGTACAAGCGGCAGCCTGCGGAAGGATTGCTCGGCTGCGGCGTGGGCTGCGGTTTGGGCTGGGGTGCGGGAGTCGGCTGCGGTGCAGGGGTTGGTGTGGGGGTCGGTGCCGGATCGTCCTTCTCGGTGTTGTTGGAATTGTTATTCGAGTTGTTCTTATCCGAGGAATCCGACTTGTTCGAATCGGTTTTGTCGGAATCGGACTTATTCGAATCGGACTTATTCGAGTCGTTCTTACCCGAATCGTTCTTGCCGTCGTCCGTCTTGCCGGAATCGCCGTTATCGCCGTTGCTGTTGCCGTTGCCGCTGTTGTCGGATTTGTCGGACTTGTCGGTATCGTCCGTAGTTTTTTCCGGTCCGACCGCAATGACTTTGTCGATGGCGATTTTCGTGGTCTTCTCTTCGGTCAGCGTCTCGCTTTCCTTCACGCCATCCACGTAGGTGACGGCGTACGTCTGCTGGATTTCGCCGTTTTCGCCTTCCTGCCGTATCGTGACTTCGCCCGGCTGCAGGTTCGGGTCGATGATGGTCTGCGTGCCGAACGGCACTTCCTTCGTACGTGTTTCCTCGCCGTGGGTCACGCGGCGGACGCGCAGAATGGTCTTTTTGCCGTCCTTTTCGACGCTGACGCGATCCTCCTTGCCCAACGTGATGCCTTTGGCGTCAAGAATGGAGGCAGCGGGCAGCTTGCCGTTCGGCGCCACCGAGCTTTTCCCGTCCGCGATGACGGTGACGGGCCCCTTCTGGTTGATGATGAGACCGCCGGTGAGCTTGTTGTAGACGTTGCTGATATTGACGGTGATTTTCGCCGCTTCGGTTTCGTTTTGGTTGAAGAAGTCCAGCAACTGCTCGGCGCTGGACGCGACCGTCCAGAACGGCACTTCCTGGCCGTCGATGGTGATGGTGGTCTGGTATGCGCTCTGCACGTTCACCACATCATGGTTCTTCAGCATGCTGGTCGGGCTGGTCGATTCCACCAGGTCGTGCGTTTTGACTTTCACGCCCTGCTCCTGCAGCAGACGGTCCACGCTCATCGCATATGTGGTCACCGTGGTGGTCTCCCCATTGACGGTCAACGCCACGGATTTGCGCGCGCCCACACCAAACGCCAACGCCGAAGTCAAAGTCAATGAGGCCACGCATGCCATGACGCGGACACGACGAAGCGTCACGAATCTCCGAGGGGTCCACCTTCTCGTCATTTATCCTCTTTTCAGCGCTGCCTACAACGCCGTTATTGTAACGGCTCAGCTGGAACGGTCGCCGTGCTTTCCGATGGTTTTATCCATACCGCCACATTTTTGAAAGCAGGTGCGAAAAGCGAAAAATAAAAAGGGGGCAGGAGAGAAGGGGATGTCCTGCCCCCGGTCGGACGAGACAGGTTGGGGGACGTCTCGTCCGCTTTGCCAGAAGTCTCAAGTTGGGGGAAGACTTCTGGAGCACTTACCCATGGTAAGAGGTCCAAGCCCGTCATACGGGTTCGAGCCTCCTGTCGGGATCGAACCGACGACCTGCCGCTTACAAGGCGGCCGCTCTGGCCATCTGAGCTAAGGAGGCATGTCCTCTTTTGCTATGAAAACAACAGAGGAACGATGAATAGCATAACCAGCGCTTCCACCGCAGTCAACTTAGCATTGCGGGTTGAGACGCGCCGGCTGCCCGTAAGGGGTTATTCGCCCGTGGTGACGGAAATCGGCCCCTTCTTGGCTCCGATGGACGGCATCTTGCCGGCAACGCCGACTTCGCTGTCCTTCAGGCCGATCGATTCCAACAGACCGTCCTTAACCGTCGTCTGGGCGGTGGTCAGCTGGTCCATATCCCAATACTTGCCGTTGATGATCACGGTCGGCGTGGTCATGCTGCCCTTGTAGCTGCCGGACTGATGCCACAGTTCGGAACGCTTCGGCGTGTAAGTGTCGATCGCATCAAGCCATTCCTGATAATCGCGGCCAAACGCTTGTCCGCAACATCCTTGGAAACACCCGCGGCGATCATCTGCTCCTTGATCTTGGCGTCGCTCACCGACTTGTATGCGGAGCCTTCCTCCGGCTGGAAATCCTCGGCGTAGACCTTCTCCAGGAAGGAGATCAGATGGTTCGGGTCGCTGTCATGCTCGGCCAGGTAGATGGCCGCGTTCGCCGCGCGACTGGAATACTCGTCGGTGGACCAACGGTCCATGAACGCCATGAAATGCAGGTCCAGATTGATCTGGCCGGCATCGACCATCTTCTGCAGGTCGGCGTCCAACTGGCGGTGCAGGTTGCCGCAGCCCGGGCACAGGAAATCCATGTAGAGCTCGACGGTCGCGCGCCCTCCACAGCCTTGCCGTAGCCGTTCTTGGAAATCAGCAGGCCGCCCTTCTTATCGACGAGCTTCGGAGTGTTCTTCACTTTCTGCAACGCCGTGTACGCTTCCTGCACGGTTTCGGTGGAAGCCTTCGTTTCGGCCTTCTTATGCATGTTGTGGTACACGGTGAACGCGCCGATCGCCACCAGAATCACCAGCACCGCCACCACGATGCCGCCGATGATCGTCTGCTGCTTGCGTTCCTTCTCCATCTGCTCGGCGCGCGCCTTCATCGCTGCGGCCTCAGCGGCCCTACGCTCGGCGCGGCTGGTACGCTTCTGCGCATCCTTGCTGTTCTGGGCCATCGATATTCCTTTCGACCTCACGTTGTTATGCTGGGCACCATACTAGCGATGCCTTGCTATCGATTCGCCGGGAATTCCGTATTGCCTTGCGATTGCGTCGGCAGCTCGCTCAAGTGGCGCAGATACGGCTGTTTACGCAGTGCGCCGCCGCCCAATCGCAGTACGATCGCGCCCGGAGCGGCCACGGCCACAAGCCAGCCGATCGCGCAGAACGCAGCCTGCGCCAGCCCGCTTTCGGAAAGCGGACCGCCAAGCAGCGTCGGCATCGGAATCGTCAATCCAAATATCCACGTATCCATCACGGCATACGGAAGCTGCAGCACGACCGTGGTGAGCGACAAACCCAGCGCGGCCACGGCCAACATGATCAGCGTCCGCACGATGGCGACGCCGAAGCCCTTCACGATGTGCCAGGGCAGTCCCGCCAATCGCAGCAGCCAGTCGGAACTTTTCTTCTCGCCGCCACGTTTGCCTTCGCGCTCGAGCTGCGCCTCCGTGTTGAATCCGATAGTGGCCAGCGCACAGGCGAACAGCAACGCGGCTGCCATCGCCGTCCACAGTGAGAACAGTCCGCAGACGGCCACGGGAATCGCCATCAGCGCGCAGGGGAGCATGCCCCGGCCCAACATCGCGCCACGCTTCACATCGGCGGGATTGGGTGCTTCCGCAACGTTCGGCCCATCCATACCGGGTACCGGCGGGAATGACATTGCGGGCGATTGCTGCGCCGCGGCCACCGTGGCCTGCGGTATGACGGACGGTGGCTGCCGCATGGCGATGCGTTGCAACGCGGGTTTGATGGTCGGGTCGACTTGCGTCGGCGCTTCCGCTGGATTCCATGCGTTCTGGGCCGGCAGCATTTGTGTTGACGGCATGGATTGCGGCATTACCTGCGTGCCTGTCGGCATCGCCCGCGTGCCTTGCGATTGCGGCATCGTGCGCGTGCTGTCCACGTTGGGAAGTGCGTCGGAAAGCACGCTGGTCTCGGCATCGTCAACAGGTGCGATCACCTGCGTTGCGCTCGCGTCGGATTGGCTGGTCACTTGTTTCCCGATTACTTGAGTTGCGCTCACATCGGGCTGCCCGATCGCCTGCGTTGCGTCGCTGAGTCTTGGCATCGTGCGCGTGCCGATGGCGTTTTCGCCGGTTATGTCGTCCTGCGATCGCCACAACGTGCGCGGATTGTCGGGCGATTCAACAAAAGGGGGCATCGCCTCCGTATCGCCATCCGCTGCGCCACCATTGTCGGCCGCAACCCACGCCTGCGGATTCAACGCATCCACGGCGATCGCCTGCAGCAAATCGTCCGGCGTGCACCGCTTCGTCCGATCCGGATTAAGCGCCGAACGGAACGCGGCCATCGTGCCCGCAGGAAGCCCCGCAAGATTGGCGCTGCCTGCCGCCGCACGTTCCAACACGGTCATCATCGGCTTCGTGCCGAACACCGGCTCACCCGTAGCGGCGAACGCCAATACGCTCGCCACCGACCACCAATCGGTCATTTCATCCGATTCCGCGCCATCAATGATTTCCGGCGCGATGAACCCCGGCGTGCCCATCACCAGACCGGTACGCGTCACATGGCTTTCGCCTTCGCCCATAGCGATGCCGAAATCCACCAATACCGGGCCGGTGCTCGACACCATCACATTCGTCGGCTTGATATCGCGGTGCACGATGCCGGCCGCATGCACGGCACGCACCGCCTCAATCAGCTTGCGTGCCAGCCGTTCCAAATCGTCGCCCACATATCGGCCATTGACGCGCACATCCTCACGCAGATTCTTGCCTTCGATCAACTCGGTCACAATAAAAGCCAACGCGTCGTCAAGTTCCATATCCACAATGCCGCACACGCCCGGATGCCGCACCTTCTGCAACGCCATCGCCTCCCTGCGCAGGCGCTCGCGTGCGGTCAACTCGTCGCGCTGCTGCTGCGGGGAATCGTCGTCGGAGAGGGAATCACGCAAAATCTTCATCGCATATTGATGGCCGCCATCGTCCCGCACACGCCATACCGAGCCCATGGCACCCGAACCAAGCCGGGAAATCAACGTGTAGCCGCCAACCAGGCTGCCTGCTTCCAGATTCAATGCGCTTAAGTCGCTCATACTTCCATCGTACTTGGCGTGCAGATTATGCACGCGAATTGACAGGCTGGGGAAAACGCCATGTGCCGCACGTTGAAGTCTGATGAAATCGAATCATCGACATGAAGAAGTGTCTTCACTTGCCGCACGCATCTGCAGCCACTTCACCGAAACCATGAGATGCGGGGCAGTGTTGAATGGTTTCGCGGTTCCGATAAAGGCATCGGAGCCTACGTGTCGTTTGGTTATGAGAATCAAGGAGGAGGCAGACCATGCTGCAAATCAACATGGCTGACGTTATGAACGTCATCGGCTCATTGACGCCGTACCTTATTGCGATTGGCGTGCTGTTCGCGCTCGCGCTGATTATCACTTTTGCCGTCAACAAGAAGACGGTCAAGGACGTGGCGACCCGTAAGATCGTCCATTCCGAATCCTGGCTGGTGGCGCTGGTAGGCATCGTCGTGGCCGTGTCCATGATGCTGACCGGTCCGCTTTCCACGCTGCTCAACAACGCGACCACCACCAAGTACATGCTGTCCGACACCACCGTTTCCAAAGCCAACGAGCTGGCCAAGGAAGTGCAGTCGGAAGCCATCACCATGCTGAAGAACGATGATTCCAACCTGCCGCTGTCCAACAAGAAGGTCAACGTGTTCGGTTGGGGCTCCACCAACCCGGTATACGGCGGCACCGGCTCCGGCTCCATGTCCGACCAGTACGAGACCGTTTCCATGCTTGACGGCATGAAGCAGGCCGGCATCGAAACCAATTCCGAGCTGACCAAGCTGTACACCGACTACCGCAAGGACCGCCCGATGGTGGCTATGTGGTCGCAGGATTGGACCCTGCCTGAGGTTCCGGCCAAGCAGTATTCCGACAAGCTGATCTCCGACGCCAAGGACTTCTCCGACGAAGCCGTCATCACCATCACCCGCGTCGGCGGCGAAGGCGCTGACCTGCCGACGAACATGAAGGCGAAGGGCATCACCTACAACAACAATTCCAAGGACTACGAAGATTTCAAGGATGGCGAGCACTTCCTGCAGCTGTCCCAGACCGAGCGCGACATGATCGACCTGGTCACCAAGAACTTCAAGAAGGTGACGCTCGTCTACAACGGCGCCAACGCGTTCCAGTTCGACTTCCTGTCCCAGTATCCGCAGATCAAGTCCGTGCTGTGGTGCCCGCCGGCCGGCCAGACCGGCTTCTCCGCACTGGGTGAGGTGCTCGCCGGCGATGTGAATCCGTCCGGCAAGACCTCCGACACGTTCGTGAAGGACCTGACCAAGACCGCTGTGTTCAACAACACCGATGGCACTGCCGCCGGCAACGCTTCGTCCGTCGGCACGAACGGCAAGTTCACTTACGACAATGCGGATGATCTCGCTGCTTCCTACATGGGCTTCAGTGGCGACAAGGTCACGGTGACCCCGACGTTCGTCAACTACGTCGAAGGCATCTACGTTGGCTACAAGTTCTATGAGACCGCCGCTGACGAAGGTCTGATCAACTACGACGACACCGTCATGTTCCCGTTCGGCTACGGCCTGTCCTACACGACGTTCAAGCAGGAGATGGGCAAGGTCTCCTACAAGAACGGCAAGATCTCGTTCGATGTGACCGTCACCAACACCGGCGATAAGGCCGGCAAGGACGTGGTCGAGGTCTACTACAACCCGCCGTACACCGATGGCGGCATCGAGAAGGCCTCCAAGAACCTGGTTGCGTTCGAAAAGACCAAGAAGCTCGAGCCGGGCGCTTCCCAGACCGTGAAGATCGAGTTCGACGATGACGACATGGCCTCCTACGACCAGAAGGACGCTAAGGCGTACGTGCTGGAGCAGGGCGATTACGACATCTCCATCCAGTCCGATTCGCACCACGTGATCGACCATCAGAAGGTCACCGTGAAGGACACCGTCACCTACAATTCCGACTCAAACACCCATAACGGCGATGCCGTGGCCGCCACCAACGAGTTCGATTACGCCGCCGGCGACGTGACGTACCTGTCTCGCGCGGGCCACTTCGCGAACTATGCCAAGCCACCGCCGCTCCGACCAACTTCTCGATGAGCGACGAAGCCAAGGCCGAATTCACCAACAACAGCAACTACGATCCGAAGAAGTATGACAACGATTCGGACGAGATGCCGACCACCGGTGCCAAGAATGGCCTGAAGCTGTACCAGATGTATGGCAAGGATTATGACGACGCGATTGGGACAAGCTGCTCGACCAGCTCACCTTCGACGATATGGACAACCTGATCGCCAATGGTGGTTACGGCACTCCGGCTGTGAAGTCCGTCGGCAAGATCCAGCTGACCGACGCCGACGGCCCGGCCTCGCTGAACAACAACTTCACCGGTGTTGGCTCCATCGGCTTCCCGGCCTCCACCGCGTTCGCCTGCACCTGGAACCGTGATCTCGCCAAGCAGTTCGGTGAGATGATCGGCGACATGGCTCACGACATGCACGTGGCTGGTTGGTACGCTCCGGCCATGAACATCCACCGTTCGGCATTCTCCGGTCGTACCTTCGAGTACTTCTCCGAGGACTCCCTGCTCTCCGGTGCGATGGCCTCCAACGAAATCGCCGGCGCAAGTCCAAGGGCGTGTACTCCTTCATGAAGCACTTCGCACTCAACGACCAGGAGACCAACCGCACCAACATGGTGTGCACGTGGGCCAACGAGCAGTCCATCCGCGAAACCTATCTGAAGCCGTTCGAGATGAGCGTGAAGGAAGGCGGCGCCCAGGCCGTGATGAGCTCCTTCAACTACATCGGCTACACCTACGCCGGCGCTTCCAGCAACCTGCTGCAGACCGTGCTGCGTGACGAGTGGGGCTTCAAGGGCTTCGTCCTGACCGATTACTTCGGCGGCTACGGCTACCAGAACGCCGATCAGGAAGTGCGTGCGGGCAACGATTCGATGCTTGCCACCACGAAGATCACCAACCACATCACCGATAAGTCCGCCACTTCCGTGAAGGCGATGCGTCAGGCCGCGCACAACATCCTGTACACGGCCGCCAACAGCTGGCAGTACGCGAATGGCGAGCCGAAGGTCGCCACCCCGATCTGGAAGACCGCCATGTACGTGGCTTGGGGCGTGACCGCGGTGCTCGTGATCGGCCTGGAGATTGTGGCCATCAAGCGGTACCTGAACCGCAAGAAGGCTGTCGCCACGGTCGAGTCGGCTGCAGAACCGGTTGCCGCCGGCCCGGCCAATGCCGAGTGAGCTGCCTGATCAGCGATAACTGAAGTAATAACTGAAAACAGTCGGCTACAGGCAGCATTAGCAATGGTCAGCGATTCGAATGACCAAAGCTGAATATCCAGTAGCCGAACAACAAAGCCGGGAGCCTCCGCTGACCACGGAGCTTCCGGCTTTTGTCATGCGAGAACCGTGGTTGGACCTCAAAATGCGGATGTGGTTGACCATGTTGATGGTCGACACGCCGACAGCTATTGGTTTTGCGTTCACCTGGTTGTGGTTTTCGGGGTCTATTCTGATGGTATCGGCGCTTTCCGGACGCATTTTCCCGGTTTTCGACACGCCGATGGAACGTTGGATTTCCAACGGTTCCGTGCTTCATTGCGCCCTGCGGGTTGCGCGATTGCGGGTTCTCGTGTAAGTTTATCTCTTGCTGCTCAGCACGGCGGCCTCGCTCCTGGAGATTGGGGCGGCTTGCTGGTGCGGTGGTGGTTTGAGAACTCAAGAGCGTATTTGTACTACTTCTTTATAGTCAATGATTGCCAGTTCATCGTCCGCTCCTTGCGAGTGGCCGGGAGGCTTGAAGGACGGTGAGGTTTTTGTGCGATGCGCCTTTCCTTATAAGGCGATCGTCAATTTTCTTATTTCGAGAGTCATCATGTCGATGTCTCTTCATGAAAAGGTTTTTTGTGGAGGGTTCGATTCTGGCTCAGGATGAACGCTGGCGGCGTGCTTAACACATGCAAGTCGAACGGGATCCCAGGAGCTTGCTCCTGGGTGAGAGTGGCGAACGGGTGAGTAATGCGTGACCGACCTGCCCCATACACCGGAATAGCTCCTGGAAACGGGTGGTAATGCCGGATGCTCCAGTTGGATGCATGTCCTTCTGGGAAAGATTCATCGGTATGGGATGGGGTCGCGTCCTATCAGCTTGATGGCGGGGTAACGGCCCACCATGGCTTCGACGGGTAGCCGGCCTGAGAGGGCGACCGGCCACATTGGGACTGAGATACGGCCCAGACTCCTACGGGAGGCAGCAGTGGGGAATATTGCACAATGGGCGCAAGCCTGATGCAGCGACGC
>ENA-OQAJ01000712-OQAJ01000712.1-human-gut-metagenome-genome-assembly--contig:-NODE-712-length-10230-cov-2.289716_pt1 | contig 10230 bp, 18 predicted proteins | sample MGYA00242736_ERZ504529 | MGnify/ENA primary metagenome ERZ504529 (study PRJEB26092, sample SAMD00036275) | human gut metagenome | host: Homo sapiens | study: EMG produced TPA metagenomics assembly of...
CGGTACTTATATTGAATGTACAGGAAGTTTCGATCTTGTAACACCACCGATCAACTGCTGGAATAAACAGGGGCACGGAGCTCTGGATATCCGTGGAGCGATCGAGCAGTCCTGTAACGTATTTTTCAGTACGATCGGTTTTGAACTTGGAAAAGATTCCGAAGGAAACTTTTCTGAAGCAAGAAGTCTTGGTATGCTTCAGAAGTATGCATCCCTTATGGGACTCGACAAAAAACTGGCATTGAAATTTCTGAAGCTTCTCCTCAGATTTCAGACAAAAACGCAGTTCCTTCCTATATGGGACAGGGTACGAATATGTTTACCACCAGCCAGCTTGCAAGATATGCTTCAACGATCGCTACATCCGGTACGATCTACAAGCTTTCTCTGCTGGACCGTGTAACAGATTCCAAGGGCAAACTGATCAAGGAATATCCTTCTGAAACAGAGGGACAGCTGGACATTTCCAGCAATATATGGGATGATATCCATGATGGTATGTACCGTGTAGTGCAGACTCATGATCAGTTTAACGGACTTGGTGTGGAAGTTGCCGGAAAAACCGGTACTGCCGAAATTGATTACTATCATCCAAATAATGCTCTTTTCGTGGGATATGCTCCGGTTTCCGAACCGAAATATGCAATATCCGTTCGAATCGCAAACGGATATGCATCCGGTAATGCCTGCCTTGCAGCTAATGATATTTTTAAATACATTTTCGGACTTGCAGATGAAAGCACCATTCTCACTGGTTATGCCGCAAGCGACACCAGTAATGTATCGAAATGACTAAACAAACTTTATGAGGATACCAGAAGTGTGGAACATTTTAATGGGAGGAATCAGAAAATATGAGTGAGGTCATTGTCATTACATCCGGAAAAGGCGGCGTGGGTAAAACCACTACGGTAGCAAATATCGGGACCGGGCTGGCGGCCATGGGAAAACGGGTTGCTGTTGTGGACACGGATATCGGACTTCGAAACCTGGATGTTGTTATGGGACTTGAAACCGTATTGTTTATAACCTGGTAGATGTCATCAATGGAAGCTGTCGCCTGAAACAGGCTCTGATCCGTGACAGACGGCATCAGGATCTGTACCTTCTTCCTTCTGCACAGACAAAGGACAAGACTGCTGTATCACCGGAACAGATGATCAAGCTTACGGACGATCTCAGGGAGGAATTTGATTATGTTCTTCTGGATTGTCCTGCCGGAATTGAACAGGGATTTAAAAATGCGGTAGCCGGTGCAGATCGTGCCCTTGTGGTAACACTCCGGAGGTTTCCGCAATCCGTGATGCAGATCGTATTATAGGTTTGCTGGAATCCGGAGGGATTCGGGATATCCGGCTGATTATCAACAGGCTCAGGCCTGAAATGATCGCAAAAGGAGATATGATGTCAGTAGAAGATGTCCTGGAAATCCTTGCTGTAGATCTGATCGGTGCCATTCTTGATGATGAACAGATTGTAATTTCCACAAATCAGGGTGAACCACTGTCTGGGAAAAATTCACAGGCAGAGGAGGAATACCGCAATATCTGTCGACGACTTATTGGAGAAGATGTTCCCTATACTACCGTCCGGCGAAAAAGCAGTGTATTCCAACGGCTTGGCAGTATTTTTCGCAGATAAATAAGCACTGCCAGATTATCTTTTCATCACAGAGGGAGGAATAAATATGCGGTTTTCTCCGAAAAAAAACGCTCCGCAGGTTATGCCCGTGACCGAATGAAACTTCTTCTTGTATCGGAACGCATAGACTGCTCTTCACAGATGATGAAACTTTTGCGGAATGACCTCATACATACCGTAAAAAAATACGTTGAATTGATGAAACAAGGGTGACCATACAGATTTCACAGGAACCACCTGTTCTGCATGCTGTCATACCTGTACTTAAGAAAAGGGATGCATAATTTATGATTAAACAGTATAAGCTGCGGTTTTACAACTTTCGTCTGGTAGTTTTTCTTCTGGCGATCAGCTTTATTGGAATCCATCTTGTAGGAACAGCTGCCGATTATCTTCGCACCCGTCAGCTTCTGGGTGTAATCATTGGAGTAGTCTTTATGCTGCTTCTTTCACTGATGGACTACTCCTGGTTGCTGAATTTTCAATGGATCATGTATGGTTTTAATATTGTAATGCTTCTGGCGGTTCGTTTCTTCGGCTCAAGTGCCAACGGCGCAGCAAGATGGGTGGATCTTGGTTTTATTCGCTTCCAGCCGACAGAGTTATCTAAAATCATCATTATCCTGTTTTTTGCAAAATTTTTTCATGGATCACGAAGATGATCTGAATACATTGAAAACTCTGGCACAGTCAGCAGTTCTTCTGGTAATTCCGTTAATGTTGATCTATGTACAGCCAGATATGAAAAATACAATTACTGTAGTAATTCTGTTCTGTATTCTGATCTATATTGCAGGACTCAGTTACAAAATTATCGGAGGAGCGGCTCTGATTGCAATTCCTCTTGCAATTATTTTTCTGTCGATTGTTGTACAGCCGGATCAGAAACTGATTCAGGATTATCAGAGAAACCGTATTATGTCGTTCCTGTATCCGGAGAACGAAGAATATGCGGATGATATTGAACAGCAGAACAACTCAAAAACAGCGATTGCCTCCGGAGAACTTGTAGGACGTGCTTTCAGTAATGACACAAGTGTTACTTCCGTGAATGATGGAAACTTTGTTTCTGAGAATCAGACAGACTTTATTTTTGCAGTGGCAGGAGAGCAATATGGATTTATTGGCTGTACTCTGATCGTGCTGCTGCTGTTTCTGATTACTTTTGAATGTATCCGGATGAGCCTTCGGGCCAAGGATCTTGCCGGAAAGATCATATGTTGTGGAGTGGGAAGCATTGTTTCCATACAGAGTTTTATCAATATCTGTGTTGCTACCGGACTTGCGCCTAATACCGGTACTCCGCTGCCTTTTGTAAGCTATGGTCTTACCTCTCTGATCAGTCTGTTCATTGGTATGGGACTTGTTCTCAATGTAGGACTGCAGAGCAGTGCATATAATAAAGAATTACAGAAGAAAGAGCAGAAAAAGGATGCCTACTTTCGGAAAGAGGAATATTTATGACACATAAAGAACCTGTGAAAAAAAACTGCACGTCCTGGAAGTACTCCCGGACATCGGTCTTCCAAAGCCGCAACTCGCACAGCTTCCGCTGGGAAAGACAGAGTTTCTGATCCATCTGCAAAAGCTGTTCCCTCCAGGCGCAAAACACAATCAGTCAGAATGAAACGGATGCGCCGCAAAAAGATCCGCAATACCGTTCTTCTGCTTCTTCTGCTGGTCGTCCTGTGTGGAGCAGGGGGATTTGGAGTCTACATGTTAAAAGGCGGGAATTTTTCCACCCCGGTTAATTCTTTCAACGCCTTTTCCGAATTTGATAATACACTGGTCTCAAAAGAGGAACAGAGAGCAGAGGCTTTGCTCAGAATCTCTGCGTTGTTACCAAGGATGTTCCTCTGGACTCGGTCAGTCTGGATGATAACCAGTCCGGTGTTCTTTTGAACCTCAGTGAACAAAAAGGTCCTCTATGCAAAAGGTGCCTACAATAAGGTATATCCAGCCAGTATCACAAAGATCATGACCGCAATGCTGGCTCTGAAATACGGCAATATGGATGATACCGTAACGATCTCCCAGGAAAAATGTTACGCTGGAATCCGGGTCACAGGTTGCAGGTTTTATGGAAGGCGACCAGGTCACCATGGACCAGCTGCTTCACTGCCTTCTGGTCTATTCCGCCAATGATGCAGCTTCTGCCATTGCAGAACATGTAGGCGGTTCCACAGATAAATTTGTGGAAATGATGAACAGTTTTGCCGCTGAGCTTGGATGCACAGGAACTCATTTTACCAATCCTCATGGCCTTCAGGACGAAAATCATTATACAACGCCTTATGATATCTATCTGATGTTAAAAGAGGCGCTGAATTATCCGGAATTTACAGACATCACGCAGATGTCGTCCTATACAGTTACCTACAAACATTCGGATGGCTCAGATGCAAGTACTACCTTAACCGCTACTGACCATTACCTTACCGGTGAGGCCACAACACCGAAGGATGTCACCATCCTCGGTGGAAAAACAGGAACAACGGATAAAGCAGGAAACTGTCTGGCTCTTTTAAGCCAGAATGCTTACGGAAAGCCTTTTATTTCCATTGTTATGGGTGCATCTTCCAAAGATGTTCTGTATCAGGAAATGACATCATTGCTTCAGAATATCAACTGACAGAAAATCATTACATCATAAGGAGGACAAGGCAATGATCATTACAATTGACAGACAATGTGGATGTGGCGGGCACCGTGTAGGTGTTCTGCTGGCAGAAAAACTGGGACTGGAGCTTTATGACAAAAAGAAGCTTCTGAGAATATAAAAAAAATCGGTAAATTCGAGGAAAACAGCGATTTCTTTGATGAAAAATCGGTAAACAGCCTGTTATATTCCATCGCAATGAATTATGGTGAAAGAAATCCAATGACGAATTCATTCAGCCTGGTACGGGAACTTACCAAAGGAAAATCTGTTGTTATGATCGGACGATGTGCCAATATCATATATCAGGATATGCCAGATGTCACCACTGTTTATCTCCATGCAGATATGGAACATCGGGTACATCGTATTATGGAGCGCGACCATGTTTCTGATAAAGAAGCACGAAAACAGATCCGGGAAACAGACAAAAAAAGAGAGCAGTTCCATAAATCCTGCACCAATACCTCCTGGAGTGATTCGAACCAGTATCAGCTGTCTATTGATACCGGTCTTGTGGGCATCGAACAATCTGCTCAGCTGATCATTGATTACATTAATCTGAAGAAAAAAAGTATCTGAACCAGACAATAAGATTCATCTGTCAGGCAGATAAAAAAACAGGTACGCTGTGAGTTGGTCAAACCTGCTCATGAAGCGTACCTGTTTTTTATTTATGCATGTGTTTTCTGAAGATCAGTAGACTTCTACGGTATCATCTCCGGTATCTCCGGAACTACTGTCATCCAGTTCCGAATCAGAATTGTCACCGGTATCCGTACCATCATCAACAACATCACCAGTATCTCCTGTATCATCTCCCTGTGAAGTATCTGGATCAGAAGTGTCATTAACGTTCCCGTCATCAGGAGTATATCCCTGATCGTAATTTCCGTCGTCTCCGGTATCTGGATCACCGGTATCTGTGTTATCATCGGAATCATCCGATCCACTGTAATAACTGTCTTCCGTATAGATTGGAAAATCAGCACTGTCAGAATCTGCATCTACGGATCCCTGTGAAGTTGAGTCGGGAACGGGCTCCGCTGCGTTGTTATCCGGAATTGCCGTAAGATGAGAAATGTTTCCATCTTTGGGGACCACAATATAAATCCCAAGCATTACAATACATAATGCCATGGCAAGTCCGGCGATCTTCATTTCTTCCATATGTTTCATAGACGTCAGTCTCCCTGTCATTTTTTTGTATTATAGCACAGAATCAGTCGTATTTGTAAACCTGTTGTTGTTTTTCATGAAATTTATTTTTGGGCAGTGTAGACACATTTTTCCCTTCGTGTTTATAATAAACAATAAGATTGATTTCCATGTAGCCATCGAGTATTTTACACAGAAAGGCAGGATATTTCATGAGTAACTGTATCACCACTTATACGGGAAAACATTTTGATCCCACACACCCTGAAAAAGAACGGATCTGCATAGATGATATCGCACATGCCCTTTCTCTTTTATGCCGCGGAAATGGCCATGTAAAGACCTTTTTTTCCGTAGGACAGCATTGTATCCTCTGTGCAAAGGAAGCCATGGCCCGTGGCTTGCCAAGACGTCTTGCACTGGCAGCTCTTCTTCATGATGCCAGTGAATGCTATATGTCTGATGTTCCCAGACCGTTTAAAAAAAGCCTTCCCGAATATCAGCGACAGGAAGAAAAGCTTCTTTGCATCATATATGAAAAATATCTGGGCACCGGACTTTCTGCCAAAGAGGAGCAACAGCTGAAAAACATTGATAATGATCTTCTCTGGTATGATCTGAAATTTCTTCTCAACGAAGAACCGCCGCAGCCCAAACCATCGGTCTGTGTTCCCATAGATTATACAGTCCGTCCTTTCCAGGAAGTGGAAGACGAATATCGGATGTTATTTAAGCAATTGCGGGCGGATATTCACAATTCAGATTTACTTGATCATGATTGAAAGAAGAAGTATGTATGGAACGATTGATTTTTCATGTTGATGTAAACAGCGCCTTCCTTTCCTGGGAAGCTACCCGAAGAGTAAAGCAGGGCTTCCGGATCTTCGGGAAATTCCTTCCTGCATTGGTGGAGATCCCAGAAAACGGACCGGCATCGTAGTTGCCAAATCCATCCCTGCAAAAAAATACGGTATCCAGACAGGAGAACCAATGGCTATGGCCTTTCGTAAATGCCCGGAACTGATATCCGTTCCGGCAGATTTTGAGCTTTATGATAAATATTCAAGGTCTTTCAAAAGTATCTGTGCATCCTATGCCCCTGTGATGGAATCCTTTTCCATTGATGAGGTATTTCTGGATATGACTGGCACCTCCTACATTTACCCGGATCCGATTGTAACTGCCCATGAGCTGAAAGATAAGATACGGACCGAACTGGGATTCACTGTAAATATCGGCATCTCTGTCAATAAACTGCTGGCAAAAATGGCCTCAGATTTTGAAAAGCCGGATAAAGTACACACCTGTTCCCGGAAGAGATCCCTGTAAAAATGTGGCCACTTCCCGTAAGAGATCTTCTTTTCCTTGGAAAATCCTCTGAAAAGAAGCTTAAGGAGGCGGGTATACGAACATCGGTGATCTTGCCCATGAGAAAAAGCCCAAGATCCAGGCACTTCTGGGTGAAAAAGCAGGACAGCAGTTATACCGGTACGCCCGCGGTCTGGATGACTCCCCGGTAAAAATGAAACCAGATGAAGCTAAGGGATTCAGTCTGGAAACAACCTTTAATGATGATCTGGTATCCATGGAGCAGGCGCTTCCGATCCTTCTGGAACAATGCGATGTCCTTGCTGCTCGTATGCGCCGCAAAAAGAAAAAATGTACCTGCATCTCTGTAACCTTTCGAACGCTGGATTTCCAGAACAGATCACACCAGATGAAACTGAAAAACGCCACAGACATCACCGACGAAATTTATTTCCACGCCCGAAAGCTTTTTGAAGAATCCTGGAGAGAACAGCCGCTGCGTCCTTCTGGGGGTATCGACTTACCGGTACCTACCGACGACTCCTTTGAACAATTATCATTCTTTGAAGATACCAGGGAAAAAGAACGCCGCCAGAAACTGGATGCAGCCCTGGATTCTATCCGACTTAAATACGGAAATGACAAGGTTACCCGCGCCAGTATCATGAACAGTACCGCCCGGATCGGGAGAAAAGCAAAAGCGCAGATGGAAAATGAGAGAGAACAATAATGTTTGATGAAAATTTACCAGATTCTTTCAAAAACCCCTTGCAATTTTATTCACAATGCACTATAATTTGAAACATATCAATAGCAATTTTATTCAAAATTATTATATGTGTCTAAGGAGGAAAACAGGATGGTTGAACTGATCGTAGGAAAGAAAGGCAAAGGCAAAACAAAAGTACTGTTAGACAAAGTAAACGGGGCTGTGAAGGATGCCAGCGGCAGCATTGTTTACTTAGACAAAAGCACCAAGCACATGTATGAGCTGAACAACAAAGTCCGCCTCATTGATGTTTCCGGATTTCCGGTTAAGAATGCGGATGAATTCGTAGGATTTATCTGTGGTATCCTCTCTCAGGATCATGATCTGGAGCAGGTATATCTGGACAGCTTCCTTACAACAGCCAAACTTGAAGGAAAGGATGCAACCGGAACACTGGATCAGTTAAGTGCCATCGGTGAAACCTTCAAAGTTTCCTTTATTATCAGTATGTCTCTGGATAAAGAAGAAGTTCCGGCAGCATATCAGGATAAGATTATCTGCGCATTATAATAAAATTGAATATGAACGTCCTATTTTGTACATAAAACATAAAAAGAACGTAAAATTTTTAAAAGGGGATCTGTCGCAGGGCAGATTCCTTTTTTTAATCGAATAACTGCTTCACAGTTATTCGATTATGAGCAAGTAGCGAATGCGGATTGCGAATATCCTCTTGATTGCAAGCCGATTCCTCATATGGTAAATCACGCAAAAAAGCATTGACATTACAACCGTTATAAGGTTTAAATTATATCCGGGAGGTTATCTGACCGGGAATATTGCCATCCGGCTAATACATCCGACCGATCAGACAAAAGAGAATCATGGAAAAAAATCTTACAACCGGAAATATCTTTAAAACTATTGTGTACTTTGCCCTGCCATACCTGTTATCTTATTTTCTTCAGACACTTTACGGAATGGCAGATCTTTTTATCATCGGACAGTTTGACCATGTTGATGCCATCACTGCTGTATCAAACGGAAGCCAGGTCATGCATATGTTAACAGTCATTATTGTAGGACTGGCCATGGGCGCAACCGTTACCATCAGCCGGGCTGTCGGCGCAGACAGGAAGCTGGACGCAGCCAGAGCTATCGGAAACACGGTCACATTATTCATGGCTGTTTCCATTCTTTTTACGCTCCTGCTTCTTCTCCTCGTCAGGCCCATTGTTGTACTGATCGGTATCCCGACAGAAGCGGTGACAGGTACCACACAATATCTTATCATCTGTTTTATCGGAATTCCCTTTATTACAGCTTATAACATAATCAGCTCCATATTCCGTGGCATTGGTGATTCCAAAACTCCCATGTATTTTGTGGCCATTGCCTGTGCTGCCAATATTGTACTGGATTACGTTTTCATTGGCTTTTTCCATATGGGACCATCCGGAGCAGCCCTTGGAACCACACTTGCCCAAACTCTCAGTGTGATCATTGCCCTGATATTCATTCGCCACAGAGAAACCGGAATCCATCTTACAGGAAAAAGATTTCCGCCCGGATCCTCGTGTGATGACGCAGATCCTGAAAATCGGAATCCCGGTAGCTGTACAGGATGGATGTATCCAGGTTGCATTTATTGTGATCACGGTGATCGCCAATCAACAGGGGATTAAATGACGCAGCTGCTGTTGGTATCGTGGAAAAAAGTGATCAGCGCTGTCTTTCTGGTTCCGTCTTCCATGCTGGCTGCGGTCTCTGCTCTGGCTGCTCAGAATATCGGTGCCGGGAAGCATGACCGTGCGGCAAAAACGCTCCAGTACAGCATCCTGATCACTAGTGTTTACGGAATCATTATCTCATTGATCGTTCAGTTTACCGCTCCACATATCCTTCAGGCATTTACCGGAGATGACACGGTCGTACTTCTTGGCACTCAGTATATCCATTCCTATATCTGGGACTGCATTTTTGCAGGCATCCATTTCAGCTTTACCGGATATTTCTGTGCATATGGAAAATCCTATATTGGTTTTATCCACAATATCATTGCCATTATTCTGGTCCGTATCCCGGGATCTTATCTGGCTTCCAGATATTTTCCCCATACGCTGTTCCCTATGGGAATGGCAGCGCCGGCAGGTTCTCTGCTTTCGGTTCTGATCTGCCTGATCGCCTATTTCTGGTTGAAACACCATGCCGGTCCTGGTCCTGTATCCAGATGCAAAGGAGATTCCAATGGAAGATAAAAAATTATTTCTTATCGGAGAAGTAGCCAAAATGTTCCATATCAGTATGGGGACTCTCCGCCACTATGAGCAGGCTGGTCTTTTAACACCGGAATATACAGACCCGGACACTAGATACCGGTATTATGGCACCAGACAGTTTGAGCTTCTCAACACCATACGTTATCTCAGAGTCCTGGATTTTCCACTCGCCCAGATCAAAACTTTTCTGGATAACCGTGATACCGATGTGATCGAAGAAAAGCTGGTCCATCAGAAAGAAGTGATTGCAAGGAAGCAAAAAGAGCTGGAGCTGATCTCCCGAAAGATCGACCATCGCCTGGAACAGCTCCGGGATGCCATGAATTCCAGGCTTGATGTGATCCAAACTGTCGAAATTCCCGAAAGCCGCGTTGTCTGGCTCCGGGATTCCCTGCATCCGAAAACATATCTGGATCTTGAGAATTCCATCCGAAAACTGGTAGAAAATCAGAAGGAATCTCTGGTTTTATGGGAAA
>ENA-OQAJ01000713-OQAJ01000713.1-human-gut-metagenome-genome-assembly--contig:-NODE-713-length-10224-cov-1.916510_pt1 | contig 10224 bp, 13 predicted proteins | sample MGYA00242736_ERZ504529 | MGnify/ENA primary metagenome ERZ504529 (study PRJEB26092, sample SAMD00036275) | human gut metagenome | host: Homo sapiens | study: EMG produced TPA metagenomics assembly of...
TGCGGGACTGCCCGCGCCGACCTCAGCTCATCCCTGCGATCCACCGGTCTTGCGATGTTCTTCTTCACCGCGGTCATGATTGCCATGCCGGTGCCGCTGGTGAAGGCGCTGATTCCGTCCACGAATGTGCATGGGGCGATTCTGATATCCGGGCCTCTGATCGGTCTGCTGGTGGGATTGGTGCCCACCAGTGCGTTCCTGCTGGTGCAGCGCGCCTTCTACGCGTATGAGGACGGCCGCAGCCCGTTCCTGTTCGCGGCGGCCGACAACGCCGTGCAGTTGCTGCTTCTGCTGACCTCGCTGCGTTTCGCACCGCCGAAATATTGGACGCTCATGGTGGCTCTGTCGCTGAGCCTGTCATATATCATCACGTTCCCATGGGTGTTCTGGCTGTTGCGCAGACGATTCGGTGGGCGGATCGACGGCAAGCGCATCATCATCATGCATGTCAAGGCCCTGATTGCCGGTGCGGCGGCATGCGCGTGCGGACTATTCCTCAACCCGCTGGCCACGCGTTGGTCGGCGCGAAGGTTTCCAGCGTCAACGGACATATGAGCTGGTGGCAATCCATCGTCATATGCGCGATTCTGACGATTGTGGTGACGGCCGTGTATGCCGGGCTGCTATGGCTGATGCGCGTGGAGGAGTTCTCCAGCCTGATCGTCACCATGAAGGCACGGCTGTTGCGTAGGACTTCCACTGCGACATCGGTATCGACACCAGCTGAGTCGGAGACCGAGGAAGCTCAGGGCACAAAACGCGGGAGGTCGAAGAGGGTACCACGGCAATTGCGGAGAATGATAATCATTACGATGATTATTCGCTGGGTGACGATGGAACCTCGGAGAATGACGGTTCCGCGGAACGGGCCGCTGAAACTGTGACCGATCTCGAACGGCCGGTTCAGGACCAGCCGGTTCAGGACCAACCCAGGGGGATTCCGTCCGACAACCTTCCGCCCAGCTTCGCGCCGACGGTCAACCGTAAGGGCCAACGCCCGTCCATCAAGTCTGTCGTACTGCCGAACGTCGCGGCAAACGCAGCCGGTGCAGCGGCAGGTATCGCGGCCGGCAACAACGCCCAGCCGCGAATTCCCACCATACTGCCAACGCCGCATCATTCCACTCGTCAAGCCGCGTCCGTCGCGGCTGCACAGCCGACCATCCCCACGGCTAGAATGTCAGCATCACCACTATCTCAGCGCATGACAGCAGAGCACGGAGAAACAACTACTATGAAGCCTCAATTGGGAGATACCGTCATCGGTCGCTACACTCTCGTTTCTTCGCTGCGCGAAAGTGACGGATTGAGCGCATGGATAGCCAATGACCGCATGCTGGCGCAGTCCTGCCAGCTGTTCATCATCACCGACACATCCGTTCTGCCGCAGATCAACGAGGCGGCTTCCACGCTCGCGCTGGCCAACAGCCGGTACTGCACGCCGGTGCTGCAGCTGCAGCACGTCGCGATGCCGCGGTGGTGATCACCGAGCCGGACTCCGGTCTGGCGCTGGCGGAATACATGCAGCGTTCGTCTTCCTCGTTCCTCAGCTACGACGCGATTCGATCGATCGTGGGACAATGCACCCAGGCGGTTCAGGAGCTGTTGGACACGGGGCTGACCCATACCGCGCTGAGCACCGATACCATTCGCGTGAGCGTCAATGGCGTGCAGTTCGCCGACACTCCCGTCGCCGCCGCATTGGCCGATATCTGCAGCGGCATCGACGGCGATGTGATGTCGTATGAGCAGATGGCGACGCGACAGCTGGCCGCACTGCTGTACGCGCTGCTGACCAAGACGCCTTCAGGCGCGAACACGACGTTCGACCTGAATATGCTGCCCGCCGACGTTCCCACGGAATTCCGCGTGATCTGCAAGCGTGGACTGGCTCTGCACACCGAAGATGGGGAAGTCATCGTGCCGATGGCAACGCTGGCCGAGCTGAGCGCGCTGCTGGGCGCGTGGGAGCCATTCAGCAACTTGTCGGATCGTGACATCATATTGCCGTCGGTCAGTGGCAGCGCCTCGATCAGCATGGTGGCGTTGCGTGACACGAGCGATGACAAGATCGTGGAACTGCCGGATGGGCTGGTTACCTCGACGAAGCTGCCGGAATTGTCGATTTCCGAGGCGGGACTGGCAGCCGGCGCCGAGGCCAGGTTCGTCAACGAGCAGCGTCTCGCGCAGCAGGCGTTCCTGGCTCAGCTGCCCGGAGATCCGCCCTCGGCCGATCAGCCGGTCATCCCCGAAGCGGAATTGTTCGAACCGGATACCGCCGAGCCGTCGAAGACCCTGGCCTCCCTGCAATCGAAGGTCGGTCAGCGTTATGGGCTCCTTGCGCAAGACGGGGAGCCGGAGTCGCCGGTGACGACATCCACTGCGGAAGAGACCGCGATTGAGCAGCCGATGCCGGTGTATGCACCGCTGCCGGCATCGTTCCCGCCCGCCGCCAAGCCGCATAGGTCCGCTACTGGCGCGACGAAGGCACAGGCACAGTCCGGCAACGCGTGAACGTACCGGCAAAACGCTGCTGGTGCGTCTGGTGTTGCGGGCGGTACCGGCAAACCCCGGACGACCGGTGCAACCGGCGAGATACAGAGCATCGTGGCCAATATGCCGAATGTTCCGCTGCCGGAAGAGAACGACAATGAGCGCACCCGCGCCGGCAGCATCCCGCCGCTGCCGCAGTCCGGTGAGGCGCAGGTGTCTGAAGGCGAGCAAACCGTGGCTGGAAGCATCCCACGACCCGTGCGGCTCAGCCCATTGCCACGAACGCCATGCCGCAGCCGCGCGCCACATATGTCGGAATCATTGGCCGCTCTTGCCGCCAGATCCGCCAGAGCGCGGCGTCGGGCGACGCCGTAACTGCCCCCGTCATTCGCAGTGTCGGCATCGCGCCCGGAGCCAATGGAGCAGCCATCCCCGGATCATCGAAGTCGCGTACGCGGATGACGGCACCAATCAGCCGCGATGCCCTGCGGAACATGTCTGGCGGCCGTCCTGCGGCGGCTCCGGGTGCGAATGTGCCGAGTGTGCAGACACCGGCGCAGCGTGCCCAATCCGACGCCTTTGATCCCACGGTCACCGTTCCGCTGCTAGGCACTGATGGTACTTCGGTAGATCAGCTGCCGCCTATGGCCCAGATCATGCCGCCGAGCTTCGCGCCCCAGCAGGTGCACGATGTCAACGCAGCGAATGTCGGACGCAATATCGAGGAGGACCTGCCTGACCAGCCACTCTGGGGGCAGCTCAAGATCAAGGTCATCGCCATCGTCGTCGCGTTGGTTCTGCTGGTGGTGGGATTGGTCGCCGCATGGTTCATCCTGAACGGAGCAACCACGGTGGCGGATCCGACAATCAGGATTGGCCGAACAAGACCGACATCGATAACGTCCCGTTCGGCAACTCGACCACACAGAACTCCACGTCAAAGAACTCTGCGGCACAATCCGACATCGTGTACATCCGCGTTCTGTAGGCGACGCAGAAGTTCTCATAGGCGCCCCTTCTACTCACGGGTAGGAGGGGTGTTTCATCGTACGCGGTGACTCACGCTGTGGACTTATGCTGTGGGCCCGTATCGTGCTCATATTAGCTCCTCCGGTTTCCATGAACACGGCATGCCTGTTTCGGCAATCTGAAAGCGACCAATCGGCATTCGAGGCGAATCCATGTCGTTGTTCACCCACCGCTGGACGAGGTCAGGTCAACTCGCTATCGTAAGGGACATGACTGAACTTTCAACCATCATCATCGGTTCCGGCCCTGCCGGATATACGGCCGCAATCTACCTCGCACGCGCCGGGTATCGCCCGACCATTCTTGCGGGTGAGCTCACGCCGGGCGGTCAGCTGGTCAACACCACCACCGTGGAGAATTACCCCGGTTTCCCTGACGGCATTCTCGGACCGGAACTGATGGATCGTATGCGCGATCAGGCGGAGTCTTTCGGCGCATCCATCGAATATCTCGATGTGACGAGCGTCGATTTCAGCTCCTCCCCCAAGACCGTCACGTGCAGCGATGGAAGCCAATATCACGCCGATGCCGTCATCATCACCACCGGTTCACAGTACCGCAAGCTCGGCATTCCCGGCGAGGCCGAGTATTCCGGTCACGGCGTATCGTATTGCGCCACCTGCGATGGTTTCTTCTTCAAGGACAAGCCCATCGTCGTGGTGGGCGGAGGAGACAGCGCGCTCGAAGAGGCACTGTTCCTGACTCGTTTCGGCTCTTCGGTGACCGTGTTGCACCGCCGCGACCAGTTCCGCGCCTCCAAGATCATGGTCGAGCGCGTGCTGAACAATCCCAAGATCACCGTGAAAATGAATACGGTGGCGACAGCCATTCGCGGGCAGAAAAACGCCGCCGGCGTGCAGACAGGCGCTGATGCGGTAACCGCTGCGGCACCCGCAGCGCAGAACACCGGAAATCTCCTCTCGTTGAAGACGACTCCGATGCTGAATGTCTCCGGATCGGCATTGAATGCTCCCTCTTCGACCGGCATTTCCCTGTCGGCAAAGGCTGAAACCGCAGATGATTCCGCCGGCTTTGTGGACATTCGCGACACCGTGACAGGCGAGACGGGCACGTTGCCCGCCGAGGGCATCTTCGTGGCGATCGGCCATGAACCGGCCACGCGTTTTTGCGAAGGGTTCCGTGGATATGGATGACGACGGGTACATTCTGGTCTCCGGTGCCGGAACGCATACTTCCATGCCTGGAGTGTTCGCCGCCGGTGACTGCGTTGACCGGGTGTACCGTCAGGCCATCAGTGCCGCAGGCATGGGATGCCGCGCCGCGCTGGACGCACAATCCTACCTGGCCTCACTGCACTGATCCAACAGCACAGCTCGACCTGTCGGCGAAATCAAACCTCATCACAGACGATGATATTGCTTCACCGGCGGGTTGAGCTACACAAATATTGCTTGCATTGTCAGTAATCACAAACGAAACGACAGACTGACCGAAATAGCGCTGCGGACGCTTACCAGCGCCGGAGAATCGCATCAGAACGACAATCTGCTCAAATCTAGCGCATTGTACTGGACCGATTTCAACTCATATTGCTCAACAGAGTTTTCGGTAATGAATTTTCAGGTGCATGCAATAGGACAGTTATACGTGCGGTTCATTGCATTAGTCCTCTGACTGCAAATGCCACGACAGTTGCTTTATACGCGTTCTGCCGGAGAGGCAATGAATACCTCTCGGCAGACCAGATCATACAGCTCATGAACGGCATGACCGTTGTTTCCCGTTGTGTGATGATGGCGGCTCACACCGTTGTGTGGCTCGCAACCTCACACCCATTTTGCCGCCGCGCCCTCGACTGCCGTGGGAATCAGCATGCTGAGGATACGTTCCATATCCTCAGGGGAGGAAAACACGATTTCGATTCGACCGTGCTTTTGCGTACCCTTGATGGACACTTTGGTGTCAAAATGATTTTCAAGGTTGTTGACAATCGGAGAACCGGCCCAAGGATTGTTCTTCGTCGGCCTTACCTTCTTGGGCACGTTGCTTTCTGCGTTCTTCAGCGCCACGATTTCCTCGGTGCTGCGAACCGAAAGCCCCTCCCCTATGATTCGAGTGGCCAGCTTGTCGATTTCACTTTCGTCATTCAAACCAAGAAGAGCTCGCGCATGCCCTGCGGACAGTACGCCTGCGGCAACTTTCTTCTGCACGGACGCAGGAAGATTCAGCAGACGCAATGTGTTCGCGATTTGCGGTCGCGATTTCGAGATCGACTTGGATAGTTCAGCCTGAGTCAGGCCGAAGTCATCAATCATCTGCTGATATGCCGCCGCCTCTTCCAGAGGATTCAGTGCGACGCGATGAAGGTTCTCCAGCAGTGCATCACGCAGCATCTCGTCATCTGATGTGGTTTTGACAATCGCCGGAATCGTCTTCAGTTGTGCAAGTTGTGATGCACGCCAGCGACGCTCGCCCATAACTGAGCTCGTATCTCTGCGATGTTCACGTGAACAATCACTCTTGCTGGACTCCCCAGCCTGACGCTTGCGAACCACGATCGGCTGCAATACGCCGACTCCTTGATGGACGCGGCCAACTCATTCAGCTCTTCCTCATCAAAGACGCTGCGCGGCTGCTGCGCATTCGGAACGATGGAGCTGACAGGAATATCCAGCAGATAGCCACCCTCGACAGGCTTCAATTCTGGAGTTTCCTTATTATCCTTTTCCTTGCCGGATGCCTTTGTGCTCTCGGAACGCTGAGCCGGCTGCGTTTTCTTGGAATCGCTCGTCCCCTGTGCTGTTGCTCCGAAAAACATGTCACTGGGGTGTGCCATATCACTGATACCGGGCATGGCAACACGCTTGCCGCTCTTGGGCTTCTCCACCGTTGTGGACTTGTGTACGGCAGGAATGGAATCCTTCATGGCCGGAATGGTCTTACGCTTGATTTCGCCAAGACGAACCGGAGCGGTAGACTCACTGTGTTGTTCAGTACCGCTCTTATGGGATTCGACCTTCTCTGGCGCAGCCGCAGCTTTCTCTTGAGGGGCTTTCTTGTTGGCTGTCGTCTCCTCGGATTCGAGATCAACACCCAATTGCTGCTGTTCCGCATGAGCTGTTCTCGACTCACCGGGAAGTGCGGGGAACAGCGCACCCAATCCTTTACCCAAACGTGATTTTGAGGTCATGGGTTACTCTCCCCTCTTCGCGTCAATTGCAGCCAGCACCGAAGGCGATCGACGGGCGATTTCCAAGGCCGCTTCGCCATAGGCACTCGCTCCCATTCCACGCGGGTCATAGCTAATGACTGTCTTTCCGAAACTTGGAGCCTCAGATATTTTTACCGTACGGGGAATCGTCGTATCCAGAACGATACTCGGATAGTGACTCTTCACCTCTGAGAACACTTCCCTGCTGAGCAATGTTCGTTTATCAAACATAGTGACCAGCATAGTCGACACAGTCAAATTAGGGTTATAGTGCTCCTGCACCAATCCTATGGTATTGATAAGTTGACCAAGCCCCTCCAAGGCATAGTATTCAGCTTGGATCGGAATCAACATCTCAGACACCGCGCACATGGAGTTGATGACCAACAGGCCAAGACTCGGCGGGCAATCGACCAGAACATAGTCATAATGATTGTTCGGATCCTGCAGGAATGATTCGACGGCTTCCTTCAGCAGATTGTTGCGATTCGGCAGATCCGCCACTTCCAGTTCCGCACCCGAAAGTTCAATGGAAGCGGGAACACATCGAGCCCTGGGATATCAGGACAGGTTTTCAGTACCTCTCCGATTGTCATTCGTCCTTCAAGAACGTCATATACCGAAGGATCGCTGGTGCCGTGAGGAACACCGCATGCCGTAGAGGCGTTCCCCTGGGGATCCATATCGATGACCAGCACGTGAGCTCCATGAGAGGCGAGAGCTGCGGCAATATTCACCGTTGTTGTTGTCTTGCCGACGCCGCCTTTCTGGTTGGCGACGGCCAGGCATCGGGTTCTCGATGGCAGGGGGAACAATGCGGCATTCAGGCGTTCATAGCGTGACGCCTCATCTGCAATCTCGGCACCCAAAGAGGAACCATCATTCCCGAAAATCCTTCTGACCGTTTCAGAAGCAGATTCCATGGCAGGAATCGCAGAGGATTCCTGTGAATCATTGGATGTCATAGTCCCTCCTAAAAAACGAACAACATCTAATTTTTCCTAGTCGTATGGACATCTCAAGTTGTGCACAGCAATGTGGATAACTGTGGATAAGTATAGTGCATTAGTGTGTGAACACTTCGATCAACACTAGATAAACCGTTTATTTCCGCCATTTTCCTAATGTGGATTACATGTCGCAAATAATGTGGATAACTTTGTGCACTGTTTGAAATTGTGGATAACTCCATTCTTGCGAAACCATCGCTTTCGTGTTTGACATCCATTGTTCACGTGAAACAATCTTCGGACAGTCAGCGATGTCGATGAAGATATAACAGCATTGTTTATGCGATCAAAGGCAATGGATATCGTCCATCTCGCCCCGCAATCCAACCTCCGACAGCGGAAGCAGAATTACGATTCCCGTCAGCGGGGGCATGGGATTATCGTGTGACTCCCACCCATGGGAGCCACACGATAATTAGCGCTTGTCTACGAGAACGACGTGCGTGGATTCGAGACCGGGGAGCTACTGGAGCTTCAAGCACGAGCACGCACTCCCCCGGCATCGGGGAAATTGATGACTTCGCTTTTCAATCTCATGCCTGCGCCGAACGGCCTTTCCAATGCCGTACCAGTCGACCTTGAGGCGAAGCAGAGGCAACGTCCAACCGGCAAGCTTGGTCATTGGCGCCACTGCTCGACAGGTCACTACAGAGAATGGTTTCAATTCATCTTCGTGGTGCTTGATACGATCGATGACCTCGTCGGAACGTGCGCGAATAATCGTAACATTCTGCAGGTCCATGTCATCCACGCACTCTTGCAACCATTCGACACGACGTTCCATGGGCTCAATGAGTGTAAACGCACAATCCGGCATGCATGCTGCCGCAACGATTCCAGGGAAACCGCCGCCACTGCCAACATCGGCAATGGTCTTTGCCTTGCTTCGATCGGTGACTTCCCGAATGAACGGGACGCATGCGGCGGAGTTGAGGATATGACGTTCCCAGATGATGGATATGTCGCGTGGGCCTATCAATCCACGCAGCTCACCCTCGCGGGATAGTTTCACGTGAAACACTTCGAGCTTGTCGTATGCTTCGCCCAATGCCTCACGAACTATTGCTGAATCATCCAGCTCATCACCAGATGTTTCACGTGAAACAATATCGCTCACTCTTCGCTACCTTCATCGACGTCGGATTCATCGGCGTTGCTCTTCATGTAGATGGTGACATAGCGACGCGGCTCTTCACCGTGAGAACGAGATTTCAGCCCCTCCTCGCGAACCACATCATGAATGACCTTGCGCTCGAACGAATTCATCGGTTTCAAATCAACGGGCTCACCGGTGTCATGCACTTCATCAATGGCATCAAGTGCAATGTCACGAAGACGCTGACGCTTACGCTTCAGGAACCCGTCAACATCAACAATCAGATGCGAGCGTTCGCCGGTCTTCTGCTGAACAGCAAGCCGGGTAAGCTGCTGCAAAGCATCGACCACTTCACCATTGCAACCAATGAGATGCTTGATATCCGTATCGTCATCAGCGATGATCTGCACCATCGGACGACCGTTGCGAACACCCATCTCGATATCGCCTTCGTAATCGGCGATGTCCAATAAGCCTTCCAAGTAGTCGGCGGCGATGTCAGCTTCTTCATTGAGCTGATCGATCGTCGTGGTCTCCTCCTGCGCCATATCACCACTCCTTTAAGCGAGTATTACTTCCATAGTGTAAAAAAAGGAAACCTCACGGTCAAATAGAGGTTTCCAATCGTGTCACTTTTTCTTGCGATTCTTCCGCTGGGGCTGCTTGCGCTGGTATCCCCGCTCCAGACGAACAGCGGCTTCCTGGCGCGCTTCTCCAGTTCCTCTTCCTCAATCGAAAGCTGTCCGGCTTGGCGCGACGAGCATTCTCCTGACGATGATCTCGAATCTCCTTTTCCTCAGCTGCACGGGAACCGGGGTCGGGAACTTGTACACCTGGAACAAGGAACGGGCAAGGTTGCATGCGTTGTTGGTCAGCCAGTACACCAGCACGGCGAACGGGAACATGATGCCGGAGAAGATGTACATGATCGGGAAGCCCCAGGTCATGGCCTGCTGCATCTTGTACGTGGATCCCTGCATCGAAGCTTGGGGAGGTTCTTGCGCATGTTATTGAACTGCATGTACCACATGCATGCGCACATCAACAGGATGAAGAAGCCGATGACGACCTTTCCGGAATTGTTGGCCGTACCGAAGGTATCGGTGACGCTGACACCGAAGACGCGGGTTTGCGCGAACTGCTTGGCAGTCGCCTGATCGAATGCGCCAAGCGCTCCCCTCTTGCCGGTCGCGATATACGGAATGGCGGAAAGCATGTAGAACATGCACATGAACACAGGACCCTGAATGACGGCGGTCCAACACGACCCCATGGGGTTGGCGTCATTGTCCTGGTAGAGCTTCATCATCTCACGGCTCATGGCCTCTTTGCTGGCCTGATCCTTTTTACCCTTGTACTTGTTCTGAATATGCTGCATCTTGGGCTGCAAGGCCTGCATCTTGCGCATCGACTTCATCTGCTTG
>ENA-OQAJ01000714-OQAJ01000714.1-human-gut-metagenome-genome-assembly--contig:-NODE-714-length-10213-cov-2.037973_pt1 | contig 10213 bp, 9 predicted proteins | sample MGYA00242736_ERZ504529 | MGnify/ENA primary metagenome ERZ504529 (study PRJEB26092, sample SAMD00036275) | human gut metagenome | host: Homo sapiens | study: EMG produced TPA metagenomics assembly of...
AAAAGTCCCATTTCGTATGGCACATTGATTAATGAATTCTCTAAAGCGCTATATTGGGTGGCATCTTTACCGGATGCTGAGCCTGTTTCTTCATAATTGCGTGTGCTGATAGTTACTCCGTCACTTGTCCGTATTAAATCAAGACGCAGGGTGAATTTCTCTTTATAACTGTTCTCACGGCTGTGGTAACGTCTGTGGGAGCTTCCGTCATCGGTTGCTTCCCTTTGTATCAGGTTTCCTTTTAACAGGTACTCTGCTCTGAAGCGGCGTGCATCTTCCAGCGGGCTCAGACTGAGATCACTTCCAGCCGAAACGGCGTCCACTACATTGATGCGGTTGGTGTTGCGGATACCATCGATAAATGCGAGACGAATCAGGTTGATCGCCCTGTTGGGTATTTTGATCTCACTATTGAAGTCATCTACATAAATCGTATATTTTTGTCCGGATGCTTCTAAGGATATGACTGTCAAAATTATTAATAATAGGATATTACGTTTCATGGTTATACGAATTTGTAAGGTTTGTAATGTAGTTCTTTTACGAAAATACACAGTTCGCTGTTTATTTGCAAGTGAACTGCGTTTAAAATAGATTTCGGGCATTGATTATTTTATTGCCGGTGTTTATTTTTTCATGTTTAAGTATTTGGTATTGACAGATAATGATTATCTTGGTGCATAAATTAAAAGGTAGCTTGTATATGGGGAAGATTCAAGAGAATGATGCAAGGTTGCAGCAGCTTGTATCAATGGCACGCATAGGATGGTGGGAGGTGGACTTTGATGAAGGAGTTTACTATTGTTCTGAGTTTGTAGCCGATTTGTTAGGAATAGAAGGGAATAAGATTTCTGCTAAAGATTTCACGAATCTGATTTGTGAGAATTATCGGGAGCGTATTTTGGAGGAATTTCGCTCTTTCCGGATGATGGAGATTTATGAGCAGGTTTTTCCGATACATTCCAAATATGGGATGATGTGGGTTAGTACCAAGGTCGGTGAGAAGCGTATTACCAAAGAAGGTCATGTCCGCGTCATGGGTATGTTGCAATGTATTTCCCGGCAACGGATGAATATGCAGGAGCAGACAGTAGACCGGTTGAATTCTTTATTATCTCGTTTGAACGGTATTTCCAAGTCATTGCTTGATTTTTTACATTCTGATGATATTACCTTGGTTATCAATAAGATTTTAAAGGAGGTATTGCGCCAATTTCAAGCAGATCGTACTTATATTCTTGAATTTGACAGGAAATTGCATACGGAAGTCTGTACCTATGAAATAGCAGTGGAGGGTATAAAAGAACGCAAGGTTTTATTATCGGAATCTTCTATTGATTATGCCTCTTGGTGGACAGGACAGATATTGGCTGGTAATCCTATCATTCTTTTTACATTAAATTTGCTTCCTGATTCAGCCGGGGCGGATAAGCGTAGATTAGAGGAATATGGAGTGAAATCTACTATGGTGGTGCCTTTGAACTCAAAAGACGGAGTGTGGGGGTATATAGGGGTGGATATGGTGCGTGAACACCGGAATTGGTGCAATGAGGATTATCAATGGTTTGTCTCTTTGGGTAATATTATCAGTATTTGTATGGAATTGAGACGCTCTGAATCTGAAGCCCGGCTGGAAAAAGCTTATTTGCAGAATATTTATAAGAATCTTCCTGCTGGTATCGAGTTGTATGATAAGGATGGGTTTATGACAGATTTGAATGACAAGGAGATGGAAATCTTCGGTCTCCGGCATAAGGAGGATGTGATAGGATTGAATTTATTTGATAATCCTTTGCTGCCGCAGGGATTGAAAGATAAGTTGAAAGCAGGAGCACCTATTGATATGTCGTTTTAATTATGATTTCGACCGTTTTGGACGGCTATTATTCTACTTCTCGCACCGGTACTATCAGTTTGATCTCGAAATTCGCTCCACTTTATGATGCTTTGGGCAATCTGATAAATATATTGTTGATCAATATTGATAATACGGAAACAACAAATGCATATAGCAAAATACAGGACTTTGAGGAGTTTTTCACATTGATTGGTAACTATGCCAAAGTAGGATATGCCCATTTTAATGCCTTGAAATGTGATGGCTATGCTGTGAATAGCTGGTATCGGAATGTAGGTGAGAAAGAAGGAACTCCATTGAATGAGATTATCAAAGTGCATTCTCATTTTCATCCGGATGATCGCAGGATGATGCTTCGCTTCTTTGATCAGGTATTGATACGGGAAGCCAGCCATCTGAGGCGTGATGTGCGTATATTACGTGAAGATGGCACGTATACATGGACAAGAGTCAATGTAATGGTACGCGATTTTCGTCCGGAAGACGGGATTATTGATATGGTTTGTGTCAATTATGACATAACTGAACTGAAAGAAACGGAGCGGAAGTTGATAGCGGCAAGAGATAAAGCGGAAGAGCTGGATCGTTTGAAATCCGCTTTTCTGGCTAATATGAGTCATGAGATCCGCACTCCGCTGAATGCTATAGTGGGCTTTTCCAGTCTTTTAACGGAAACGGAAGATATGAAGGACCGCAAGCAGTACATGGCTATTGTACAGGAGAATACGGAGTTGCTTCTTCAGCTTATTTCAGATATTCTTGATTTATCGAAGATGGAGTCGGGAGCTTTTGAATTTGTCAAGAGTGATACGGATGTCAATTTGCTTTGCAGTGAGATTATCCGTTCTTTACGCATGAAAGTGCCGGCCGGTGTGGAGCTGGTGTTTGAAGAATGCTTGCCCGGATGTCATGTATGGGCAGACAAGAATCGTTTGAATCAAGTCATTTCCAATTTCATTAATAACGCTTTGAAGTTCACTTTTTCGGGCAGCATAACGTTAGGATATTATAGGCAGACAGATGGGTATCTGCGGTTTTATGTTCGTGATACAGGAATGGGAATCCCGAAGAATAAGATAAAACAGTATTTGACCGTTTTGTGAAACTGAACAGTTTTGTTCATGGTACGGGACTTGGCTTGTCTATTTGTAAGAGTCTGGTGGAACAGATGGGTGGAACTATCGGTGTGGAGTCAGAAGAAGGAGAAGGCTCTTGCTTTTGGTTTACTTATCCTTATCAGGAAATGGCTGGTAGTATTCTGGTACCGTAGAGGGGTTTGATTAATAAAGGTTTATAGCTGTAGGGGTGAATTGAGTTCATCCGGATACATTGATTTTGTGGTATCGGGTGGGAGCATTTCACCCCTACAGTGAACCGGGGATTATATGTTAGTCTAGTTTCTTCATGGCGCTGTGTACGGAACCTGCCCAATAATTGCGTAGTCCGAAACCGCGTGCTTTGCCGTTAGTCGGTGCACTATACAGAATCTCACGGGTTTTCGTGTTGAAGAATACAATTTGATAGGTCGCTCTTGCATCAGCCTTGTTTAAAAGCATGGCAATCATAATCAATCCTGTTTTTTCTTCTTGAGAGAGGATGGGAAGTGTCTTGATGACTTCTTCTATCTGTTTTTCATCCAGAGTGTATCCGCTGTTGGTCGTCATGATCTCATCGGGATTGATGGTCTTGTTGGCATCGTTTACTGCCTCCAATGAGGTTACTTCTACATTGACACCCAGTCTTTTGCCAATATCATACTTCTTCGGTTCAGTGATGAAAAGCTTGTTGATGTCATCAAAAGTATATTTGAACTGCATGGGGCCTTCTTTCGCTCCGTACACTTTGGCACGGGTAAAGTCTATGCCATAAAATGTCACAGAAGAGATGTCTTTCAATGCGTCTTTGTTTTGCCCGAAGCAAGCCATGCTGCTTACAAGGAATAATAAAACGAGTAACTGTTTCATATTAGTTCTTTTTTTAAGTGTTGTTTTGTTGCTGCCAAAGGTAGAAAAATATTATCTCAAATCAATAAATTTAACTATTTTTCGACTCATGGGCGCATTTGTATTTTCGCGATATACTCTGCCGATTCAAAATTGATACTCGGAGCCACCCGTACTTTGGAACGGAACAGGTCTTTGATTTCTTTAGCGAAGGCTTCGCTGCGGTTTTCACTTCCGATGCGGATCAGTATTTCATCCGTTCCCAGTTCATTGGTATAAACCTCTACAATGTAATTCTTGATATGGGGGATGTTATCCAGAATATCGAATAAAGCGGGTGGGTAAAGGGTCGTACCTTTATATTTTATCATTTGTCCTTTACGGCCCAGTATGGAGCTGAGACGGATGGTGTTACGTCCGCAGGCACAAGGTTCGGTATAATGGTAACAGATATCTCCGGTCTTGAAGCGGAGCAGCGGCATTCCTCTTACTCCCAAAGTCGTAATGGTCACTTCGCCTGCTTCCCCTTCTTTTACAGGTTGGTTGTTATCATCCAGAAACTCTACGATAATCAGTTCCGGCTGGAGGTGGCCACCGTGAAATTCATTACATTCGGTAAACGAGGATTGCATTTCGGTAGATGCGTAGGTGGAGTAAAGTTGCAGGGAATCCCATTTCTCGTGTATCCGTTTACCCAGTGTGTTCAGGGTGAAATCGGGATTGCGGAGTGCTTCGCCTATGCATACGCATTTCTGCATGGAGCAGTGATGGTAATCAATATGATTCTTTTCAGCAAATTCAATGAGTTTGATGAGGAAAGAAGGAACTACCATGCCACACGTGGGATGGATGCGCCGGATAGTGTCCCATTGCAGTTCTGGAATGCCATTTCCCACGCGGGCTACTCCCATGCCCAGCTCACGGGCTCCCATATAGTAGGCGAGGCCTGCCATGAAACGTCTGTCGATGGTGGTCATCAGCTGTAGTATATCTTGTCTGCTGCATCCGGTGGTGGTGAAGGACAGATATTCGTTGTAGGCCAGCCGGTCAAGGTCCTCGGAAGTTAATACGAAAGTGACGGGGTCGCCCAAGGTTCCCGAAGTGGTGACATAGTCAATAATTTCATCGCGGCTCACGCAGATAAAATCTTCATTATGAAGTTGCAGGTCCGTCTTGGTTGTGACAGGTATCTGTTGCAAGCCTTCTATGGTTTTTATCTGTTGTATATCGATATGATGTGCTTGGAACAGACGTTGGTAGAATCGTGAATGATTCTGCAAATAAAGCAGTTCCTCAGCCAGCCGGCTTTCCTGATAGGCTTTGATTTCCTCAGGGGAGCGGAATTGTATTTCCGGATTCTTATTCATCTTAGTTGTTTATTTTATGTTCTATACGTTCTGATTCACTTCGCTTGGGGATAGGAAGCAAGAGGGCTTTCTTCCAATTGCGCAGGGCTTTGTCCTGCTGTCCTGTGGCATGATAGTAATCTCCCAGCAACTCGTACACATAAAAGAAATGAGGGTTGGCATGTTGGAAGGCATGCAGGGTCTGTTCGTCCAGCCGTTCTTTCTTTTTAATCTGCTTCCGTAGTACAGGAGCCAGTCTTTTGTAAGTCATCAGCTGTTGGTATTCCTGTTGTTGCAGGAAGGAGTCCGCAGGCACTGTCAGGTTTTCGGTATAGATTTCATGGTTGAAATCGATGGAGTCGCTGAAAATCCTGTTCAGGTCGTATGCCACGTACTTGCCGCATTGCCAGGGAGCGGTGGATACCCACATCCGTTTTTTCTCGGGTTGGAAAATGACGGAGTGATGGGCGATGAACTGGTTGATGGCCATTTCATTGGCAAGGCCCAGTTCCGCTTCTCCCACTCCTTTCCGGTTGCGCAGGATAGAGGCGGCTTTGGGGGCATCTATCGGTGCGTTTTCTTTCAGCAGTTCCTGCAAGCGGGCAAAGCGGTAGGGGCTGTCCGAAGTTTCTATGTTTTCCAGGTTCCGTTTGTCATGGCCGAAGGTTTCCGACTGGTAGTGGTTGGTACAGATGATCTGCTGCCCGTTTCCTGTGAATAAGGCTATTTTCTCCGGCGATTTCTCGATAATTGCGGCTCTGCCGTCCTTGGCCGAACCCACCAGTATGGACTCCGAGACAAATGTTTTCCGTTTCCGGGCGATAGCGTATGCTTCCTCAATGTAGAAGCATATTGCAATATTTCCCTGGTCAGAATGGAAATAGGGGTGGCGGATGCGGCAGGCAGATCCGATTTGGCGGCATTGATGGTGACAGTCAGCCCCGTTTCATTCATGCCGGAAAGGACACCGGTCATTCCGGCCCATCCCACGGATGCGAAGCGATATCCGTTTTCGGGTTGGTAAAACGAAACGAGCTTGTTGCGTGCAAAGGCGTCACCCATGTAGAAATCGAAATTACGGCCGATGATAAGGGAAGAATCGGCACTGTTCTCACCCCAGCAGGCAAATGAACTGCATCCTACCAGCATATAGTCCTGCATGGCATGTCCCAAGTCGTGGGCGGAGTGGTAATTCAACTGACGCTCGTAGGGGGTGCCGATGAAATCATACTCATGGGTGCAGGAGAGGGAGATGCCATAAATCTCGTCCCGGTACTCTTCCGGCACATTTTTCCCCAGATTCCGGTTGAAAAGGACAATGAAGAAACGGAGGAATTTAAGATAACTTTCAGAGGGGACTATCTCTTTTATCTGATCCACAAATACTTTTTCCTGAAAATAAAGTAAGTCGGAAGTCAGTTGGCCGATGGCTTTGCCTCTTTCGTAGGCAGGTCCGCTGACTTTCAGTTCCCAAAGTCCGCTCTCACTGTGCCGCAGGTAGTTTCCGCCATACTGCCGGAGGCTGTCTTTCCGTATCACACGATCCGTTTCAGGGGTAGACGCAAATTGCGGAGTCATCATATCGGCAGATAGATAGAGATAACTCATGCCTATCATGATCGCCGCTATCAGAATCAACAGGGCTATCCCCCCGTATTTTATTGTTTTCTTCCAAATCTTATGCATTGCCTACTTTTTTGCTAAATATTCCTGACCTACAAATTCCGAACAAGTGAGCATGGCTGTCAGCGTCACGCCCAAGGCACCGTGTACATTCAGATTCTGCCCCGTGAGGAACAGATTCTTCAGTTTGGTGCGTGTAGACACAAAACTGATTTGCGGATATTGGTAATTCTTGACAATGCCGTATGCCGAACCATCTATGGTTCCGGTATAGTCCCGATAGCTCAACGGAGTCGTAGTATGAACCTTTTCAATACAATGACTCCAGTGAAACCCGAACCGGCTCAGGAACTGCAAGATCTGTTCCGTCTTTTCTTCTTTGAACTGGCGGTATGCCTCGCCACGGTGTTCGGGGGGCGTATCCGTCCATTTGCTGACCTCATCCATATACATGGGGGTCAGTATGGAAACCACCTCTGTGAATTTGCTGTTGCCGCGGGGTACTTGCATGGGGATCATGCAACTGGGGGTATTCCCTTTGTGCATCTCTTTGTCATACCATACATCCTCATTGCCGTGCAGGTATATATTATGGTTCTGATAGGGGCAACAGTCTTTTTTCATCATCAGATTGAGCGTGAATATCCCGTAACTGTTTTCCAGTGACTTGATGCGCGACACAAAAGCCGGTTTGATGGAATGGTTTTTATCCAGCAGGGATAAGGTGAGTTGCGGATGCAGGTTGGATATGACGTAAGTACTTTCCAGTATCTCTCCATGGTTCACTTCCACTCCTTGTATAGCTTCATCCTTGACAAGGATACGGGTCACTTCTTTCCGGTTCAGCACCGTGCCGCCGTTGGCACGTATGATATGGATTAATTCCAGACTGACTTGCATACTTCCTTCCGTGAAACGATAGGCGCTCTCCAGATAAGAGTTGTTAATCATAGCGTGCTCATAGAAGGTGGATTTATTTTTGATCCCGCCATAGAGCAGGGAGGTTGCGGCAAGTACATTCTGTAAATCCCTGTTCGTGGTAACGGATGCTATCATCCGGCTGCTGAGGTGGCAAAGAAATCCATGCCTTCTTGGGACAGGCGGCCTTTTTTTCAGGTGGTCTGTGCTGATCAGGTTTCCCACCGACCGGATAGCTGCCACATACCGTTTTAAGTTTCTCCCGTTCATGGGGGAATGAGTGGCACAGGGTTTCCATGAACCGTTCATGCCCCATGGCGTAATCATAGATAGCGTCTTTATAATAAATCCGGTCGAACACTTCTTCATCCATCCGTTTGATGGATAACTTGTCCATGATACCGAAATAACGGAAATACTGATTCATGATTTGTCCTTCATCCAGACTGCCGATATAGTGAATGCCGGTATCCATCCGGTGCCCGCTGCGTTGGTAAGTCTGGAAGCAGCCGCCAAACAGTTCATTCTTCTCCAGCACACAGACGTGGTAGCCCTCTTTGCTCAAGATGGCTCCGCATTCCAGACCGCCCAGTCCGCTGCCTATGATGATGATATCGTACTTACTCATGTTCCGGTTTGTTTTTTTGAAGATATAAATCGTATTCGAGGTATATCTGTCATTAGGTAAAATCTCCAGCTGCATCCCACCTTCTTGCGCGATGCTCCTTATTTGCGCTTCGGATGTGAAACAAAGTTGTTCTGTCGTCTTGTTGAAACTGAAAATGCCGGTAGACAGCAGTTCCGTGAAACGGGTGAGGCGGTGTTTCCGGGTGTTGGCGGCATTGCGTCCCGCACAATCAGCTTTCCTTCCGGGCGCAACCGCTCCATGCATCTGAGCAATAAGGTCCGCTGGTGCTCATAGTTCATATAATGCAGGATATCATTCAGTATGAATGCGTCACTTTCCGGCAAAGGGTATTCCAATGCATTGGCGCATACAAATTGCAGGCGGGGAGTGCGGAGCCAGCCATGCTGCGCCACGGCTATTTTGTCCTCATCATAATCTATCCCCGTTATTTCCCGTTCCTCGGAAAGTTGGGAAAGCATATAGCAAAGCGGTCCGAATCCGCAACCGATATCTGTAATCTGCTTTGACGGGAACCAGCCGGTTGAATAACCTGTAGTTATCCTCCATTTTCACCTTGATGCGTATATACCATTCCTCTACCGGTCCTTTTATAGATATAGTTCTGTATCAGGTTCTCGTAAAAGACGGGATTGTCCGTTGTGCTCTGTTCCCGGCAGATAGGGCATATTCTTTTTTCATCCGCGCGAGATGCTTTTGGTACGTTCCTGATAAGTGGTTCCGTACGTAGCATCGTTGGCCGGGATACGCGGCAGAATCTCTGTCAGCATGATGCCTTTCCGTACATTGAACGGCTGTGCTTTCGCTATGATTTTACAGTTGCCGTAAAGGATGACCGGAATAATATCCAGTTGCAGTTTTCCGACAGATAGAAGGCTCCTTTATGGAAACGCTTCATCCGTCCGTCGTAGGTACGTGTCCCTTCGGGGAAAATGGCGATGGAATATCCTTCTTTCACCTTTTGGCGCATTCGCTCCACGTAAAGCTCGTAACCGTCTCCTACGTAATAGAAATCGGCATAGCGGATAATGGCTCCGAAGAAAGGAGAGTGCCATACCCAGTGATTGGTAACCATGACCAGTTTGGGAGTCAGTGCCAATAATACCAGTATATCGATGAAAGACTGATGATTGGCTATCAGGATGGCAGGCTTTTTTAAAACGTTTCTCCTGTCCGGTTTATCTTTTCTTTATGTACAAATGTGGCTATATGGATCAGGCCTTTGCAGGTGACATGTATCAGTTGGCAAAGTACTTGTTTCTTATAGGCCTTGCGGATAGGAAGCAAGGTCATGACAGCTATCAGCAAGCGCAGGAACAGGCATCCGATAAAGAACAGCAGGAACAAGCAGCCGGTTCTTGCCAGTCCTGTCAATGTATAAGGAGGCAATCCTTTGGAAGCAGGGGCTGTGATGAAGAATCGGAAAAGGATGGGTTGCAGCGTGTAGGCCACCAGTACGACGGCAATCATTCCCAAAATGGAGATGAGGGAAATGGACTGTAATGCCGGATGGCGTGCGAAGACCAATGTGCCCATACCTATCACGGTGGTGAAAGCGGAGAAGAAGATGGCTGTCTTGTGCGAGTTCAGCAACTGCCGTCCTGTGCGGTATTTATTCTGCAATCCGTCCATAATGAAAATGCTGAAATCATCCCCGATTCCAAAAATAAAAGTGGACAGAATGATGTTGATGATATTGAACTCAATACCCAGTATGCCCATTAATCCCACAATGATAATCCAGCTGACCAGCATCGGCAGGAAACTCATCAGGGTCAGTTCTATGCGCCCGTAGGAAATCCATAGGGCAAAGAAAATCAGGAAAGAAGAGATATAAAGAATCAGATAAAAATCCTGATTGACAGCAGATACCCATTGG
>ENA-OQAJ01000716-OQAJ01000716.1-human-gut-metagenome-genome-assembly--contig:-NODE-716-length-10202-cov-2.441588_pt1 | contig 10202 bp, 15 predicted proteins | sample MGYA00242736_ERZ504529 | MGnify/ENA primary metagenome ERZ504529 (study PRJEB26092, sample SAMD00036275) | human gut metagenome | host: Homo sapiens | study: EMG produced TPA metagenomics assembly of...
GGAATCCGGGGAGGATGAGGCGGACAGAGATGAGAACCTTGTAAAAAAATCTGCCAGGAGTTGGAAGATTCCTTTTCAGTCCTATCATTATCCGGTTCCGGAACTTTCCAGAAATGGAGGCTGGGAGAAGAAGAAACCGGACGGATCGTCCGAAAACAGGCTTTTGCGAAGGAAAAACAGCGCATTGCCTTTTCGGAATTCCCGGAAGAAAATGAGCGTCGGTTCTGCGTTGCGCTGGCTCATAACCGTAATGATCTGGCAGAAACCATGCTGCATCATCTGGCAAGGGGAACCGGACTTCGGGGACTTTCCGGGATACATCCCTGCAGTGACGGGATCATCCGTCCGGTTTTATGTTTAGAACGCAGGGAAATTGTCTATTATCTGGAAGAGAACGAGATTTCCTATATTACGGACAGCAGTAATCTTTCTGATGGATATACCAGAAACCGGATCCGGCATCATGTGCTTCCTGCCATGGAAAAGGAAATTAACGGAAAAACGGTAGAACATATGGCGGAAACAGCCAGAATACTGAGAGAAGCAGACGGATACCTTCGCAGAAAGGGCGCAGAACTTCTGGAACAATGCAGACAGAAAACCGGATACCTGCTGGATGGTGCATTTTTTGAGAAACCGGATATTGTCCGGGAGTATGCGGTTATGGAAGCTTTTGAGCGGCTGTCGGGAAAACGAAAGGATTTTACGTCTCTTCATGTAAGGCAGGTTTTTCCCTCCAAAAAAGAAACCGGACGCTATATAAAGCTTCGGGGATATTCAGGCTGTCCGGAGTTATGGAGGCGTTCGCCTGGAAAAGACAGTTTCCGGACCGGGGACCACAGAAGGTGTGTCAGCAGAAAAAAAAGGTTCCGGGAATCCGGCGGAAATGTTTTTTGAAATTCCGCTGTCCGGGATCCTGGAATGTCCGTTTGGAATTTTTGAGACAAAAAAAATTTTCCACTATAAGAATCAGAAGATTGAAGAAAAAAAGTATACGAAATGGATGGATTATGATAAAATAAAAGGTAGTCCATGCGTTCGTACCAGAAAACAGGGGGATTATCTTGTTGTAAACAGCGCCGGAGGAAGAAAGAAACTGAACCGGATCTTTATTGATGAGAAGATCCCGGCAGGGTTAAGAGATCAAATTCCGGTTGTTGCCGCAGGATCGGAGATCCTCTGGATACCGGGAGGACGAATGAACGAACAGTATAAGATCACTTCCACTACAGGGAGAGTGTTAGAATTACATTACCAAGGAGGAGTATTAACATGAGCGAAAAAATCAGGGTTTTACTCAGTGAAGAAAGAGGTAGATGCCCGTATCCAGGAAGTTGCAGATGTGATCAACAAAGACTACGAAGGAAAAGATGTACACATGATCTGTGTTCTGAAAGGCGGCGTTTTCTTTATGTGCGAGCTTGCCAAGAGGATCACACGTCCGGTAACACTGGATTTCATGTCTGTGTCCAGCTATGGCGATGACACAAAATCAAGTGGTGTTGTAAAGATCGTCAAGGATCTGGATCAGCCTCTGGAAGGAAAAGATGTTCTGATCGTGGAGGATATCATTGATTCAGGAAGAACATTAAGCTATCTGCTGCGTATCCTGAAAGGCAGACATCCGGCCAGCGTCAGACTCTGTACACTTCTTGATAAACCGGAAAGACGTGTGACAGATGTAGCGGTAGATTACTGCTGCTTCAACATTCCGGATGAGTTTGTGGTAGGATATGGACTTGATTATGCCCAGAAATACAGAAACCTTCCTTACATCGGAGTAGTGGAGATGGAGGACTGAAAGGAGATTTAACCAAGTGAGCAAGCATTCAGGTAAGATAGGCCTGTACCTTCTGCTTATTGTGGCACTGATCGCAGGATATCTGTATCTCAATGACCAGGTATCTACCCAGGGCAGTTACACAATGGGCCAGCTGGAAAAGGCTCTGGAAGAAGACAAAGTAACGGATGCAGTGATTCATCAGAACAGAGAAGTGCCCACCGGTTATGTAACGGCAAACATTGTTTCAGACGGTCAGAGGACGGTCTACGTAACCGATGTAAAAGAGGCAGAAGAGCTTCTTGAAAAATATGACATTGATCCGACGATCCGCAATGTACCCAAAGACAGTTCCATGATCGGAACAGTACTTCCGGTGGTACTTACCGGTGCGATCCTTATCTTTTTCTTTATGATGATGAACCGGCAGATGTCCGGAGGCGGCGGAAGCAATGCGAAGATGATGAACTTCGGAAAAAGCAGAGCCAGAATGTCTACCCCTGATGATAAGAAAGTAACATTCAAAGATGTTGCAGGTCTTCAGGAGGAGAAAGAGGATCTGGAGGAAGTGGTTGACTTCCTGAAATCCCCGCAGAAGTATACCAAGGTAGGCGCAGAATTCCGAAAGGAGTGATCCTTGTGGGCCTCCGGGAACTGGTAAAACCCTTTTTGCGAAGGCAGTTGCAGGAGAAGCCGGTGTTCCGTTTTTCTCCATTTCAGGATCGGATTTCGTGGAGATGTTCGTAGGTGTCGGTGCTTCCCGTGTACGAGATCTTTTTGAAGAGGGCAAGCGCCATGCACCGTGTATCATCTTTATTGATGAGATCGATGCGGTAGCCCGTCAGAGAGGAACCGGAATGGGCGGCGGCCATGATGAGAGAGAGCAGACACTGAACCAGCTTCTTGTAGAGATGGATGGTTTGGGGTAAATGAGGGTATCATCGTAATGGCAGCGACCAACCGTGTGGATATTCTGGATCCGGCAATCCTCCGTCCGGGACGATTTGACCGAAAAGTCGGTGTGGGACGTCCGGATGTCAAGGGCAGAGAAGAAATCCTGATGGTCCACGCCAAGGACAAACCGCTGGGAGACGATGTGGACCTTCATCAGATCGCCCAGACAACGGCTGGATTTACCGGTGCGGATCTTGAGAACCTTCTCAACGAGGCTGCCATTGACGCAGCAAAAGAAAGCCGTCCTTACATCATGCAGAAAGATATCAAAAAAGCATTCATTAAAGTTGGGATCGGTGCGGAGAAGAAGAGCAAGGTCATCTCTGACAAAGAGAAGAAGATCACAGCTTATCATGAGGCTGGCCATGCGATCCTGTTTCATGTACTTCCGCATATGGATCCGGTATACACCATTTCCATTATTCCTACAGGTATGGGAGCTGCCGGTTACACCATGCCGCTTCCGGATAACGATGAGATGTTCAATACAAAAAACAAGATGCTGGAGGACATCACAACGCTTCTGGGAGGCCGTGTGGCTGAGGAGATCATTTTCGGAGATATTACAACAGGTGCATCCAATGATATCAAACGTGCCACAGAGACTGCCCGTTCCATGGTAATGAAATATGGTATGTCCGAAAAGATCGGCCTGATCGCTTATGGTAACGATGACGATGAAGTGTTTATCGGCCGTGATCTGGCACATACCAGAGGTTACAGCGAGGAAGTGGCAAGAGAGATCGATGCGGAGATTTCCCGTATCATCAGCGAATGTCATGAGAAAGCAGAGAGCATTATCCGGGAGCATATTGGCGTTCTTCACAGCTGTGCAGCCCTTCTTCTTGAGAAGGAAAAAGTACATCGTGAAGAGTTTGAAGCACTTTTTACAACAGAAAATGAAGAGGTTGCAGAAACAAACGAATAAAGTGCACAAAAAAAACATATTGAATTTTGTGAACTTTGTGCACACTTTTTGGTGGACACATGGTACTATATATACCGTAAAAACCCCCCAATACATTATATAGTTTTTGCTACACCCCATAAGAAGAAATACCTTCTCCAAAAAAGGCAGCCTAACCAGCTGCCTTTTTATTGCGCAAAATAAAAGAGGAAATATGGAGAAAACCGGTAGATAAGCTTGCGGTATGGAAAAAATTAAGATAATATATTTAAGAGAATGGTACTAAAAACGGAATGAGGAAAATAGAATGTTATATGAAAGCATGGAGACAGCAAAGAAGATGCAGTATATACTCAATATGAGTCCGGTATTAAAATAAAGAGGCAATGTTCAGTGACGGAACGGAATATCACCGAACACCGGTAGAACCACGGGAAGGCGATACCGTGACCATTCGTTTTCGTACCCAGAGAAATAATGTGGACAACGTCTGTCTTGTGCATGACGGAGAATATCTGGAAATGAAACGGGAGAGGACTCCGGAAGTTTTTGATTACTATACTGCACAGATCATAATGGGAAAGGACATTGTACGCTATTATTTTGAAATCCATTCAGGCTTGTTACCTGCTATTATGATACAGATGGTGTTAGCGCCAGGCATGAGGAACGGACAGAATTTGAGATCTATCCGGATTATCATGTGCCGGAATGGCTGAAGGGTGCTGTCATGTACCAGATTTATGTGGACCGCTTTTATAACGGAGACCCTTCCAACGATGTGGAAACCGGAGAATACTCCTATATCGGGGATATTTCCGTGAAAGTGGATGACTGGGGAAAGATTCCGGCAGTCATGGGGGTACGGGAATTTTATGGCGGTGATCTTCAGGGAGTTATGGATAAACTGGATTATCTCCAGGAACTTGGGGTGGATGTGATCTATCTGAATCCGGTGTTTGTTTCCCCAAGCAACCACAAATATGACTGCCAGGACTATGATCATATCGATCCTCATATCGGAAAGATCGTGGAGGACTGTGACGGCCTTTTGAGCCCCGGAGACCGGGATAACAGCCATGCGCTTAAGTATATCCGCCGTGTGACCGATAAACGGAATCTTAAGGCCAGCAACGAGCTTTTCCGGGAGCTTGTGGAAGAGATCCACAGGAGAGGAATGAAAGTGATCCTGGACGGGGTATTTAACCACTGTGGATCTTTTAATAAATGGATGGACAGAGAACGGATCTATGAAAATCAGGAAGGATACGAAAAAGGAGCCTATATTTCTGCGGACAGCCCTTATCGTTCTTTCTTCTGCTTCCAGGATCAGAATCGCTGGCCATATAATCCCACCTATGACGGCTGGTGGACCCATGATACTTTGCCGAAGCTGAATTACGAAGGATCTGAGGAACTTTGCCGGACAATCCTTGATGTTGGCAGGAAATGGGTTTCTCCACCATATAACGTAGATGGATGGAGACTGGATGTGGCTGCAGATCTGGGACACAGCAATGATTTTAACCACCATTTCTGGAAAGAGTTCCGAAAAGCGGTAAAAGAGGCTAATCCTGATGCGGTGATCCTTGCAGAACACTACGGAAATCCGGAGAGCTGGCTTCTGGGTGATGAGTGGGATACGGTTATGAACTATGACGCTTTTATGGAGCCTGTGACCTGGTTTCTGACAGGAATGGAGAAACACAGCGATGAGTACAGGGAAGACCTCTACGGTAACAGTGAGGCCTTTATCGGTGCCATGAAGCATCATATGCGGTCACTGCACATGGGAGCTCTTTACGGGGCCATGAATGAGCTTTCCAACCATGATCATTCCAGATTCCTGACAAGAACCAACCACAGAGTAGGAAGGCTTTCCTATGCAGGTGCAGAGGCGGCATCCGCAGGCATTAATCCTGGGATCATGAGAGAGGCGGTTGTGATCCAGATGACGTGGCCAGGTGCACCTACGGTATATTACGGGGACGAGGCCGGTGTGTGTGGCTTTACAGATCCGGATAACCGCAGAACTTATCCCTGGGGAAAAGAAGATCTTGAGATGCTGGATTTTCATAAACGGATGATCTGTATACACAAGGCATATCCGCTCCTTGCAAAAGTTCCCTGGAGTTTCTGTGGAACGATCATCAGGGCTTAAGTTATGGCCGCTTTTCTGATTCTGAGCAGATCATTGTGATCATCAATAATCAGGATTATGAGAGAGATGTGAGGGTAACAGCCTGGAAAACAGGTGTAAGCCGGAAAGAAGCGACAGCTTTTCAGCGCTGATGCTTTCTTCCAGAGATGGCTACACAGAAAAGGCAGAGGAATATATTGCGGATGCGGGAATCCTTCATGTGAGAATGCCTGCATACGGAGCGATGGTACTTTACCACAGAGCGAGAGAGAAATATAAATAACGTACAGGCCAGGAAACAGACCGTGAAAATACGGAGGATGCCTGATGGAAAGGAGAAATATACAATGACAATTGAACAGTGCTATAGTGCGATTGAAAGTAATTACGAAGAGGTGCTTGGACGTTTTGCGGGAAACAAAATGCTGGTAGAAAAAATTTGCCAGAAAATTCCTTGATGATCCAAGTTATCAGACACTTGTCGATACCATGGATAAAGCGGATTATGAGGAAGCTTTCCGTGCTGCCCATACATTAAAGGGTGTTTGTGCAAATCTGGGATTCACACAGCTGTTTAAAGTTTCCAGTGATCTGACAGAAGAACTCAGAGGCGGTGCTCCGGATGAGGCAAAGCTGCCGGAACTTCTTGAAAAAGTGTCTTCTGAGTATAAAAAGACGGTTGATGCTATTAATTGTGTAAATGAATAAAAAAAGCCGGAACTGAACGTTATTTATAAAAAAGCCGATCTGCTATTTCCATTGCTGGAAAGCGGATCGGCTTTTGGTGCTTTTTATGTTTTATTCTTCTGTTACGTGTTCCAGACCCTGATTCATGATGGTTGCCACGTGGCTGTCTGCCAGGGAGTAGAAGATTGTTTTTCCATCTCTTCGAAATTTGACCAGTGACATCTGCTTCAGCACACGAAGCTGATGAGAAATCGCACTCTGTGTCATGGAAAGCCGGTCGGCAATATCCTGCACACAAAGTCTTCTACAGAAAGCGCATACAGGATACGGATCCTGGTAGGATCACCAAAGACCTTGAACAGGTCGGCAAGCCGGTAAAGCGTATCATCATTGATCGGATAATCGATATGTGGTTTCTTCATTTGCGCATCCTCCAAACTATTAACTTCTATTGTAGCTGAAAAAAACGCACCGGTCAAATTTTTTATTTTTATACAGGATACGAATGGAATTCAGCACGCAGATCATGGCAACGCCAGTGTCTGCAAATACGGCCATCCACATGTTGGCATGTCCGGCAAGACCAAGGATCATAACGGCGATCTTGATCACAAGGGCGAATATTACGTTCTGCCATGCGATGCGGTTTGTGTTTCGTGCAATGGCGATAGACTGAGGAATCGCATCTACGTTGGAGTTCATAAATACGGCATCTGCAGCTCGATAGCCGCATCTGCACCACTTCCCATGGCCGCGCCTACATCTGCACCTGCAAGTACAGGAGCATCGTTGATTCCGTCACCGACAAACATAACCGTTCCGTGTGCCTCACGGACCTTTTTCAGGGCGTTGAGTTTGTCTTCCGGAAGGAGCTTGGCATAAATTTCATCGATTCCCGCGTCTTTTCCTACGGCAGTTGCACTGTCTTCGGAATCTCCGGTAAGCATAACTGTGTGAAGACCGAGTTTTTTCAGGGAAGCAATGGCTTCTTTTGCATCTGGTTTGATAGTATCGGAGATCAGCATATATCCTGCAAAAGTTCCGTTTACAGCCATAAATACTTCAGAGCCGTAAGAGGCTTCTTTTAATTCTCCGATGGTGACGCCGAATTTATCCATCAGCTTGCGGTTTCCACAGAGAACTTTTCCCTCCGGCATTTCTGCGACAATTCCATGTCCGGAAATTTCTTCCAGAGAGATCGGTTTTTCAAACTGGATTCCGCGTTCTTTTGCGGCAGCTACAATACTGTTTGCAATCGGATGTGTGGAGTTCTGCTCGCAGCCTGCACACATGGAAAGAAGTTCGTTTTCGTTATATTTACCGGCAGTTACAACTTTCTGAAGCTGGAAGTTACCTTCTGTGATGGTTCCGGTTTTATCCATAACTACAGCGCCAAGGTTGCTTAATCCCTCGATGGAAAGGCCGCCTTTGAACAGGATTCCTTTCTTGGAACCGGCACCGATGCCTGAGAAGAATGCAAGCGGGATACTAAGTACAAGAGCACATGGGCAGCTCATTACCAGGAAGGTGATGGCTGTGTAGATCCAGTAATGCCAGTTTCCGGTTACAAGGGATGGAATCAGTGCTGTTGCAACAGCGATTCCTACAACACAAGGAGTTGTACACTTTGCAAACGTGTGATAAAACGGTCGATCTTCGGTTTACTTGCTGCTGCATTTTTCTACAGAATCCAGGATACGTGTGACCATGGACTCTTCGAGAGGTTTTTCCACGCGGATCTTTAACTGACCGGAAGTGTTTACACATCCGGAAGTGATCTCATCACCTTCATTTACAGCAACCGGTACAGGCTCACCTGTGATTGGGGATGTGTCGATACGGCTGCTTCCTTCGATGATCACGCCGTCAAGAGGAATACGATCGCCAGGACGGACCAGGAGAACATCGCCAACCTGAGCTTCTTCAGATGGGATCACCTGAATATCATCGCCAACAACAAGGTTTACAACTTCCGGGCGAAGATCTACAGCGTCCATGATCTGTCCGCGGCTTCGCTCAACGGCTTTTTCCTCAAAAAGCTCGCCGATTCGGTAGAAGAGCATAACGCCTACGGCCTCAGCGGAATCATTGATGGCAAAAGCAGCGAGAGTTGCAACACTCATCAGGAAGTTTTCGTCGAATACCTGTCCGTGGGAGATGTTTTTGGCTGCCTTTACAACGATCACACCGCCAAGTGCCAGATATGCAATCACAAATAACGGAAGAGTGGCAGTATCTGCAAATCCTTTGTGTTCCATGATCTCACCGGCAACAAAGAGGATCGCGCCGATGATAATACAGATCGTGTCGATCTTTTCTTTGGAAAAAGATTTCTTTTTGCTGGATGGGTGAGTTTCGGATGCAGCTGTCTGTGATTTTGGCTTCGGATCTTTTTCTTTTACTACAACTTCGGATTCAATGGAAGTACAGATCTTGCGGATCTGATCAAGGTAGCGGTCCGGGTTTTTTGCAGTAACGCGAAGTTGTTTTGTTGCAAAAAGTGATGGTAGCTTCGGAAATACGTCGAGGTCTGCAATCTGTTTTTCCATTTTGGAAGCACAGTTAGCACAGCCTAAGTTTTCCAGAATATAAGTTTTTGTCTTTTCTCCGGAATTGTTGCTTCTTGGAACAACCTTGACCTCGGATTCAATGGAGGTACAGATCTTACGAATCTGATCAAGGTAGCGGTCCGGATCCTTTGCGGTTACACGAAGCTGTTTGGTAGCAAAAGTGATGGTGGCTTCGGAGATGCCGTCGAGGTCTGCAATCTGTTCTTCCATTTTGGAAGCACAGTGGGCGCAGCCCAGGTTCTCCAGAAGGTAGATCTTGGTTATTACGTCAGCAGAAGCGGCTGGCTTCGGGTTTCTCGGAACAACTTTGACTTCGGATTCAATGGAGGTGCAGATCTTGCGGATCTGCGGAAGCAGAGCATCTGGGTCAGCGGCGTTTAAGCGAAGCTGTTTGGTGGCGAAAGTGATGGTTGCACTTTCTACGCCGTCAAGATGCTGGATCTGTTCCTCCATCTTGGAAGCACAGTGGGCACAGCCCAGGTTCTCCAGGATGTAGACACGTTTTTGCGGATGCTGTGCTGTGGGAGTGCTCGTGATGCTCGTGGTTGTGGTCGTGATCCCCGCAGCCGCAACCGCAGTGTTCGTCATCGTGATGATGGTGATGCTCATGCTCATGTTCGTGATGTTCGTGGTCATGATCATGATGATGATGATGTTCATGCTCGTGGTGGTCGTGATCATGATCCTCGCAACCACAGCCGCAGTGGTCATCGTCGTGATGATGGTGATGATGTTCATGCTCGTGATGTTCGTGATCATGATCCTCACAGCCACAATCGCAGTGGTCATCATCGTGATCATGATGGTGATGTTCATGCTCATGATCTTCGCAGCCACATCCACAATGCTCATCATCGTGGTGATGGTGTTCTTCATGTGCATGTTCCTCATGCTCATGTTCCTCATGATGGTCGTGGCCGCAACCGCAGCCACAGGAATCCGTGGACTCCATGGAATTCTTTTTTAAGCTCTCTTCCATATGAAATCTCCTTGAAATTTATATGAATATATGATTTAATGTTCATATGACTATTTAAGCATATGTTTTATCTGATGTCAATATTTTTTTCTAAAAAGAATAAAAGAAATGTAAAATCTATTACAAAAGAAATATAGAAAACATTAATATATTCTGAAAAAATAATCTATTTTATTATTCTTATT